>JAEEGK010030675.1_pt1 | contig 10644 bp, 8 predicted proteins | sample 8958771 | NCBI WGS metagenome assembly JAEEGK01 (sample SAMN16246547, study PRJNA631951) | gut metagenome | biome: gut microbiome; feature: rumen; material: SC-attached | host: Bos | place: Iran: Karaj | collected 2018-10 | reverse complement strand
TTGGGTCATGTTGAGGATAAGGAGCCCGCCATCGATGGCTTCCTTGAGGGCGGCCAGGAACCACTCGGCAGTGGTGGCATTGCCCGAACCGAAGGTTTCCAAAACCAACGCACTCAGATGAGGCGTCTTCAGCACGTGACGCACGAAGTCTTCCGAAATGCCTGGGAAGAGCTTCAGGATGCCGACGTTGCGATCCATGTTGGTGTGCACCTTCAACTTCTTGAAATTAGGCTTCAAGATACGCTCCTTATTATATTTAATGTGAACGCCCACATCGGCCAAATTAGGATAGTTCGACGAGATGAAGGCATTGAAGTTCTCAGCGTTGAACTTGGTGGCTCGGTTGCCGCGTAACAGCTGGTTTTGGAAGAAAATGCTCACCTCTGGGACAATGGATGTGTCTTCGTCCTTGGCGGCGGCAATCTCAATGGCTGCCAAGAAATTCTCACGGCCGTCGCTACGCACCATGCCCATCGGCAACTGCGAACCCGTAAGCACGACAGGCTTGTTGAGGTTCTCGAGCATGAAGCTCAGCGCCGATGCGGTGTAGGCCATCGTGTCGGAACCATGCAACACCACGAAGCCATCGTAATGCTCATACTCCTCCCCTATCTTCGTCGCCAATCGGACCCAGAAGTCGGGCGACATGTTCGACGAGTCGATGAGCGGGTCGAAGCTGTAGAAGTCGATCTGGTAGCCGAAGTTCTTCAGCACAGGCAGATGGGTGTAGATATTGTCGAAGTCGAATGGCACCAAGGCTCCCGTCTTGGGGTCCTGCATCATGCCAATGGTGCCGCCGGTGTAGAGCACCAAGATGGAAATTTCTTCGTTGCTTTGCATAGTATGCATATTTTTGAGGGTGCAAAGGTAAGGCTTTTTTCGCATGCACCACAAAATTTTAATTACCTTTGCAGCATGAAAGTAATCGCCCGCATCCATACCGACTTCCCGACCAAGTTCGGCATCCCACGGCAGAGCGGCATCATCGCCTCGCTGCAAGGCCGCATCGTGTTCGAGCCCGACTACCGTAATGCCGAGGCTGTGCGCGGCTTGGAGGCGTTTTCGCACATCTGGCTCCTTTGGGAGTTTTCGAAGGCTATTCGCGACACATGGTCGCCCACGGTGCGTCCTCCACGCTTAGGCGGTAACGTGCGCAAGGGTGTGTTTGCCACGCGCTCGCCCTTCCGCCCCAACCCCATAGGGCTGTCGTCGGTGCGCCTCGAAAAGGTGGATCTTGACCCCAAACTCGGTCCCGTGCTCTACGTCTCAGGCGCCGACCTCATGGACGGCACGCCCATCTACGACATTAAGCCCTATATTGCCTACACCGACAGCCATCCCGATGCCGTCAGCGGCTTCGCCTCAACACCAGCGGAATACCTCTTGGAGGTCGACTTTCCTGATGCCTTGCTTCAAAAAGTACCTGAAAACCAAAGAGAAAGCCTTATCGAGGTGCTGGCTCACGACCCCAGGCCGCAATATCAAGCCGACCCCGAACGCGTCTATGGCATGGCTTTCGGCGAGATGGAGGTGAAATTCAAAGTGGAGGGAATACAGCTTACTGTGTTGGAAGTAAAATAAACGCAAGAACACCGGTGCTTCGACCCTTCGACGGGCTCAGGGCTCAGCAACCTGTAACTCTACTTATTTCATGGATTGTCCTTTGACGCCTGGCTTCAGATAGGCCGGACGGAAAGAAACATCCATATCCTTCAGCTGAACGGCGTCGTCGGAAGGATTATAGACAAAGATCTTGACTTGTAGCGCATTCCGCATAATGGGGTCGACGGACAAATCGAAAGTGGCAAAATCCCATTCGCCAATCTTCTGGATCTGCGGTTTCACGTCAATATAGGAAACGAGGACATTGTCATGCGCAACAAGCGATTCCACAGCGAGTTTCGCATTATGCAAGGTATCAGCCTGCCGCATCATAAAAGCAACGTTCACGCGTTCCCAATCCGTGCGGAGGCTGTCGGCGGGCAAAGTCAAGGTCGGGCCATAAGGCTGGCCTTTATCCAAGGTTTGCACCGCATCGCCGAAATAATAATGCCCCGCATCGCGTTTCCAGTCAACGTTTCGGTATTCTTCGGGATAATACGCCTTCAACGCCTTGGCCACGTTGCCGGCAATGATACGACGGCCATCCTCATAATAGTGTTCGGTGGTCCAGTCCTGGTCGATGAAGTCGACATCGCGTACCAAATTGAGGTTATCGACCACAGTGACGCCTTCCAAATGACCGTAACGGTTCATTAAATAGTCGTGGTTCTGCTTCATCAGATACATCAACTCCTTGCCCACATATTCATTGGCTTTATCCACATTCTCCGCCATCAAATTAAAGACCAGATGCCAGCCCCGTTTGCGACTCAAGGCAACGATGTCGTCGAAGTCCTTCAAGCGCGGATTGTCATCACGGATCTGGAAGCCATAACTCTTGATGTAATGGCAGGCTAATTCGGTCCATTTCGGATCATATTCTCCCTCGTAATTATGACGTCCCTGCCAAGCCGTGGCCGAGTCCCATTGATATACGTTGTCCCATTCGAATTCAAACGGAAACTCCAGCGGGTCTTCGCGCCAATGTTGTCGCGTCAGCGAGTCCAATTCCTCCTCGCTCCTGATGGGATAAGCCTTCAAGGCGAGCAGGAACCTGTTCATAAATGGAGGATAGTCCTCCATCAGCACCAGCTGTTTGCGCAGCGGGGTCTCAAGATTGGAATAGATCCAACGGGCATCGAACGAGCGGAGGTTCATGGTCACCACCACGGTCTCCACCGTCGACTTCCTATGAATGTTTTTCAGCAGGTAATAATATGTCTGCGCATGCGAGGCCTCTTTGGTCATGTCGCCCGTCTTTACGTTGGGGAAGTATTCAGCAAGATAGGCGCTGATTTTCCTTTTGTCGGTTTCCTGCGCACCACTTGTGATGTTCGACGACTCGCCCAAATAAACGATGCGGCAGCTGTCGGCCTCCACCTGCCACACCAACTCAAGAATGTCAGAATGTTCCGCCACGTCCTTTTTGAAGAACCACTTGGTGTAGATCCAGTTGAGGACGAAAAGCAGCGCGGCAGCCATCAATATGCGTATCAGAAACTTCTTCATGGTCAGAACTGGAAATAGATAAACGGGAAACTATTGACACTTGAGCAGGCCACCGTCATGAAGATGAGCAGGCCATAGATGAACCACCGAAGTACGATGGGCTTGTTGTCGCACCAAGCATCGAAGCGGGTGTTGAAGAGCAACAGGTCGGAGAGGATGAAAAGGCCGAGGTAAAGCCAAATCTCAGGCTTCACGCCGAGGCTCTCTCCACCTCCGAAGTTGGTGACTGCTGCCACAAACATGTCTTTCATGTTGGCGAAGTCGGTGGCACGGAACATCACCCAGAACAGCGTAACCAGCACAAAGGTCTTGGCGATACGCAAGGCATCGAGACTGACACCCAGCCACTTTGACCGTGTCTCCTTTTCAGGAAAACGGTTGCGCAAGGCCTTTTCGATGATATGCAGCAAGCCATGGGCAAAGCCCCAAAACAGGAAAGTCCAATTTGCGCCGTGCCAAATGCCACTGAGCACAAAGACGACCAGGATATTGAACGCCCAGCGCCCAAACTTGACACGGCTGCCGCCGAGTGGGATGTAGACATAGTCGCGGAACCATGTGGACAATGAGATATGCCAACGGTGCCAGAACTCTGCGATGCTCTTGGCCAAATATGGCGTGCGGAAGTTGTCGCTGATATCAAAGCCCATTAGTTTGGCGGCACCCAAGGCGATGGTGGAATAGCCGAAGAAGTCGCAATAGATCTGGAAACTGTAAAAAGCCATGGCCAGCATCACGCTCCATGAGTTGAAGCTCGACGGGTCGGCATACACCTTGTCGACGTACGCCCCCAAATGGTCGGCCACCACCATCTTGATGAAGAAGCCGTAGATGATGAGCCGCATGCCCTTCGAGATGTTCTCATATTGGAACTCCTTCTTCTCGTGAAGTTGCCGCAAAAGGTTGCCTGGTCTTTCGATAGGGCCAGTGACCAACTGAGGGAAAAACATCACATAAAGAGAATAGTAACCAAAGTGGCGCTCCGCTTTTTGGTGGCCGCGATACACCTCGATCACATAGCTCATGCTTTGGAAGGTATGGAACGACAAACCAATGGGCAAAATGATGTCGGTCACCCAACGCCGCTCAATGCCCAACTGAGCAAAAAGCAGCGACAAGTTTGCCGTTAGGAAGTTCAGATACTTGAAAATCATCAGCACCATGAGCGTGCTCACGATGCTGATGACTAGGAAGGTTTTCTTCAGCTTAGGGCGGTCGGCATATTTCTCCATGAGCACTCCTGCCGAGAAGTCGATGATAATAGTGACCAGCAGGATGAGAATGTACTTGGGCACAAACCACATGTAGAACGTGCAGCTGGCCGCCAGCAGCATCACCCATCGCAGCTTTTGTGGCAGCACATAGAAGAGCAATACCACAATGGGCAGGAAGATGAGAAACTCTATGGAGTTGAAGACCATAAGACCTTCAAGATCAGATTATTTGATTTTCTTTACCGTCGTCTGCAGGATCTTGTCACCTTGGCTCTTGTCGTAGACGTAGACCATCAGGTAACACTCGTCAGCATTGTATTCGGCGTTGATTTCGGTGTTGTAAGTCAAATGGAACGTGTCGTTCGCTTCGACGCCATAACCTTCAAACTCCTCTCCGTAGGCGCCATTGAGCGTACCACGGAACACGTTACGAAACACATATTCCCTGTCGACGCCACTTGGGGTGGTCTGCCAGCCAACGATATTGTCTTCAACCAGACATGCCGTGATATAGAACTCACCATCCATTGCCGTCAACGCCACGACGTTGGCCGTCACTCCCAATTGGCGACTGGCTTCGTCATAATTGGGAACAACCGAAATCTCGAACGTCTGTTCCTCTTCCAAAGCGGCAGCCACAGGGGCGTCGATTTGCTCCACGCTGAGCGTGTTGCCGTCAGTCAGAGCCACATGGTCGATGGCAAACAAAGGGTTGGCATCGTGGTTGTTGTACCATGCAGTGCCTTCATCGGTGAGGAAATCGGGGAATTGACCCATAGGCTGGGCCAAGTAACCCGCATGGACACTCATGATGATGACATGGTCCTCGCCCAGCTGATGCTGGAGGTTATGGGCATATTCGGCAGCGGCAGGGCAGTTAACGCAACGCGCACCAGTGAAGTCTTTAATCAGCACAGTCTTACCCGTGGGCTCTATTTCGCCACCTTCCACAATGACTGTCACGGTATAGACTGCCGTCGTGCCGTTTTGTGCCGTCACGGTATAGGTAACAGGATTGGTAAAATCCTGGGCCTCACCCGATGCGGGGCTGACCGTAGCGCCTTCTGAGACCTCGATGGTCGGGACAAGTTCGGTAACATCAGTGCCCTCTGGCATCTGCACCGTCACCGTTTTGCTAAACTCATCAATCACGCCTTCCACATCGTCAATGACGAATGAACGTATGCTTTTCTCGTTGTCGGCATCATGCACGACCGCTTCCACCATATACTGAGCGGTGGTGCCATTCATAGCTGTCACGGTATAGTAGACAGGGTTAGTAAAATCCTGTTCCACACCCGATTCGGGCTCGATGGTAGCGTATGTTGAAATGGTGATGGTTGGCGTCAGATGGCTTACGTCCGTGCCTGCAGGGAAATCCAGCACCACAATCTTTGAGTTTTCGTCAACCGTGCCAATGACATCATTCACCTCAAATTTCAAAATCGCTTTCTCATCGTCGGCACCTTGGATATAGGGTTCCTTTTCGACATCGCAAGCGTTCATGCCAAACATGACTGCCAGCACCATCAATCCTATTCTTATAATACCTTTCATTGTTCTGATTTTTAGGATTTAAACATCAATTAAAAACTCGTCGAGACGGTCAGCGAAACGCCGCTGGATGCGGGTACCGTGCGGCACACACCGCCCACGCAGACCACGCCTTCGCTCTGGCGTCCAGCGCTCAGCATGACGCGGGTGGCATCGTGGATATAAGTGACCGTGCCCGTGAAATAATGATCGCGGTACTCCTCCACGGGGTTGCCGTAGTTCCATTTGTCGGCGATGGAGAACGACCAGTGCGGGTTGACGGAGTATTCCACCAAGGCGGCAGCCCAGTCGCCGCGCTTCTGATAGTCTTTCTTCTCGCTTTCCTCGTACTCGTAGCCTTTATGGACTTCGTTTTCCCATAAGCCTTGCAGCTCGAGGCGCAGGCTCTGGCGTTTGTTGATCTTATAAGTCACATCCATGAAACCAATGTTGGCCTTCACGACGGGTGCACCAGCATGGCCTTCGATGGTCTCGATGTCATAGTACAGGTTGATGTATTGCGCAGTGATGTGCCAGTCCTTGCTGATCTTCTTGTCGATCTCAAAGTTGATGTCGCGGAAGAAACGATGGTCACTGACGGCGAAGAACTTGGAGGTGTAGCCCAAGGTTCCAGCTTGGTTCAAACCCATCTCGTTGCCAAACCTAACGGAGTCGCGAACGATGTCGTTCACCTGGCTCATATTGAAGGCAAGCTTGGTGCCATATTTACCACCCAGGGCCGTACCCTTAGGGATGGTATAGTTGACCTGCAACTGGGCAGCCATCTCGCCGTTAGGCTGGGTCGAATAGGTGTACATCGACGGCAGACTATGGGTGTGCGTGTAATTAATAGGTGGAATGAAGTTAATGTCTAAATCGTTCTGTTTGCCCGTGTACATCGACTTGAAGCTCATATTGTCGGTGCGCTTCACCTGCAACACGGCGCCGAAACCCTGCTGCGAATAGCTCAACGACGACATCAAAGCACGACCTTCCTTGTAGATGAAGTTGTTGATGGCCGACGGGTCGTTGATCTTATAGGCATACTCGGTGCTGAAGGCAAAATTGCCATAGCCCAAATTGATACGAGCAGCAGCGGCACCCACGTTTTCAGGAATGTTGTAGAACGAGCTCTGGTCGGCTTGTTTCTTGCTGACGAAGCTGCCGCCGAGGCTCATCTTGAACTCGGAGTCGTTGAGTGAAGAAATGCTCTGGTTGAGGTCCCATTCGGCATCCACGCCGCGCACAATGCCACGATAGTCGTCGGAGCCCATGTCGCGTTCAAGATAAGGTGCCCAGAAGAAACGCTGGCGACCATAGACGCCTTTCAATGTGACGCCTTGGGTGGGACGCAACACCACACGCGCACCGCGCAGGGCGTTGTCCATGCCCAGCGACCATTCCTCGTATGTGCGGAACACAAGGCCGCTTCCGAACTGGTCGTAGATGTCGCCCACGGTCATCCCGATGAAGCCGTTGTCGTAAGTGGCGAAGAAGTTGGCCAAGCCTACACCGTTCAGCTCACTGCGGAAGCCGTTCAATTCCGGCATGAAAGCTTCAAAACGGATGCCCGCCGAGAAGTCGCCGTTGGTGTAGTTCACCTTGCCGAAGCCATTGAGGCCAAGTTTCTTGCCGTTAAGGTCGTTGATGCCAATGCCCTTGTCAAGCATGTAGTACTGTGCGTCGGTCTGGAAGCTGCCGCTCACCTGACCGCCTTCTACAAATGACTGAGCACTCGCTCTGAAACTGAAGCCCAGGGCGAGTGCGAGTAAAACTAGTATGTTTTTTCGCATATAAGTATGTTTTTACTTTTTCTTCTTTGCGAGTTTTAGGATTTCTTCATAAAGGTCGTCTTCGGCGCCTTCAAAATAGCCTGTATGTTGATACACAATCTTGCCATTGCCGTCAATCAGGAAGGTGTGAGGCGGATTGCTCACGTTCATGGCACGTTTCAAGTCACCATTGGGGTCGAGCAACACTTCAAAGCCCCAGCCCTTGCCATCCACCACCGGCTTCACCTTAGCGGTCGAACGCGAGTCGTCGATGGAAACGGAATAGATCTTCACGCCCGTCTCAGCTTTCCAGTCTTCGTAAACATCGTTGAGGGCGTTGTGTTCCTTAATGCAGGGACCGCACCATGTGGCCCAGAACGTGATGACAATGGGTTTGCCACCGTTGTTGAGCTTGGCGATATTCACATCCTTACCCTTCAGATTCTTCAAGGTTATGCTCGGCAAGTCCGATTTCGTTTGCGCATGAAGGCCCGTTACCATCAGAGCCATCAGCAAGAGTGTCATTTCTTTTTTCATAGATTTAAGGTTTTAATATTCAATAATTTAAAAATCGCTTTCTTCCAATTGACAATACACTTCAAGTAGTTTGCAATACTGTTCCGCCCTGATGCTCACCTTTTTGATGACGTTGGGAATCAGGACACATTCTCCTGCTTTTACAAAAACCGCGCCATTTTCCCAATTCAACGTAAAAAATCCTTCCAAAGGCATCAAAATGACGAAAGAATCAAGGTTGGAATAATCCTTTTCCATCTCGCCTTGAAGTTGCAAGAGATTAGTGACAAAGTATTGGCAATCAACGACAGAGACCGTCTTGTTCATCACATCGAGGACCTCAGTCTTGTAGTTTTCAGGCATCGTGCCATCGATGGCTTCCACCGACTGCGGGATATGCAATTCGCGGCGCATGCCGGCCACGTCGATACGATCCCAGTCGTATATGCGGTAGGTAGTGTCGCTCGTCTGCTGGATCTCGGCCACCATAATGCCGGGACCCAAAGCATGGACGCGTCCAGCAGGAATGAAAAACACATCGTCCTTCTTCACCTGCTCGTGATTCAAAACGCTTTGCAACGTATTGTTTTTCAATATATTGGCATAATCCATCCGCGTTATCTCGCGGTTGAAGCCCATGACGAGTTCAGCATCCTTGTCGGCTTGCATCACATACCACATCTCGGTCTTACCGTTGCCCAAGCCTCGTTTCTCGGCCAACTCGTCGTCGGGATGCACCTGCACCGAGAGCCAGTCGTTGGCATCGATGATCTTCAGCAACAAAGGGAATTGCTCGCCGTATTTGTCGAAGACACTCTCGCCGACCAAGTCACCCATGAAAGTTTCCACCAGGTCGTTGATCTCGTCGCCCTCAAAGTCGCCGTTGGCGATTTCGCTCTGTTCGTCCCAAAGACCAGAGAGCAGCCACACCTCGCCACAGTTGGGTAGCGGACCATAGTCCATGCCCAGCACTTCCTTGATCTTTCGTCCGCCCCAAATCTTATCCTTGAAGATGGGCTTGAATTTCAGGGGATAGAGTACGGTTGACATTTGTATTCTCAAAAATTTGGGGGCAAAGATAAGACTAAATCCCAAACGCATTACGAAAAAGCGTAGTTTTGTAGCAAAATTCGTCGTATGCAGAATCTCATCGAACTCCGACATATCCTTCACTCGCATCCCGAGCTTTCAGGACAGGAGGCGCTAACCAACAAAATCTTGAACGAATGGGTGAAGCAGACCCTACCCGACCAAATCATAGAGAAAATCGGCGGCTATGGCTTGGCGGCTATCTATAAAGGTGCAAAGCCCGGCAAACGCATCCTCATCCGTGGCGACATTGATGCTTTGCACATCCCCGAGCCCAACGACCTACCTTATCGTTCACAAAACCAAGGCGTTTCGCACAAATGCGGACACGACGGCCATGCCACCATCCTCTGCGGATTGGCGCAATGGCTCGGCGAACAGCGTCCCGACCAAGGCGAGGTAGTACTGTTGTTCCAGCCCGCCGAGGAAACTGGTCAAGGTGCACAGGCCATCCTCAACGACCCGCAGTTTGAGCAAATCAAACCCGACGTGGCATACGGGCTGCACAATTTGCCTGGTTTTGAAAAAGGCAAAATCATGGTGAAGGAAGGCTGTTTTGCAGCGGCTTCGTTTGGCTTAAAGCTCGTTTTTGACGGTCGCACCGCACACGCCTCACAACCCGAGACGGGCCACAGCCCTTCGGAGTTGCTGGCCCAACTCATCCACCATTTGGAGAAAAAACGCGAGCAATTGAAGGCTGTAAAGCCCTTGACCACCTTCGTCATCACCCATGCTACGCTGGGCGAGGAGACCTTCGGTGTCGCCCCAGGCCATGCCGAGATTTGGCTCACCCTGCGCAGCTTCAACGACCGCAACCTGGAACTGATGTCGTCGGAAATCATCGAGTTCTGTCGTGCAAAGGCCAAAGACTACCTCTTCGACTTCAATTTCTCTATGCATGAGGCCTTTGCCGCCACCAACAGCGACGCCAACTGCGTGAAAACCATCGAGCAAGCCGCAAAAAATCTCGAGTTAAGCCTTGGTCATTTGGAAGAGCCTTTCCGTTGGTCGGAGGACTTCGGAAGGTTTGGAAGCGTCTGCCCTATTGGTTTCTTTGGATTGGGTTCTGGCTTGGAACAGCCCGCCCTTCACGACCCGATGTTTGATTTTCCAGATGACATTTTGGAAATCGGGATGGGGATGTTTTGGGAGATAATTAGAATTAGATTAGAATTGGAAAACTAGTATCGTCGAACCAAATTAAGCATATCTACTATGGAGGAACAAGTCAGCAACCCATTAGTCGTCCGTTGCAACAATTGCGGAGGCGACCAATATTATGATATATCCAAGCAAAAATATTGCTGTTCACATTGCGGCTCCGAAGCCGAGTCCTCGGAAAAGATAGCCGAATACCGGCATTGGAAAAGCCTCCATCATGGCATCGTCCTTCAGGACCTCGCCAAAGT
>JAEEGK010030674.1_pt1 | contig 10645 bp, 5 predicted proteins | sample 8958771 | NCBI WGS metagenome assembly JAEEGK01 (sample SAMN16246547, study PRJNA631951) | gut metagenome | biome: gut microbiome; feature: rumen; material: SC-attached | host: Bos | place: Iran: Karaj | collected 2018-10 | reverse complement strand
AATTTATATTTTAGTTATAAAATTTATTGATATTATTTAATTATATTATAATACTATTTTTAAAAAATCTATTTCTCACAAATTGAATTAATAGCTTTATATAAATCTAAATAATTTAGATTATATATAGAACAAATATTACTAAATGTAGATAAAAAGTCGATATCTCGTTCTTCAATGCCACATTTTTCTCTATATATTTCATTTAAAAATCTTAAACAATCAAAATCTATTTTTATTTCATTTTTATTTTCCTTATTCAAAGTAAAAATAATAGATTTAAATCTTTCAAATCTTTCTTTTATTTTTCTTGTTAATCTTAGTTCTTTATTATATTCAATTAATGATTTAATATCATTAACATTTGAAGCTTTAAATTCTAAATATTTTAATTTAACATTAGTAGACTTAATTCTATTAATTTTTTTATTATTATGTTTATTTCTCAAAAAATTAAACAACTTAACTTCTTTATTCATTTTATTCATATTATAAAAAACATCATTGATGTTTTCATTATATATATTTTTATTTCCAAATTCCATAACATGAGACTTTTTGGTGTTACTTTTAATTTCTAAATAATTTTGATGAAAAGTAAATTTTTTATTATTAAAATGTTTATAAAAACTTATAAAAAAATTATGAGAAAACTCATCACCTAAACAACTTCCAATAGAAATTCCATTTATTTTATCATCAGGAAAACAAAAATAAGCATAAGATGATTCATTATAATTTGCAGCAGTAATTGCATAAATATTTAAATAATTAGGTAAATTATTAAACATTGATCCAGAGTGACATGCTTCAAGATAAAATATTAATTTATTATATTTCTTTTTTTCTTTCATTTTTATAAATGTTTTTATTAATTCATCAGAATATAAAAATTCAAAGTTTGGAAATACTATAAAATTTTCTGAACCATGGTCCGAAAAATATAATAAAATATTATCATTTGAATTTGTTTTTAAAACTTTTTTTAATTTATCATTTTCATTTCCTAATAAAACATTTAAATAATTTTCAATATTAACATCATTTTTTTTATAATCTATAATAATATTTTCATAATAATTTTTCCCAGTTTGATCATTAAAAACTTTTCCTTTAAAAGGATTTTTAGTATTATTTGCAATATCATCATAAGCAAATACAATTATATTTTCTTTTTCAAAACCTTTTTCTAATAAAATATGATATAAATGAAAAACATCAGCTTGATGACGATAATTTATATAATTATTTGAACCAGCAACCAAAACTGCATAATTTTTTCCTTTTTCTTTTGATATTATTCTTATTAGAAATATGATAAAAAGAAAAATGTGGAATTTCATTTTTTTATTTATTATTTGTATGATAATTTTTATTTAATATTTTTAATATTATATTTTTATTATTAATATTTAAAAATATTATTTTATATTATTATATAATTATTTATTATGATTCATTATTTATTGATTCTAACCAATTTTCTAAATCTTGATTTGATGAAATAATATTACTAGGAATAATTCTAAAAATATTTTTTGATACTTTAATAGAATATTCTAATTGTTTAATAAAAATTAAATATACATAAAAATAAAAGAAAAGTACTATAAAAATAAAAACTGCAATAACACAAATTGCAATATTATATTCTTTCTTAACAAAATTATTTAAAGCAGTAATAATAATTTCACTCATTTTTTGAATAACAGGAACAACATAATGAAAATAAGCTTCTTCCATTTTATTAAAAGTATCAGATTCAAAAACAGTAAAAGATGAATAAGAAGAATTTAATTCTTTATTATTTTTATATTCACCTAATAAATTATTTAAACATTCTTGAACATAATCTAAAATAGAATTAGTATTATTAATTAATTTTACCATAGAACTATTTAAACAATTATAATAATTTTCATTTGTTTCATGTCCATTATGTATTGCTGCACAAGCATCTTTTAAAAAATATTCATTATAAAAATGAGATAAAGTTGGAAATTTTTTAAATGATTGATAAAGAGTAAAACTTAAACTTTCATCTAAAAAAGAATTACAATCTAAAGTATTATTTACATTACATTTTGCTAATACACATTTTACTTTAACTGTTGAACATGAAACTGATAAAAATCTTCCAAAAAGATAAGTTTGTATTTTAATCATTGAAACATTACTTTTAATTGCGTTTTGACATATGATAAATAATAATAAATTTGTTATTATACATATAATGTAAATTAAAGGGAAATGAATATAATTTTTATTAAATAAAGTTAGTTTTTTTATTTTTTTTGATTCTAAACTAAAATCACTATTTATTTTTCTTAATCTTGCATTTTGTGATAAATTTTGACTTGGTTGATTACTATTTATTAATGTTGTATTATTTTCTAATAAATTATCATTCATTGATGTTAAAATTTCATTTCTTTTTTTATAATGGTCTGAGAAATTTTTTAATTTTTGTATCATACTTTCAACATTTTCTTGTGAAATTTTTTCAATTTTAAAAAAACCAAAAGATATATATTTATGAGTTTTATATAAGATAATTAAATAAATAACTTCTAAAATAAAAACAAAAATTAAAAATATAATAACAGCATAATAAACATTATCAATTTTTTCATCATTATATTTAATAAATAAATTTAAAATATCACTTATTTTATTTAAGCCAGTAGGAAAAATAAAATCAACATTATTTTCAATTGCAAGAAAACAATCATAAATTAATTCTAAATGTTCATTAATATCAGTAATTTTATAATCTAAATTAAAAAAATTGAAAGATAAAATTGTTTGACTAATTACAATAATATTTAATAAACTTTGAATATAACTATCAGAATCATTTTTAGGAAAAGAAATTGGATAAACTTTAGGAACACCTTCCCATAAATTAATATTATATTTATTTGCAGCATGTGTTAAATTTCCTTCAAAATTATTTATTAATTCATGTGTTGATTTTGTCCAATTTATTCCTTTTTCTTTTAAAAAATCAAAATATTCATATTGATTTTCTATAAATGTATTCATTTTAAAATTTGTGAAATTTTCATTATTTTTAAAATCATATAATGTTTTTAATGATATTAATATTGAAGTTAATCCAGATGTTCTTAATTGAATATAATAAATTTTACTATTTAATGATGCTATTAATTTTAATCCTGAATGAATTTTTTCTAAAATTAAAAAAAAAACAGCAGAAAAAATAACAGAACCAACTACTAAAAATATTATACAAAAAATTAAATTATAAATATTTGATAATTTTTTTTTATTAGTTAATATATTTTCTTTCATTTCAAATATTCTATTTATTTTTGATAAATCTGAATTATAACTTGTTGCTAAAGTTTGAGAAGAATTTTCATCTTCAAGAACAGAATTTTGTTTTTTTGCTCCATGAATTCTAGAAAATTTTTTCATATAATCTTTATATACTTTATGCATTTTTTGAAAATGACTATCATAAAAAAAATAATTTCCAAATTCAGTTATATTATCATTAATATTTTGTTTTTCCCCTTCACATATTTTATAAATATTTTTAAGAGATTCTATTTTTTCTTTTTCAGATATAATATTTTTTCCTAAATTAATTACTTCTGTTTCTGAAATAGTATTAGTTGAACCAATTTCATTTTTATTATCAATACATCTTATAATAAAACAAATTTGATTTTTATGATAATTATATTTTCTAAATGTAAAATTAAATTTATAAATAATAGAATTTTTTGAAGTATCTTCTTCAATAATATCTTCTAATTTACTAAAATGACCATTAATAAATAAAGTATTATATATTTTTAATTTATTAGAAAAAACTAATTCTTCATTATTATTAATAATAGTATTTCTTCTTTTACTTATTGTACTTTTATGAGAAGGATAATTATCATTTACTTTCTTATCAATTGTCATTTCTTTTTTAGGTGAACTTTGAGCAGAATTTATAATTGGATTTGGAGTTGGAGTATTTCTTTTTTCAGATGATGGATTATCTGCAATACTAATTAAAGGAATGTTTTCTTCAATTAGTGTATTTTGGATATTATTATATATTGATTCTTCATTTTCTGAATCAAAAGTTTTTTGTTTAGTATTTTCATCAGATTTATTTAGGTAATAATATATATTTTTATTTTTGGAAATTTTATCATATTGTAACATAAATTGTGGTATTTTTATTTCATATTCTAATTCTATATTTTCAATTATTTCTATATTTATATCTTTTTTTTTTATTTCATTTCTTGATGATTCTAATTCTGATTCTTGTTCTGTTATATTTATTTCTGATGTTTGATTAATATTATTTATATTTGAATTATTTTCATCTTGATTATCCTGCATGAATGTTTTAAAAAAGTGAATAAAATTTTTACAAATCATATAAAAAGGTATATTATTATTTATAAAAAAGAATTTATTTGTAATTTGAAATTTATCAGTTAATTTTTTACTCATTCCCTGAATAATAAAATTAGAATCTATAAAAATTAAATCATCAATTTTTTCTGGGATTATCATTGCTAAAAAATAAACACTTTCATTTAAAACGGGAAAAATTTTTAAATTTAATTTAAGATATAAAATAGAATTATCTTTATCTTTACCAAAAGAATGATGACATTTTGAATTAATTAAATATTTTTTTCCTATTTGAATAAATTCTTTCATAAAATTAACATGTTGTTTTTCAAATACTTTTGGCATTAATAAAGAAATATTCATTCCTCTCATTTCATCAAAAGTATATTTAAATATTTTTTCAAAAGAATGATTTACTTTTTCAATTAAACCTTCTTTTCCTCTATCACCATTACAAATTACAATACCTGTTTCATTATTAAACATCATATTATAAAAATTTTGATGAATATGTTCAGTTGAATTTTCTGTTTTTCTTTTTATACTATCTAAATTTACTTTTAAGAAAGAATCATCATTTATTTGATCAACATAATCAATATAAAAATCAAATACTTCATTTATTCCTGAATATATTGAAAATAATTTTTTCCATAAATTTTCTATATCTGATTTACATAACATTATTTTTTCTGTTATTTTATATATTTCATTATAATCTATTATTGATTTATTTTCATGATGTGAAAATTTTTTCCAAAAAATTTTTAATAATTCTAAATCTTTAAATATTGAATTGTAAAATTGTTCTTTATAATAATCATATTTATAATAATGTGATGGATTTAATTCCTCTAAATTTTCACATGTTTCATTTGCATATTTTAATTTTTCAATTAATTTTTTTGATATTGCAATTTTTAATCTCTTAAAAAAAAACTTTTCTTGGATTGATAAATTCATTTTTCTAATTTCATGTAAAAAATAAATACTTTGAATAATATTTCCAATAACAATTAAATAATAATAAGATAAATTTATTAATAATTCTGGATTATAAAAATTAATTGAAAGAAAATAATAATTTATGTCAATTAAAAAATGTGATAATAAAACATCATCTAAAATAAAAGGTTTAGTTCTATCACTCCATTTTTCAGTTTTTGGTAAATATAATTCTTCATTATTTTTTAAAATACAATTTTTATTTGGACATTCAATAATATGAATTTGGATAATTCCAGTTAAAATAGATTTTAATTCACTATCTTGTGAATCAAAATTAATCATATAAATTAATTTTCTAAGATAATATAATAAATTATTTATATTTGTGATATTATGATATGGTTTATTATAAAATAGTCTATCATCTAAAACTTTTTTAAAATTTAAAAAAGTAAATGAAAATATTATTGAAGTTATGAACCATACTAATCCTTTTTCAGATACATCAATATATTTAAAAATAATTGAAAATAATGTTGTCCAAATATAAATAATATGAAAACCTCCACATAAAAGATTTGTAAACAAATCATAATAAATTATTTTTTTAATATAAAAAACAAAAAATCCAATAGATATGAATAAATTTGTAAATAGAAAAACTTCAATTGTTAATTGATCAATTAAACAATACATAATTGACATAAGTGAACAATTTAATATTAAAAAAATATTATATTTTGTACAAGTTTGGGCATAATAACTAGTAGAAAGATAAAAAGAATCATTATAAAAAAAAAAAATAAAAACTATAAAGAAAATAAGATAAATTGTAGTTATTAAAGATATAAAAAATATAAATAAATGATTATTAATTGAGCATTCTAATCCTTCAATATATTTATTATATTTTGAATTAAAACAAATTAAATGGGAAAAAAAATCAAGGAAAATATTATAAAAAATAAATATAAGAATTTTTATTACCAAATTTAATATATAATGATATATAAGATAAAGTGAATTTTTTTGTGTTTTATAAAAAACAAAAATAAAATATAAAGTAATCATAATCATGATAATTGGTATGAAATAAATAATTTTTAAATAATATGATTTATGATTATTTAATATTCCAACAAATCTTAAAACATCATGAAAATATTTTAAAATATTATCAGAAGTATTATTTTTTGGTTTAAAGACATTGAATCTTGAATCAAAAAAAATTGAGATAATTTGAATATAAAATATTAAAAATAAACAAAGTTGTTCTGTTCTTGTACCCGATTTATTTGTTACTAATAAATCCATAAAAAAATAAAATCTTTCTTCAATTGAAAAATGATGATCTTCAAATAAAATAATTTCCTCAGTCATACTAATATGAATTTATTATTTTTAATTTATATAAAAAAAATTAAATTAATACATATAATAATTAGTCTTCTAAATTATATATTAAATTTAAATTTTAAATATTGTATTAAATAAAATGATTAATAATGTTTATTCAAAATTTAAGAACAGAATATGATTTTTTTAAACTATATTTTGAATTATCATTATTCAAATAATAACTTGGAGTTTGACTTAAATAACTAAAATTAATTTTCTTAAATCCAGTTTTATTATAATGTTTTAATAAGCCAATTCTTTTTTTAATAAATATTTTTGATTTTATTGTATTTTTTGTATTATTTGGAGAAATTGTTGTGTCTAAACTAACTTGTCCTTGATACATTTGAGTTTGAATATGAGGTATTTTTTTTGTTAATTTACTTGATAATCCTTCATTATTTATAAATGGCAAAATATATTTTATAATTAAAACAATTATTGAATATTTTTGTTCACTATTTAATTGCTCAAAATCACATTTTTTAAATTCATCAACATTTACATAAATATTTTTTAAGTTTTTAAAATTTTCATCTTCATATACTTTATCTAAAGCTATATCAAATAATTCTAAAATATTAGAATATTTTGAATGAATAAAATCTAATTTTGATTTTAAAGTATCATATTTCATTTTTAAAGATTCTAATTGTTTATTTTTATTTATATATTCTTTAGTTAATACAATTGTATTTTCCATTTTTAATTTATTATTACTTTTTTTATTTTTTGGATTTATATTTTCATTAATTGAAAAAGTATTTGATTCATTATTACTTAGAGAATGACTTTTAAAATGTTTTGAATTATTATAACTTTCTTTTTCCATATTTTTAGAACTTGATAATCTTGAATTATTAATTGATTCTATTTTATCAGAAAGTACTTTTATCATTCCAGTATATTTTTTATTTTTTTCTGATAAAATTTTTTCTACATTTTTATGTATATCAATATCACTTTTATACGAATTTATAATTTTATCTAAATTATCTCTTTGTTTTAATAAATCTTCAATTTGATATGATTGATATTCTAATTCATTCAGTAATTCTTTATTAAGTAAATTATTTAATTTTAAATTTAAATTATTTTGAAGATTTGATGAACTTTTAGAAAAACGTCTTTTTTTTATAAATTTAAGCATTGTTTTTTTAATTTCATTTAATTTTTTTTCATATTCAATTTCCATTTCATCTAATTTTTTCTTTTCTTCTAATTTAAAATTCAGGATAATTTCTTCTAAAGATAATATTTTATTATATAGAATTTTATTTAATTTCTCTAATTTATTTATATTTTCAATTTTATGTTGATTATTTTGATTAAAATATTTTATTTGATTAACATCTAATTCATATTTTATATCATATTCATTTTTATATTTTTCAAAATCTGATTCTAATATATTAATTTTTTCCTTTAAATCTAATATTTCTTTATCTTTTTCAATTATATTTTTTTCAAGATTTGAAAAATATGTTTCTTTTGATGAAATTAGACTATATCTTGTTTTTAAATTAGAATATTTGTTTTGTAAATTTAAATATGATTTTTCTAATTTTTTATAAGCTTCTTTTAAATTTTTATTTTCAATGACATAACTACTATTTTGTATTTCAATTTTATTTTTATAATCCATAATAAATAAAAAATAAATTAATATATTTTTATATAAAAAAAAATTAAATTTGTAAATAAAAAATACCATGAAATTTTTTTAATAACAATAAAAAAAAATTATAAATATTTATAAATCAAAAATCTCTAATATTTTATATTAATATATATGAATAAAATAAAAGTAATTTTTGTTGGTGATGCTTCAGTTGGGAAAACATGTTTAATAACACAGTTTATATCAAATATATTTTCACAAGAACATATTTTAACAGCTGGTGCAGATAAATCAATAAAAGAATGTATTATTGAAGAAAAAAAATTAAAATATGAAATATGGGATACATTAGGACAAGAAAGATTTAGAACAGCAAATAAAATTTTTATGAAAAATGCAAATATTACAATTTTTGTTGTTGATATAACAAACAAGAAAAGCTTTGATGGATTAATTTATTGGTATAAAGAAGTAAATGAAAATTTAAATGTTGAAAATTTAATTACTGCAATTGCAGCAAATAAAAGTGATCTTTATGAAAAGAGAGAAATTAATATTGAAGAAATTAAAGAATTTAAAGACAAAAATAAAATTGATGTTTTATGTGAAACTTCTGCTATGGATCATGAATCTGTTGAAAATTTATTTACAGAAATTGGGAAGAAATATATTGAAAAAGAAAAAAAGAAATTATTAAAGAAAATTAATAATGATGAAATATCTCTTACTAATAGTATTAAAATTGATAATAAAAATCAAAAAAAAAAAAAATCAATGTTGTTAAAACAATAAATAATTTTGAAAATATAAATTAAATAAAATAAAATTTGTTTATTTGTGTTATTTTTTTATCATTTGTGTTTTTAATAAAAATATATTTTTCAAATATTAATAATTATTTTATTATAATTTGTTCATTTAAAATGATTGAATTTTTAAAATGATATTTATTAAATAATTTTAAATGATATTAATTCTTTTCTATAATATAAGTCGATTTTTAATTTCATTTTTATTTTTTTAGGATAATTATTATATTATAAATAAAATAATTGTTTATTTATTTTTAATAAAATCCATTTTAATAATTTATAAACTTATTTATATTTTTATATTATTCTTTAATATTAATATAATTATTATTTTATGATAAAATAAAAAAAATAATCTTTAAAAAATTTCTATTATTAAAAAAATAAGAAAATATAAAAAAAAACTTAAAAAATTATTGAAGTTTAGGATTACCAGCATTAATATTATTTTCAATACCACATTCATTACTTCCTTTAAGAATTCTAAACAATCCTTTTTCACCCCATTCATTATTCCAAGAATTAACACAAATCCAATATTTAACATTATCATCAGTAACTCCCCAACCGATAATTTTAATAGCATGGTTTCCAAGATAAGAACCAGTAGTATGTTGATAAACACCTTCTTTATAAGTTAGAAAATCATTATAAACAGTAAAAGAAGCTTCAACAGAACCATTTTCATAAATTTCCTTCATAATATTTGTTTCTCCTCTAATAGAATAATAATCTTCACCATAAGTTTTATCTTCTTCTAAAGGAATAGGATAACCATCTTGACATTTTTCTACACAATCAGGAGTATCAACAGTACCAGGACAATCACCATGACTTCCTTTAGTATGATGATCACATTCTGGTAAAAAATATGGTAGACAAGTATCTTTGTCACCGTGTAAACCACCAGATGGAATTCCATTTTTTTTCCAGAAAATCCATGCTGAATCAGAAAAACCACCATTACAACCAAAACCACATGAAGTACAACATGTAACAACATATTGTGCTGATACTCTTGTTTGTAATTTACCTTTTGATTTAATACATATACGATCAGACATTGATTCAACTGCTCCAAATGCCCAACATGAACCACAATTTGCTTGGTCACGTATTTCTTTTAATGATTTACAATCAGGATATGCATCACGGAGATCATATGATGTTGGTAAGTCATTTTCATTTGTTTGGAATTCTGTTTTTTCTGGAATGGAATATGGACTATCTAATAATGCTCCTAAGGATGGTTTTGAGGTTTTTGGATATAATTGAGCACGCCATGTTGTACGAAGTTTATTTATATAGTTTACCATTTCTTCTTCAGATTTCCATTCACGACATGAAGCTATTGCTAGAATTGCCAAGAAGAGGAATTTCATTTTTTGTTTTTTTATTTTTTTTTAGTTTTTTATAGAGTTTTTTTGTTGGATTTTTTTATTAAGATTGATTATAAAGTCGGATCGTGCCATGTCGT
>JAEEGK010030669.1_pt1 | contig 10645 bp, 10 predicted proteins | sample 8958771 | NCBI WGS metagenome assembly JAEEGK01 (sample SAMN16246547, study PRJNA631951) | gut metagenome | biome: gut microbiome; feature: rumen; material: SC-attached | host: Bos | place: Iran: Karaj | collected 2018-10 | reverse complement strand
TCATCCGTAAGGAAGACGTCGTAGAAATCTCCTCCCACCTCCTTGGCAGGATCCATGGATGCATAGACATCAAAATCATTCCTGCCCGGAAAAAGCGGAAAGGACGTCGGCAACATGTCGCTCTGTATCCTGGCTGCCAGGTTCATCTCGGCAGCAGCCCTCTCTTTTTCAGCTGCCATCTCCCTTATGCGCTTCATGGTGGCGCTAATGTCCGACTCCATCTCGGACAGTGAGTTGTAGAGGGTCTCGATCTCGTCGTTGGTATTGATGGGCAGGTTCTTAAAGAAAGGTTCTCCTTCCTCCTCCACGGTCTTGTCCCTCTTTGTATATTCCTCTGCCGTGGCAGCCAGTGTATTAATGGGGCTGATGATCCTCTTTTTCATCTGCCGGCTTATCATGTAGGCCATAAGTGCTACCAGCACCATAAATACCACGATATACAGGATGGCAGAGCGCATCAGCCTGTTGAGGAAATTCGTGATGTTCACATCACAGGTGCAATATCCCAGAAATTCCCCTTTTGAATCAAATATCTTGATGTAGTTGGTGGCTATCCAGCCGTTTAAATCTCCCCTTCCCACATGGAGCACCAGGTCTGAGGACGCCACAGTATCCATCTCCTGCGGGGTGTCTATGTCCGACTCTTCAGTTGAGAGGTACTGTCCCGGAAGGTAAGCCCCCTCTATGTCATATCCGTCTATGACAAAAACGGCCCTCTCTTTTTCCACATCAGGAAAGAAAACGGACATACTGTCCAGCTGGTTCTTTTCTCTGCAAAGGACCAGAATATCTCTGGCTTCCCAGAATTCATCATCTACCAGAGGAATAAAGCATGAAATATACTCTTCGGAATACTGATCTTTTGCAGCTTCCTTTGGCACATTTTCATAAATCCTTCTTGTGTCAGCATACATTTTTTCAAGATAAGGCGCGCCGATAAGAGAGACCGCATATTCCATACTGTGTGCTGTCTCTCTCTTATAGCTTCTCATAGTTGAAAAGAAGTTGTTTATTAGGGTCACCGCCCCTATCACCAGTATCAGTGCCACTGATAACATCAGAATGGAATTAAAAGCGACAACCTGAAGTGATATCTTTTCTCTTTTCACTATGCAAGTCTCCCTACATTCAAACATACATTAGCCTATTACGGCCTTATACACCTATCATAAAATCAATTATACAATATGCCAAATATCGTTAACAAACCGGTGGGCTTTACTTCTTTATGCTGCTCATGCTTCCGCCTTTCTTTCTTCCCATACCATTCGTCCATGGCTTATCAGAGGAGTAATCCAGCTCATATGATGTATTCTCCATGGCTACTTTGGCCATCTGTGCCAATTCTTCATCAGTATAGCCACCTGCAACTGTATCAAGAGCTTCATCATCAAGTCTGTCCTTAGGATCAAGCCCGTTTAATAAATTATCTGCCATAGTTATTACCTCCAGTTTATATTCTGTTATTGCAATTTACTTTTCGTATATACCTTTTTATACGATGCAGACTAAATTCTGGCAATTAGTGTTTTTACAAAATCTATTATTACAATATCCCGCTTAGAATGGGATTACCAAAGTATAAAAAAAGTATTAAAAAAGGCCGAAGTGCGTTACTTCGGCCTTTTCCAATGTCCTTAGTTTATTTTTCTTTAGTTACAAGGCTCACTACCACATTTACACACAGGGCTATCAGGAATGCAGGAAGGAGCTCATAGATAGCGAAGGCTCCTCCAAGCTTTGCAATTCCGTACTTCCAGATGAAAACGAAGGCACCGCCTGTGATCATGCCTGCAAGAGCACCCTTAAGGGTTGACTTCTTCCAGAACAGTGACAGGAGAACCACCGGTCCGAAGGCCGCTCCGAAGCCTGCCCAGGCAAAGGATACGATCTGGAATACCGATGAATCCGGATCCCTTGCGATAAATATGGCAATTATTGATATCAGAACGACAGTGATCTTGGCAACCTTGACCTGTGTCTCATCGTCCAGCTTCTTTTTGCCGACAGCCTGTATCAGGTCTGAAGAGATGGCAGATGCAGAGGCAAGAAGCTGAGAGTCTGCTGTGGACATGGTTGCAGCCAGAATTCCTGAAAGGATGACGCCGCCTACGATGGCTGGAATTATACCGTATGTGCTCATGAGGTTTGTGATGTAGATTATTACTCTCTCTGCGTTGCCGCTTCCCTCAAGAACAGGGATCCTGCCTGCAGCGCTCATTGCAAGACCGATGACACCGATGGCCAGCGCCACAAACATTGCGATCACAACCCATACGCTGGCAACCCTGCGGGAGATGGCGATCTTTTTCTCATCCTCAATGGCCATGAAGCGCACCAGAATGTGGGGCATTCCAAAATAGCCAAGGCCCCAGCCCAGACCGGATATAATGTCCTTCCAGTTGGTCATGAGGCTCCAGTAACCGGCGGGCAGCTGGGCGGCGGTCTCAGCGCCTTTGCCCGCGTTCACCAGGCCCAGGGCGAAGATGGGGGCGATCAGCAGGGCGGCCAGCATCAGCAGGCCCTGGAAGAAGTCCGTCCAGCAGACGGCGCTGAAGCCGCCCAGGAAGGTGTAGGCCACGATGATGGCAGCGGCGATGTACATGGCGGTGGAGGCGTTGATGCCCAGCACCGTGTTGAACAGGGTGCCGCAGGCCTTCATGCTGGAGGCGGCGTAGATAGTGTAGGCGAAGATGAAGATCACCGCGCAGATGATCTGCAGCACCTTGCTGCTGGATTTGAAGCGGTTGGTGAGATACTGGGGGATGGTGATGGAGTCGTCGGCGATGATAGAGAAGCGGCGCAGCCTCGGCGCTTCAATGATCCAGCTGACGGCATAGCCGATAGCGAGACCGATGGCGATCCATGCCTTGCCGATGCCCGCGGCGTAGATGCTGGCGGGCAAGCCCATCAGCACCCAGGCGCTCATGTCTGAGGCGCCTGCGGAGAGGGCCGAGACCCAGGGGCCCATCTGCCTTCCGCCCAGGAAGTAGGTCTTCTCACCGCCGGTCTTGGACTTCATGAAGAAGTAGACGCCGATGCAGATGAGGAAGATGAGGTAGATGATGAATACGATGACTTCTGCGATCCTCATGGGTGATTCCTCCCATATTTCTATTTGCCGGGGGTTTTATTTTGCGATGAAGCGGGTGCCGGTGGGCTCCCCGCGGATCACACGGTAGAGGGCTTCCGGGTCCTTGCCGCTGACGATATGGGTCTCCGTTCCCGAGGTGGTGGCCCGGTGGGCGGCGCGGAGCTTGGTCTTCATGCCGTCCGCGCCCCGGCGGGAACCGCGGGTGCCCAGAGAGGAAAAGGTGCTCTCGTCGATGTGCTCCACCACGCTGCGGAGCCTGGCGTCGGGATAGAGCCGGGGGTCCTTGTCGTAGAGGCCGCCGGTGTCCGACAGGAGGACGAGCTTTCCCGCCCGGCAGAGCACCGCCACCTCGGCGCTGAGCAGGTCGTTGTCCCCGAATAGGTGGTCCTCGGATTCGATCTCGGAGAAATTCACCGAGTCGTTTTCATTGACGATGGGGATGACCCCAAGGCTCAGCAGGGTATCAAAGGTGTTCAGCAGGTTTTCCCGCCTTCCCGGCTGCCCCAGGTCGTCCCCGCTGAGGAGGATCTGGGCGATGGTGGCGTCGTAATCCCCGAAAAAGCGGTCGTAGAGGTAGAGCATGGTGCACTGGCCCACGGCGGCGGCCGCCTGCTTTTCCCGGATGCTCTCCGGCCTTTTCCGGAGGCCCAGCTTGCCGCTGCCGAAGGCGATGGCGCCGGAGGAGACCAGGATGACCTCGAAGCCCTTATTGTGGATATCCGCCAGCACCCGGCATAAAAGCTCGATGGTGCGCAGGTCGCTCTTGCCCAGCTCGTTCATCAGGGTGGAGGTGCCTGCCTTGACCACGATTCGGTTCTGATAAAGTCCCATTTTGCCCTCGATGACCCTTGCATAATGAATGAATTTACTGTATCATAGTCCCATCAATTACAAAAGCGAATAATTATCATGATTATCATGAGAAATCATCATGATAGCGGAGGTAGGGCATGGACGTCGGCGTTCAAAAGTATCTGGCTTTTGTGGAAACGGTGGATCAGGGGAGCTTTACCCGCGCGGCGGAGAAGCTGCATTATTCCCAGTCCGGCGTCAGCCGCATGATCCGGGACCTGGAAACGGAGTGGAGGGTGACCCTGCTGGAGCGGGGGAAGGGGGGCGTGAAGCTTACCTCCGACGGAATGAAGCTCCTGCCCTTTGCCCGCAGCATCTGCGCGGAGGTCGCCAGGCTCCAGACCCAGGTGGACGAATTGCAGGGCCTCCGGGCGGGGCTCATCCGCATCGGAGCCCTCAGCGCCGCGGCGGCGGGGCTGCTGCCCGACTGGGTGGAGGGTTTCCTCCGCTCCCACCCCAATATCGACTATGAGCTGCTGGTGGGGGAGCAGCGGGAGGTCGAGGACTGGATCCTCAGCGGCCGGGTGGACCTGGGCATCCTGGACCTGCCGGCCGACCCGGAGCTGGAAACGGTGTTCCTGGAGCAGGATCCCCTGCTGGCGGTGCTGCCGGAGGACCATCCCGACGCGGCGGCGGAGGTATTCCCCGTGTCCGGCTTCATGGATCTGCCCTTTCTGCTGCTGGAAAAGGAGAACCGGGCGGAGGCCTCCCAACTCCTGGAGAGCTGCGGCATCACCCCCCATGTGCGCTTCACCACCTGGGACGAGCAGACGATCCTGAGCATGGTGGAACGGGGCCTGGGGGTGAGCATCCTGCCCGCCCTGGCCCTGAAGCGCAGCGCCTACCGGGTGGTGGCCAGGCGGCTGGATGTGCCCGCCTACCGCAACCTGGGCATTGCCCTGAGAAGCAAAAAGACCGCCTCCCTGGCGGTGAAAAGCTTCCTGGAATATGTGGAGAGCTAGGGAACGTTGCTTTTTTCCGCGGTCTGTGATAATTTGGAAGCAACAAATGCGGCGGAAGGAGAAAGCAGAATGAAGGAATACGAGATCGTCCACGAGATATTCAACCAATGCTCCGGCAATCAGATGCGGGATGTCTTTATGGAGGAACGGGAGCTGGAGGACCCGGAAGCCTATGTCCGAGGCCGCCATCCGGACAAGAACATGATCCTCACCAAGGACACCCTGCCGGATGGAACGGTCATCATCGACCTGGACCTGAGCGGGGGACGCCAGCGCTACAGCTTCACGGAGATTTGAGGAAAAACGGCTATGCTTTGGGTTCTCATCGTTTTGGCCTTCCTCTGCCTGCTCTGCTTCCTGGCCGGGTATTTCCTGCTGGGCTTCACCTGCGGGCGGCCCAAGCCCACGGATGCCTGGGATGAACAGGTGATCCATGAGCGGGGCTGGGACCACATCAAGGGAGATATCCTGGCGGGGAAAAGATGGCTGGAAGGGCAGAAGCAGGAGTCGCTGGAGATCGTGAGCTTCGACGGGCTGAAGCTGCGGGCCCTTTTCATCCCCAACCCGGAGGCCAGGGGCACGCTGCTCCTTTTCCACGGCTGGCGAAGCAGTTGGAAGACGGATTTCACCGTGGCCCTGCCCTTCTACTATTCCCTGGGCATGAACCTGCTGCTGGCGGACCAGCGCAGCCAGAATTCCTCCGAAGGGAAATACATGACCTACGGGATCCGGGAGCACAAGGACGTGGCCTCCTGGGTGGACTGCATGGCGCAGAGGCTGGGGAAGGACCACCCCCTGTTTCTGGGCGGCCTCAGCATGGGGGCCACAACGGTGCTCATGGCTTCCGACCTGGACTTTAAAGCCAATGTGCGGGGCGTGATCGCGGACTGCGGCTTCACCTCCCCCTGGGCCATCATACGAAAGGTGGCGAGCCGCTCCAAGCTGGTCCCCCTGGAGGCATCCTCAGCCCTGCTGAATGTCTTTACCCGGCGCTTCGCCGGCTTCGACCTGAAGGAGAAAAGCGCGGCGGACGCCCTGGGGCGGACAAAGCTGCCCGTGCTGCTCATCCACGGCCTGGCGGATGATTTCGTACCCGCGGAGATGTCCAGGGAGAATTATGCCGCCTGCGCATCCGAGAAGCAGCTCATCCTGGTGGAGGGGGCAACGCACGGCATGAGCTATGTGGTGGAGCCGGAGCGGGTGAAGGCGGCCATCAGCGGCTTCATTCAAAAGCATCTTTGATAAACAAAAAACCAACGCGGAGGATCAGTTCCTCCGCGTTTTTTCATATTTGCTACGCCACGACCTTGCCCAGGATCCGCAGCTCGCTGAATTCCCCGATGGGGATGGGGCGGTAGGCGGGATTCAGGGAAACAAGGCTCTTCCCGTCCTCCTGGGAGAGCATCTTGCAGTAGGCGTCTCCGTCCAGCAGGAAGATGCCGATCTCCCCCGGAAGCAGGGTCTGCTGCTGCTTCACATAGACGATCTGCCGGTCCATGAAGCGGGGAAGCATGCTGTCCCCCCGGATTCGCACGGCGAAGGTGGCCGAGAGGGGCACCGTTTCGTCCACCTCCAGCAGGGTATAGTCGCTGCTGTCCAGGAATTGGCCGGTGCCGGCGGAGACGGGCAGGTCGTACAGCGGGATGGTGCGCGATCGGAGAGGCTGCCGCTCCCTGGGATGGAGGGCGAATTCCGCGTCCTGCTCCAGCAGGCGGATGTATTCCCGGACTCGCTTCTGCCCCAGGGCATTCAAGGTCTCGGCGGCGTCCCTGCCCCCGAAGACGGAGAGCACGTCCCGCACCTCATAGAGCTCGCAGAGCGCCAGAAATTGGCGAAGGCTGGGCTCCGTGCTGCCCCGCTCCCAGCGGGACAGGGCCTTCTGGGAAGCACTGCAGCCCAGGGCCTCCAGCTTCTGGCTGACCTCGATCTGGGACCAGCCTCGATCCACGCGCAGCTTCCGCAGGATCTCGCACAGCTCCATTCTCCTCACCTCCCGTCAAGTCTACCATGGGAATACTCAAAAAACAAGAGCAGCCCGAAAATAATCTCATATATGAGTATTATGGACCTTGAAATCTTGGAAAATGAGTAATAGAATGGGCACGGGGGTGAGAAAAACGGACCGCACCATTCTGCATGTCGACTGCAACGCCTTTTATGCCAGCGTGGAATGCCTGCGCCATCCGGAACTGCGGGGGCTTCCCGTGGCGGTGGGGGGCGACGTGGAAAAGCGCCACGGCATCATCCTGGCGAAAAACCATGAGGCCAAGAAATGCGGGGTCAAGACGGGGGAGGCCCTGTGGCAGGCCCGGCAGAAGTGCCCGGACCTGGTGATCCTGCCGCCGGACTACGCCCGCTATATCCGCTTTTCCCGCCTCTGCCGGGATATCTACGAGGACTATTCCCCCCAGGTGGAGTCCTTCGGCCTGGACGAATGCTGGGTGGACGTGAGCAATACGCCGAAGCTGGCAAAGCTGGGGCCAAAGATGCTGGCCCACGAGATCCGCATGCGGGTGAAGGAGCAGGTGGGGATCACGGTCTCCGTGGGCGTCAGCTACAATAAGATCTTCGCCAAGCTGGGCAGCGACTATAAAAAGCCGGACGCAGTGACCGTCTTTGACCGGGACAGCATGCGGGAGAAGGTCTGGCCCCTGGCCGCATCGGAGCTGCTTTATGTGGGCCGGGCCACGGAAAAGAAGCTCTGCACCTTCGGCATCCACACCATCGGGGAGCTGGCCACCACGCCGGTGGACTATCTCCAGAGCTGGTTCGGGAAATGGGGACTGCTGCTCCACTGCTTCGCAAACGGATTGGACTCCTCCCCCGTGGCGAAGGTGGGGGAGGAGTCCGTCATCAAAAGCGTGGGGAATTCCACCACCACGCCGCGGGACCTGACCTGTGAAGGGGATGTTTCCGTCGTCTACTGGATGCTCTGCGAGAGCGTGGCGTCCCGGCTGCGGGAGGGGGGCTTTCGCTGCACGACGGTGCAGATCAGCCTGCGCACCAGCGACCTTTTCTGCTTTGAGCGGCAGATGAAGCTGCCGGAGCCCAGCTGCCTGGCCTCTGAGCTCCATGAGGCGGCCATGCGCCTTGTGCGGGAGAACTACAGTTGGACAAAGCCCCTGCGGAGCATCGGGGTGCGGGGGGCGGAGCTGGTGCCGGAGGCGGGGCCGGAGCAGCTGAGCCTTTTCGGGGACGGGGAGCGGCGGGACCGCTGCCTGCGGCTGGAAAAGACCATGGACGCCCTCCGGCTGCGTTACGGGCATACCGCACTGAGCCGGGCTTCCGTCCTCTGCGACCCCACCCTGACGAACATCGACGCGAAGAACGACCATACGATACATCCGGTGGGTTATCTCAAGGCCGGGCAAAGTGTAAGGTGACCGCCTATGCAGCGGTCACCTTGCGTTTCGATAGGAGCCGGACGGCGGCCAGGATAAGGATGGCTGCCGCCGCGCCGGAAAAATCCAGCCAGACGTCGCGGATGGCCGGACCGCGGCCGGAGAAGATCTGGATGGTCTCGTCGATGAAGCCCGTCAGCATCCCCAGCCCCCCGGCCAGCAGCTGGGCTCTCCCCCGGAAGGGAAGCAGCAGGGCGAGGACGCAGCCCAGGCAGAAGAATTCCGTGAAGTGGGCCAGCTTCCGCACGAGATGGAGGGTCACGTTTTCCGTGCCCACGAGGAGCGCCAGAAGGGGACGCAGCAGCTCCAGCACGGTGCTGCTCTCCTCGCGGGAGGCGTCCACGGGCATGCAGGAATGGCCCCAGATGAAGGCCAGCAGCAAAACCAGCAGCACGATCAGGAGCTTTTTGCCCCCGGAGAGGCGCTTCATTCCAGGATCACCAGGCGGCCCTCCACATGGGCGTCCAGGTTGTTGTGGGTGCTCAGCAGCTCTTCCAGCACGTTCTGGAGGGAGGTGGCGACAACCCGGGGTTTCATGTTGGCGGAGACCTCCGCCAGAGGCACGTTGAAGAATTCCTCAAAGGAGGAGTAGTGATAATCCTGCAGGCAGATGAGGATCTCCTGGTCATCCCGGATATCTTCGCCCCGGAATTTGAATTCCTCGATGGTGTGGGTGCTTTTGCGGTAGACGATGCGGATGCCCTTGGAATACTGATAAAACTCCGTGTGCCCCTCCCAGGCTTCGTCCCGCAGCACATACTGCACCATGCGCCGCAGCTGCCCGCCCGTCACCTTCAGCATCCACAGCGCGTCGTCATAGGGCGTGTTCTCGATCATGTCCTGATATTCCACGATGGGGCCCAGCGAGTATTTCCGGATGGAGCCGGAGCCCATGATCATCAGGTCGAAGCTGCTCTCGTCCTGGAGCAGGTCGCAATAGAGGTTGCCCATCTCCGTTTCCTGGATGCGGGAGGGGTGGGTGAGCTCCCGGGCAAAGTGGGTCACGATCCGGCGGTATTTGGCGTCGGTCTGGTGCTGGTAGCCGGAAATGAGACCGTCCATCACCTCGTCCAAGGGCGCGCTCTCCGGCGTGATGGGCAGGCACTGCCATTTCCAGGCGGCGATTTTGTGCTTCTCTGTGTCATAGTCGATGTCGAAGCGGCCGATCTGGGAGCTGCCGGTGCCCACCTGCACGATGGGGATGCCGTTGACGACCTCCGGCTCGGTCATAAAGGTGTGGGTGTGTCCGCCGATGATGATGTCCACGCCCCAGTCGGGCAGCAGCTTACCTGCCAGCTCCCGGTCCGCCTCGATGCCGATGTGGGTCAGCAGCACCACCATGTCCGTGTCCTTCGTGCGGTAGCTGTCGCAGATGATGCCCACCTGCTTGGCCGCTTCGGAAACGTCGATGAAGGAGCCGATGACCTTTTCCTGCTTGGCGGCGGAGATGACCTCCTGGGTCAGCAGGGCGATGAAGAGGATGCGCATCCCGTCCCGCTCGATGTTGAGATAGGGGGTGAAGAGGCGCATGTTGTTAAAGGTGATGAAAAGGTCCGCGTTGATGATGGGGAAGCGGGCGCATTTTTCCAGGAACAGCAGATGGGCGATGCCGTAGTCCACCTCATGATTGCCCACCGCCGACACGTCGGGATTCAGCAGGTTCATCAGCTCGATGGTGCTGAGCCCCAGGTATTCCGAGTCGATGACGCTTCCCCGGAACATATCCCCGGCGTTGGCGTAGATCACGTTCGGCTCCTCTGCCCGGATCTTTTTTACATAGCCGGAAAGGCGGCCCAGGCCGCCCGTTTCCTTGCCGTCCACGGTGCGGGGCAGGAAATCCCCGTGCAGGTCGTTGGAGTGGAGGATCGTCAGATGCTTGTGGCTCATGGCTAGGCTCCTTTAATTCATTAGTGTAATCCAAATTTTACATGGAAAGCCGGGGAAAGTCAACGCTTTCCCCGGCAGGCATGATTTTTAGCCACTTCACATATGCTTTTTCCTCCAATTCCCAGCAAATCTAGTGCTGCGCTTTTGGCCGCATCGGAGGATTTCAGAGAAATAAAAAAGCCCTGAAATCCGAAGATTTCAAGGCTTTTTAGTGCGAATAGTGATAACGGCAAGCACGCTGACCCCACAAAAAGTTGTTAGCGACAGCGAGCCGCAGCGAGGTTGCCTGCAACCGAGCAGGCGAGCCGAGCGTGACTTTTTGCGGAGAGGAGGAGCAGCGGAATGAGCGCGAGGCGACTTTTGATGCAAAGCATAAAAAAGTCGCCGCAAGCGATATAAAGCTTGCGACGACGTTGGTGCGCGAGGGGGGACTTGAACCCCCACGTCCG
>JAEEGK010030663.1_pt1 | contig 10646 bp, 9 predicted proteins | sample 8958771 | NCBI WGS metagenome assembly JAEEGK01 (sample SAMN16246547, study PRJNA631951) | gut metagenome | biome: gut microbiome; feature: rumen; material: SC-attached | host: Bos | place: Iran: Karaj | collected 2018-10 | reverse complement strand
AAAAATTTGCTGCAAAATTACAAAAATATTTTGTACCTTTGCACACAGAAATAGAAAATATCGCAAAAATGAAAGAATTAGCACTCAAGTACGGATGTAATCCCAATCAGAAGCCCTCACGCATCTTTATGACTGAGGGCGAGCTACCCATCGAAGTTATCAACGGTCGTCCTGGATATATCAATTTCCTCGACGCATTCAATGCATGGCAGCTTGTAAAGGAGCTTAAGGCCGCAACAGGTCTGCCAGCTGCAGCATCGTTCAAGCACGTTAGTCCTGCAGGTGCAGCAGTAGGTCTGCCTCTGAGCGACACACTGAAGAAGATCTACTTTGTTGACGATGTAAAGGATCTCGACGAGAGTCCTATCGCATGTGCATATGCCCGTGCACGTGGTGCCGACCGTATGTCGAGCTATGGCGACTTTGTAGCTCTGAGCGATACCTGCGACGCTACTACAGCCAAGTTGCTTAAGCGCGAGGTGAGCGATGGTGTGATTGCACCCGACTTTACTCCCGAGGCTATCGAGATACTGAAGGATAAGCGTAAGGGCACATACAACGTTATCAAGATTGATCCTACATACGTACCTGAGCCTATCGAGCGCAAGCAGGTATTCGGCATCACATTCGAGCAGGGTCGCAACGAGATCAAGCTCGACGACGATGCACTCTTCGAGAATATGCCTACACAGAACAAGACCTTCAGCCCTGAGGCTAAGCGCGATCTGATTATCGCACTGATTACCCTGAAGTACACTCAGAGCAACTCTGTTTGCTACGTTAAGGACGGTCAGGCTATTGGTATCGGAGCTGGTCAGCAGAGCCGTATCCACTGTACCCGTCTGGCTGGTAACAAGGCTGATATCTGGTGGTTGCGCCAGCATCCAAAGGTTATGAACCTGCCTTTCATCGACAATATCCGTCGTGCTGATCGCGATAACACCATCGATGTATACATCTCAGAGGATCACGACGACGTACTGCGCGATGGCACATGGCAAATGTTCTTCAAGGAGAAGCCCGAGGTGCTCACTATGGAGGAGAAGAAGGAGTGGATTGCCAAGAACACCAAGGTTGCTCTGGGTTCTGACGCATTCTTCCCATTTGGCGACAACATCGAGCGTGCTCATAAGAGCGGCGTAGAGTTTATCGCCCAGGCTGGTGGCTCAGTTCGCGATGACAATGTTATCGAGACCTGCGACAAGTATGGTATAGCCATGGCCTTTACTGGCGTACGTCTTTTCCATCATTAAACATTAAAGATTAAACATTAAACATTTGAATGGACGATTTTCAGAACATTCTTGAGAACGGCATCAACTTCGGACGTGGAGGTGACAAGCCGAAAGACGATGGCAAGGTAAAAACCAAAGCCAAAAAGAAAAAATATATCACTGGTGCTCACGGTAGCGGCTCTGCTCGTCAGAAAGCCAAATACCGTGAGCAGCGGGCAAACCGTCATAAGAAATAATAGTAACAATTTAATAACCTAGAAAAAATGAAACTACTAAAACTACTATTAATTACAGCCCTACTCTGCAGCACGAATACCCTTCGTGCTCAGAAGTATGTAGGTGGCGATATATCGATGCTTCCTAAATACGAAGAAGCAGGAGTAGTGTACAAAGACAAATCAGGCAACACCGTGTCAGACGTTCTGGGATTCTTCAATGAAGAAGGCCTGAACGCCATGCGTGTTAGATTGTTTGTTGACCCTTCGAATGACAACGACAAGGCCGTATGCCAGGACTTGGAATACGTAAAGGCACTAGGCAAACGCATCAAAGACGCAGGAATGAAGTTGATACTCGACTTCCACTACAGCGACACTTGGGCCGATCCAGGCAAGCAGTGGACACCCAATGCTTGGAAGGATATGACAGACGAGCAACTGAAGGATACCATCTACGGCTACACCAAGTACTGCTTGGAGCAGATGGTAGCCGCTGGAGCCACCCCCGACTTTATCCAGACAGGTAATGAGATTTCGTATGGAATGATGTGGGGGACCAAAGCTGCCGTAGGAGGTAACAATACCAATCGTTGCTACACTAACTCTCCTCAAGCCAACTGGACACGATTCATCAATCTACTAAAGAAAGCTGGTCAGGCTTGTCGCGAGGTTTGTGCAGATGCAAAGATCATTATCCACAGCGAACGTACACGTAAGCCTAGTGTGCTTACAGATTTCTTCGACCGTATGACTAACGCCTCGCTTGATTACGACATCATCGGACTAAGCTACTATCCCGCCTATCACGGTAGCCTTGAGGACCTAGAAACAGCTCTCACTACACTTGAAGGCAAGAACTACGGCAAAGATATCATGGTAGTAGAAACAGGATATAGCTATGCATGGGCATTAGGAAATACAGAATTCGACTACACTGGCACCTATCCATACACAGAAGAAGGTCAGCGCCAGTTCACTGCAGCTTTGGTGACGAAGCTTAATAATCACGAAAGTGTAAAAGGACTATTCTGGTGGTGGCCTGAGGATAATGGAAACAGTGGCGTAACTAGTGGCTGGTGGAATGCCGCTCTATACAACCACAACACAGGTAAGCCTTATGCTGCATTCTACGAGCTGAAGAACTTCAACAACTCTAGTTCTGGATTTCTAGGCATCAATAAAGACCACAAGTGCAAAGATTGTAAATGGTATACCATCGAGGGGAGGCGATTAGGAGCAGAGCCTTCCAAAAGTGGAATCTACATCAACGATGGGAAGAAAAAAATAGTCCGCAACTAGCGGACTATTTCTGTATTTAGAAGTTCAACTCCCTGCCTCGATAGAACTCCAGCAATGCATGCTGATACAAGTTCTCATAACGGGCCTGCACCAGATCTGATTCTGATTTCAGATAGTTGTTCTTTGCCTCGTTAAACTCTGTGATGGTCGACTTGCCGTTCTCGTACTTTGCCTGCACCAGTTCGAAAGCATCCTTTGAACTCTGTACTGCCTCAGCCGAACTCTGAGTCTTGGTCTGAGCATTCAGGGCATTATAATACACCTGCTGAATCTCCTTATATAATGTCTTTTTAGTGTTGTCGAGCTGCAACTGTTGACTCTCCTGATCGATACGTGCATTACGCACACGGTTGCGAGTCTGGAAACGATTGAAGATAGGCACATTAAGGTTCAGTCCGATATACTGACTGAAGTTATTCTCCAACTGCTTACCAAATCCATCAGCCTTAAAACCAGAGGTGGTGTAATAGTTGGTACCCAGTCCACCACTCAGCGAGAGTGTTGGATAATGACCTGCCTGAGCTATCTTGATGCTATGCTCAGCACCACGCAGTTTCAGTTGCTGCGACAGTATCTCAGGCTTGACGCCTATAGCCTCAGCATAAATCTGATCAGGAGTAACCAGATTATCCATTGAAACAATTCCATCCAGTTCTGCCAGACTAGGACGAACGATGGTGAAACCATCAGGGCTGGGCAGTTCCAATAGCTGAGTAAGGCTAAGTATAGCCAACTTCAGATTGTTCTCTGCCTGTGTAGCAGTCAGTCGGCTATTGGCCATAGTAGCCTTCTGCTGTGAGAGTTCTGCCTCGCTAGCCTTGCCATTATCCACAAAGGCCTGCAGGCGAGCCACCTGAGCTGAGTCGATCGAAATCTGACGACGAGCCACATCAGCTATCTCCATATCATAGAGTATCTGCACATAAGCCTGAGCCACCTGCATACGGATATCGTTCTTAGCCTTCTCCAGATCGGCAGTAGCAGCCTCAAGGTTCAGCTTGCTCAGCTTTATCTGGTTAGGAATCTCGAAACCAGTAAACAGTGGCACACTGGCACCAAGCTGGAACGATGTCGACGATGTATTGGTGTTGGTGTAAGTATTCTCTGAGGTAAGTCCTCGACCGAACGAGAAGTTCTGACCTACACTACCACTTATATCAGGCAGTCGCGAGTTCTTAGCAGTGTTCAACTGTATCTCCTGCTGGCGACACTGGTTCACCTGCTGCTTTATGCTGATGTTATGCTCTATGGCATAGTCGCAGCACTCGCGGATGCTCCAAGCCTTCTGTGCACTGGCAGAACCAATGCCCATCAAGCCTATTACCATTGATAATATATACTTTCTCATAATCGCTTACTTATCTTTATCATCTGCTACGATCTCCGGACCACGAACCTTATCCTTAGCCGTGATACCCTTCTTAATCTCGATATTCACACCGTCAGACAGACCTGTCTCAACATAGGTACGATTGTAATTCTTGTTCTTACCCTCGCCCTTGATAACATACACAAAGGTACTGTCGCCACTGAACTCGATGGCACTCTCAGGGATGGTCAGCACCTTGTCGGCCTTGGCCAGGATGATTTCAGCATTGGCGCTATAGCCAGAACGGATCTTACCACCCTCAGTCAATTTAACGGCAGCCTTAATCTCAAACTGGTTGGTACCATTGCTTTCCACAGCCTTTGGCGAGATGTACTCCAGTGCAGCATCAAACTTCAGGTCCTGCAGGGCACCGATAGTAATCTTCATGTTCATACCGCTAACCAGCTGACCAACCTCAGTCTCGTCGATGTTACCACGGAAAATCAGGTCGTTCATGTTGGCAACTGTAGCTATCGTAGTACCATCATTGAAGGTGTTCGACAGGATAACTGAGTTACCCACCTTAACTGGGATGTCCAGAATCACACCACTGATAGTAGAACGGATAAGTGTTGAAGAGGCTTTGGCATTCGACTTCGACACACCATCACGCACAACCTCAAGGGCATCCTGTGCTGCTATCTTCTCGTGTTTGGCCTGAGCCAATGACATTTTGATCTTATCAAACTCGTCGGCACTCACCAGTTTCTGGTTGTAGAGATTCTCCTCACGCTGGAAGTCGGTCTCAGCCTGCTTCAGGTTGATCTCTGCCAGACGCACGCGCATCTCAGCACTCGACAGCTGGGCCATATCAGGTATTACCTTTACCTTGGCTATCACGTCGCCAGCATTCACATAGTCGCCTGGTTCCTTTAGCAACTCTGAGATGATACCAGAGATCTGTGGTTTGATGTTAACCTCGTTGCGAGGTTCAATCTTACCAGTGATAATGGTGGTTTTCTGGATGCTGTCCAGTTTAGGAGTGAATTCGTTGTAAACCACTTCCTTTGGTTGGCTCTTCTGCCACAAGAACACGAATGTTCCGATGAAAATCAGTGCTACGATAGCAGCGATAATCAGTTTTGAATAGCGTTTCATATGCTTTATTTTTTTAATGTTTAATCCTTAATATTTAATGTATTACTCGTCTCGCATTGCGTCTACTGGTTTTATGCTCATCGCTCTGGCTGCGGGGGCTAATCCTGCCAGCACACCCAGCGAACTCACCACTACGGCGCAGAATATTGCTGTCCAGAATCCCACCTGGAAGTGGGTTTCTACTATGCCGTCTTCAGTATTAGCCAATTCCAGCATCTGTAGTATCATTACTGCGAATAGTATTCCACTCATACCCGCCACCAGTGTCAGCACTATACTTTCTGAGATAATCTGCGAAAGTATCATCTTAGGTGTGGCGCCGATTGCTCTTCGGATACCAATCTCTGTGGTGCGCTCCTTCACTGTCACCATCATGATGTTCGATACTCCGATTGCTCCAGCAAACAGGGTTCCCAGACCAACCAACCAGATAAGAATGTTCACACCCTTAAACAGATTATTGATCATTTGGAACATCAGCTCGGTATTAAATACAAACATACCCTGTTCGTCAGTTGGGTCGATATAGTGAGCTCTGGCGATAGTCTCGCGGATGCGTGGCGTTATCTTGCTCATCAGCACACCTGGGCGACCTGTTGCTACTATCACATCTACTGCATTACCACGGTTAAATGCAGCCTGCATCATTGTGATGGGGATGGTGATTCGCTCTTCTGAACGGCCACCAATCGAGATGTTGCCTGAACTATAGTCAACGCCTATCACTTCGTAATAGGTAGAGTCCACGCGTATCTTCTTGCCACAGGGGTCGCCACCTTCCTTAAACAAATCCTTGTATATCTTCTTACCAATCACGCACACCTTGCGCTGCTCTTTAATGTCCATCTCGTTAATAAAACGTCCGTAGTACATCTTGGGCGTCATAATATTCACGACTTCTGGCACAGCACCATGCATATTTGGGGTTGTTTTCTGGTCGCCATAATAGGCTGTCGAACCACGTCCCATCAGCATTGGGGCCACGGCATTCAGTTCTGGCACCTGTTGCTTCAGTCTGTCCACATCCTTATACACCATATACCAACTGCGTCCCTTGCGGAATCCTTTATATGGCTTTGAGGTTTGCTCGGCACCAATGATGACGGTATTCTGTGCAAAGCCATCAAAGTTGCTGTACAGCTTCTCCTTCATGCCTTGTCCACCACCCATCAGGGCCACGAGCATAAACACGCCCCAGAACACACCGAATCCGGTGAGGAACGAACGCGACTTATTACGAGTCAGCGTATCGATTATTTCTCTGTAACTGTCTATATCTATTCTCATAATCCTAGTCTGCTCTTAGTGCCTCGATGGGGCGGATTCTACTTGCTTTATATGCAGGAATGAGTCCTGCGATAGTACCTGCTATCACCATCACCATTGTGGCCTCGATACAAACATCCAGTCCTACGGTGGGGTCAACAAACAGGGTAATCTTCTGTACACCCAGGTCAGTCACCTCATGACCCAGTGTAGCATCCATATACTCATTGGCAAATATGCCGAACAACATACCAAGGTAGCCAAAGATGGTAGTGATGATCACACTCTCGGTAATGATCAGTCGCAATATGCTCCATGGCTTGGCACCAATGGCCTTACGGATACCAAACTCATGGGTACGCTCCTTCACAGTGATGAGCATGATGTTTGATACGCCCACAATACCACTTAGCAGTGTGAACAGTCCTATTACCCAGAGGAATGTGTGGATGATGGCGATACCATCGTTCATCTGCAGACTCTGTGTATAGTTGTTCCATATCCAGATGGCACGTTTGTCGTCAGGGTGTGCCTGGTGCATACCATTCAGGCGTCGACGATAGTCCTTCTCAAAGTCATCGTTTGCTTTCTCAGTGTTCAATCCATGGAAGGTAAACTCTATGCTACCTATGCTAGGCGTATTGGCACCATAGATACCCTTGATGGTTGAGTACGACGAATAGGCGTTACCCCACCCTTCGTTACGACCTTTATATATGCCTACCACCTTGAACTGTAAGTTACCCACCTTTACAAACTTACCTAGCAGTGTCTTGTAGTCCTTGGGCTCCAGCTCCTTAGCATGACTATCGGCAAGCACCAGCACCTTGCGCTGCTCTTTCACGTCGATATCGTTGATGAATCGTCCACAAATAAGATGAGTCTTTACTATCTCTGTATGGACAGGATACACACCAGCTATCTGTATATTCTTATAATACTCGCCGTTGGTTACCATGGCACTGGTATAATAGCAGGCTCCCACTTCATCTATGTTCTTCGTGAACTCAGTTTCTGTGGCCTCCATATCCTTGGTGTTCAGCTGGATATATCGTCCCTCCTTCATACCCTTGTAGGGTTGCGAGGTACGTCCGCCATCCACCTCCATCGAGCTGGTCAGGTAGTCGCTGTTCATCTTCATCGTAGCATTGATGAGTCCGTTACCAGCTCCCAGCAGCACGATGATCATAAAGATTCCCCACGCCACAGCAAATCCTGTGAGCGTAGTGCGAAGCTTATTCCTTCGTGCCGTCTGCCATATTTCTGTTAGTATATCGTGCATAGCTCTTTACTTCATCATGCCGTTAATTCCAAATGGACTTGCATCGTGGTTCAGGTTCTCCTCTATCTGACCTATGATGCCATCCTTGATGTGTACTATCTTATTAGTCTCATTGGCCACACCGCTCTCGTGGGTTACCACTACTATGGTCATACCCTCTTCCTGGTTCAGATGCTTGAGCAACTGCATCACCTCCACCGATGTCTTCGAGTCGAGAGCTCCAGTGGGCTCGTCGGCCAGAATAATCTGTGGACGGGTGATGAGTGCTCGGGCTATTGCCACACGCTGTTTCTGTCCTCCCGACAGCTCATTGGGGTAGTGCTCGGCCCAGTCGGCCAGGCCCAGCTTGTCCAGATACTCCATCGCCATCTGGTGGCGCTTCTTTCTGGATACCCCCTGATAGAATAATGGCAACTCAACGTTTTCCACGGCGGTTTTGAAAGAGATGAGATTAAACGATTGGAAAATAAAACCTATCATCTTGTTGCGATACTCAGCAGCCTTGCGCTCTGAGAGGTTCCAGATGGGTACTCCTGCCAGCTCGTAGGTACCTGAATCGTAGTTGTCCAGGATACCCAGGATGTTAAGCAGTGTTGACTTACCTGAGCCCGATGCTCCCATGATGCTGACGAACTCTCCCTTCTCAATGTCGAGCGAGATGCCCTTCAGTACATGCAGCGGCTGGGCTCCTTGATAGGTCTTGTGAATGTCTTGTAAGTGTATCATAAAAACAAACTTTTTACCCTAAGTTCTATTCATTAGACGGAGCACTCTCGCCGAAAGTTGCAGCGTATTCGCTTTTAACGTCTTCTAACGTAATGCCGAGCAACTGCATCTGTCGGAACAACTCGGGCAGACGCTCCTTCATGAATTCATTCTTACGTTCCTTGAGAATCTGCTTCTTCGCACCTTTCGTCACGAAGTAGCCCAAGCCCCTCTTATTATATATAATGTTCGCGCGAGCCAACTCGTCGTAGGCCTTTACTGCCGTATTCGTGTTTACCTCAAGGAGCACGGCATACTCCCGGACGGACGGAATGCGGTCATCGTCCTTATACACACCAGACAGGATTTCGTCGCACAGACGGTCGGCCATCTGGATGTAAATCGCTTTGTCGTTAGTAAAAATCATACGTTTTCCTCTTTTTGTTTGTTATACGTTCAGCCACTTATTGTTGATAACCTGCATGCGAGTAAAGAGCTTATACGAAGCCCAGTAGTGGAACACGATGAGCAGGCACAACGTCGTATTAAGAATATAGAAGAAGGGATGGAATGTCTGGTTGTATGTTTCCGTCTTCTCGTCCCACGTACCCGTAATGAACTCCACATCGGGGTGAATCTGGTTCAGCAACATAATCAACAGGATACTTACAACGGCTATCGTCACACTGGTCAGCAGGAACTGCTGGCGACGGAACAAGGTACCACCTACGATATAGAGCGAGTGGATGTAGAACACAAAGGTGAAGAACCACCATACCATCTGCCAATGATCGAAAGCCGCTTGGTTAAATATGTGAGTACCTATCATTGGAATACCCCAGATGACAACGCGACCAATCACCCAGTCAATGAACACGCGCAGAGTGTCAGCCAACATGTAGGCGCCAATCGTTATCACTGCCAGCCAAAGAATGGAGAGCAGCAGACTGATGACGTATTTCTCCAAATTGGAAACGGGCCAAAGCAGGAAGGCCGAACGTTTGCGGGTGTCCTTCATGCCTGCGAACAGGAAACTGGCACCAAAGAGCATTGAGAAGCAGAAGAAGACAACGCCGAAGACGAAGGTTTGCTCCACATAGATAGTATATCTGTGAATGACATCCTCCATTGGGAAGTTGCTTACCAAATGATCATAATTAACACCTTGCACACGTGTAAAGAACAGGTTGGCCATAAACATAACCAAGGTAAAGATGCCAAAGAGGCGAATCCACGTCTTGCGTAGTACGAGGAACTGGCACTTCAGTGCCTGACCGAATCTTGTTGTATTGAAAGTACTCATAGTTTCATAAAACATTAAAGATTAAACATTAAATTACAGCACTGGCCCTGTCTTTTGGGTGGTCTTGTAGTTAAAGAGAAGTTCGAGATTCACCTGTGTCTCGGCGTCGCCCTCCTGACGCTTGGTGATGACGGCGTTGCCTTGCAGGGTAGGCTCGGCATAGAGCACGGTGTCGTCCATTTCTTGGGGTGAACGGTACTCAAAGGTGTAGTGGTCCTGAATCTGCTGCATTGTGGCATTCAGCAGTACCGAGCGCTGGTCAAGGATAAGGATATGGTCGAGCATCTGCTCTACGTCGTGTACCTGGTGGGTAGAGATGACGACGGTTCGCTCCTCCGTCATGTGCTGGGCGATGACCTTGCGGAACTGAGACTTCGAGGGGATGTCCAGTCCGTTGGTAGGCTCGTCCATCAATAAGTACTTGGTGTTGGTGGCCATAGCGAAGGCAATGTATGCCTTCTTGCGCTGACCCATCGAGAGCTGTCCTAAGTGTACGTCGGCAGGCAGCTCGAAGTCGGCCAGGCAACCCTGCAGGATCTCGTCAGAGAAGTTGGGGTAGAAAGGCTTGTAGAGCTTCACATACTCCGAGAGGCAGATGGCGGGCATCTCAAACTCCTCCGTGACGAGGAAGATGTCGCGCAGGGTTTCGGGCTGGCGGTCTTTTGTTGCAATGCCGTCGCAACAAACTGAACCGCAAAAGGGTCGGAGCAAGCCCGAGAGCAAGTAGAGCAGGGTGCTCTTACCAGTACCGTTCTTTCCTAACAGACCATAGATACGGTTTTCTTCCAGTTGGAGACTGAAGTCATCGAATACCAGATGCTTAGCTCCGGCATACTTAAAACTGATGTTTTGTACGTCTATCATACGCTTT
>JAEEGK010030662.1_pt1 | contig 10647 bp, 16 predicted proteins | sample 8958771 | NCBI WGS metagenome assembly JAEEGK01 (sample SAMN16246547, study PRJNA631951) | gut metagenome | biome: gut microbiome; feature: rumen; material: SC-attached | host: Bos | place: Iran: Karaj | collected 2018-10 | reverse complement strand
TGTGGATAACAATGCCGCAAATGCAATTTCTTGATATGATTTGTAGGTAAATATAGAGTTGGTCTTTATGACCAACTTTTTTTATTGCAATAATTTTCCAGAATTCTGGGAGCTCATGACGCTAATTTACGAGCGGCCGCACCTAAACGTCCAAAAATTTTCCAAAAATTTCGGGATTAGTTTTGGGAAAAATAATTTTGGGAAAATTTATCTACCAATAATTTTCCAAGAATTTTTTTAGGTTTGAAAATTTTCCAAAAATTTTTCAAAATTCGTGGCTCAAAAAATTAGTAGAAAATTTTACTAAATTCTACTTATAATCGTATTAAGAAAACTTATAATTATTACTTATATATACTACTTATAAGTAATACTTATAAGTTTAACTTATATATATACCCAAAGAAATCCAAAAGAAGCCAACCGCGTGCGAAGAATTAGCAAGGTCCAACGGACCGCAGCCTTATTCGAGCCGCGGACCTCAACGTCCAGCTCCAACGGTCAACTTATAAGTATATATATAATTATAACCTAAACGGTTAACATATAACCGCGGCTTCGTAAACGGACAACGTATAAAACGGGTTCAAACGGTCAGCTTATATGACCTACTTATAAGTATATATGGGTCGATATAAGCGGTTAGCGTAAACGGGTTACTCTTAAACGAAGGGTTTTAACGGTCAGCTTATAAGTATAACTTATAAATTAATAGGAGTTATAACTCTATAGTTGATGGCCTGTGAGAAGGGTGTAAACGAAGAGTTCAAACGAAGGGTCTATAAGTAGTACGTATAAGTAGTACGTATAAGTAGGAACGTATACGTAGAAACGTATACGTAGCGGCTCTGCGAATGGTCTGTAGCTATATCCACGAACGGGGCTAGCTTTTTAATAGTAGGGGCAATGGTATTTAATGGTAGAAAATGGCTGCCAGCTACACAACAAAAAGTCAAATTTTTGTACTAAAAATCCAAATTTTTATAGGATTTTCTTTAATTTTTTGTACTTTTTATACTAAAAACTTGAAATTTTTTGTCAAATTTTAAAATAAATAAAACCTATAAAAAAAGACCGATTTCTCGGTCTTTTTCTTTGCTTTTTACTAGCAAGCGACGTATCCCTTGCACTTACCCTTAGGGCCCTTCACATCGAGTGATGCTGCAGCTCCCTGTGCTACTGCAATTCTTGCAAGTGCGGAAGCTTTCTGAGGTGATACCTCAAGAGCAGCTGCGATATCGGTTGCGGTGAGAGGCTCGGTTCCCAGCATCTCTACTACCTTCGCTACGAGCGGAGCGTTCTCAAGAGCTTTCTTGGAAACCTTCTCGCGTCTTGCGGCGTTCTGTGCATCCATCTTAGCGATGAGCTCGTTAGCCTTAGTGATAACTTCTTCGTTGATTGTTCCGGTTGCTACTGTCTGGTAAAATTCTCTGTTTGTCATGGTTCTTACTCTTTCTCGCGTAGGCCGCGACCCAGTTACGTTGATTAAAATTTTTCTTTTATGAGAGAGGTTTCTTCTCTCACTTTCTATATATATTATAGCAGAATTTTTAGAACTTTGCAAATTTTCAGTTCTTATTTCCTGCCCGAAGACTCAAGAAGCTTTTTTATTTCTTCTCTCATCTTCTATAAATAGTATACCAAAAATTTGAAGCTTTTTCAAATTTTCACAGCTCCTATAATTTAATATAATGAAAATTTGACTTTAAAAATCAAATTTTGACGCAGCTCCCATTGGAAATAATAAAAAAATTTGACAAAAAAAGTCAAATTTTCAGGGCGCAGCTCCCATAGAAATGTAGCTCCCATGCACAGCTCCCATCGGCGCAGCTCCCAGGGCGCCCCATTTTAAAATTTGACACGGGTGTGCGACGCACGAACATATGTTCGTTTGTTAAATATCAAACAATATATTGTATATTGTATACACAAATGAAAATTTGACATTGTTAAAAATTTGACAGGCGCCCGGCCCAGATCAGACCCGGGGATCGGCCGGCCCGCGGTTGACATAATACATATATCGTTGACCCCTTGTTTGTTAATTAACAAACGAGGTTGACAATAAAAAAGAGAGAGTCAACCCTCTCTCTTTGCGGATATTTCCGCTTTGCGCTTGCGGACTTCCGCATCACGCGCCACCTTTTTGGCTTTGCGTTCCGCGTTCTCGCGTGCCTTTTCGGCCTTGGCCTTGCACGACATCTCGTAGTCCTCCGCCATCGCATACCCATCATATGGGGTCATACCCTTGTCCGCACCAGTGGGGACTTTAAAGGTGATAACGAGGAAGTCCTCATTGCCCTCGCACCCTACTACAGGTAGTGCGATTTCATTGGATTTGACCCTCAGAACCTCATTATCTAGTGAGGTGAGGAAAGCGGAAACGGACTCGAGGAACTGCGCGCGGATAAGTTCGCGCTCGGATTTTCTTGATACTGCCATATGGAGTACCCCCTTTCTTTATTTTCTATAGTAATTATAGCAAAATTTTACGGATTTGTCAAGGGGATTTGAAAAGTATTTTGTATACATTGGCTTTATAATATAATAATTATGTAAACCGCGCCCCGGGGTTGGTAGCTCACAATATATTTATTATGTAAACCGGGGAGACGGATCGTATATCGCAATTAGACGATGCGGCCGGCCGGTAGATCACCGGAGATCGCTGCCCGGATGGCCGGCCAACTATGCCGCATAAATTAATTTTAGGAATAGTTGCGGCCGGGACAAACCCATTGGATGCGCGGGTTTGAATCAACTATTCCTATAAAACTAATTTTCGGAATAGTTGCCCGGCCGAAGATCACCCGGCCGCGAACGTATGTTCGTTAAAAAAAAGTTGTGAAATTATTCACAACTTTCATTTTGTTTAAGTCTACGATTGATTTCTTCTCTAACATCTTCTACGATAAATCCACGATTATAAAAATCTTCATCATCATAACCACTCATTATGTCATCAAATACGATATCAAAATCTTCACCACGCTTAACTCTTAAATACATTTGTCTTAAATCACTTGAATCAATATAAATATAAGAAGTATATTCAAAATCCATTTTTCTATCTCCTTTCTTTTTACATTCTTATTATAACATATAACTTTTTAAAAGTCAAGAAGAATAATCAATTTTTATTTCAAATTCTTCCATTATTTGAGAAATTATCCAAATTAAATCATTTGGGGTTTCAATTATAAGTTTATCATTTTCTATTGTAAATTTCTCTCGCCACATATTCATTACTTGAAAAGTAGTATGAGTTAAGTCATCAGTATATTTAATTGTCATTTTCTTATCTCCTTTCTTATTACATTTATATTATACCTTATCTATTTACTTTTGTCAACTACTTTTTCATAATTTCAATACATTTATTTTGAAATTCAAAACACTCTTTCAAATGATTGTCTATATATTCAATTGCCCAACTTGTTGCCAAATCTTCTGCGGTGAGTCCTAAATATGCCTTGCCTTGATTTTCAAAAAGTGGAATCATTGACCGCAATAAAAAATCAGTTTCTAAATCTTCTTTACTCAATTGATTAAGTGTCATATGATGTCCGATTTCGTGAAGCAAACAAAAGATAAAATACCAAGGACGAATATTTACATTATATTTTTGATTTACTAATTGAATAAATTCTACGTCTGTTTCGCTTGCATAGATTGTATAAGTTACAAGTGCCTTATTGGGATAGTATGAAAATTCATCGGTGAGTTTAACTTTCTTGATACCGAATTTTTTACAATATAATTTAATTTCTTTATTAAGTCTATATCTACGCATTGATTTTTCTTTCCTTTCATTTTCTAATTATATTATAAATCAATTTTCAAATTTTGTCAAGTATTATTTTTAAATTTTCATACGTTAATTCGTTAAAGTGCGGCCGGCGCGCCTTGTTTGTTAATTAACAAACAAAGTAGGATAAAAAAAGACACACCCGAAGGTGTGTCAATTTCTTTAGGCGAGTGCGTAACCCTTTCTCTTACCACCCTTTACCTTTACTTCGGTAACGGTGATACCTTCCATTCTACCGAGAAGTCCGCTAACCTTTGCGGTGGACATTCCAACCTTTTCGGCAATTTCACTTGCCAACTGTACTGTGTCAGTGAGAACAGACATAATCTGTGCCTTCTCTTCTGCGTGTGCGTTTGCGGTCTTTTCAGACTTCTTTGCGTTGCGGTTGTCGAGTTTTACGATTTCCTCGTTTGCGTGGGTGATAACTTCGTCTGTGATTTCGTTGTTGATTACTGCGTTGAAAAATTCTCTCTGTGTCATTTTTTTCTCACTTTCTCCCACACTTCGTAGTGGGCAACGATTTCTTTATCTTTTGTAATTTTATTATAACAGATTTGGTTTGGTTTGTCAAGAGGGTTTTAAAACTTTTTTAAAGTTTTTAGTGGGACTACGTTTTATATCTACTGACCACTATTTCGATATAAAAGGTGAGGCAAGTTAACGTCTGATGCTCGACCCCTCTTGACAATTTTATTATAGCATAGTTTGAAAAGTTTGTCAAGGGGTTTTCTGTGCTTGCACTGATTTTTTTTCGATGGGATTATGTATCACCTTCCAACACACCATCTCTCCTTGACAATTATATTGTATCACACTTTTGTGATATTGTCAATCATTTTTTTAAGTAAAAAGAAATGTTTTGTTTCGTCGTCCTCTTTAAACTAAGCGGCAAATTTTTATATCGCTCCGCTGACTCCGTGCGGTGGAAGTCATCTTTTCTTTTCACTTTCTATATATATTATAATCAAATTTTATAAAAAAGTCAAGTATTAATTTTCAAATATATTGTATACATTACTTTAATACTTTAATGCATGAAAGCGCGGGCCGGCGAGATTGTGAAATTAATCACAATCTAAAAGGAATTATATCCATCGCTATGAAAAGCATCAGTAATTAAATCCATCATTTTGGGATTTAAGGCACACAACTTATGAATTTCTCTTTTCTCTTCAATAGATAATCTTGAATCGTCCATCATCGCGGCATATGTATTAACTACTGCAATAATTTTATCTGCAACTTCCAATGAATTATTATTTAAATCTTTTGTAATATAATCGCCAAGTCCACTTTTCTTTTTCATTTTATTTTCTCCTTTCATCTTTTCTAATATAATTATATACTAAAAAGTTTTAAAAGTCAAGTACTTTTTTAATTTTTAATCTTCCGTTTCAATTGTAGTAATTGAACATAAAGAGGGATTATGTTTACCTTTAAATTCTATTGCCTTTTTATAACTCATAAAATATTTTTTATTCCATACCCCATATTCAAATTCACTTGGATAAGTTACTACAAAAATTATCATTATCTATACCTCTCTTTCCTTTTCTATATATATTATAATTGATTTTTATAAAAAAGTCAAGTACTTTTTTAATACATTACTTTTACACTTCACCGCGTGAAAGCGCGGCCGGCCCGCCGCATAAATATACATTTCTATGCATAAAAACAAAAGATGTGATTACCACATCTTTGTTTCAAAGTTAGCACCGCCTAACTCTCTACACTTGAGCAAAATTTTGTATTCAATTTCACAATCTGCAAGTGCGGTGTGTTCTTCTGTGAAGTTTTTATCAAAGAGATACTGTGCCACAATTTCTGCGGTGTATCTGTTTGCATTTCTCTGTGTGAGATAATTATTTTCTTCACAAAATTTTCTATACTCACTTTCACCCTTTAAAGCATAACGAGATAATGCAAGTATATCGTGAAATTCAGTTCCAAAAGGTAATACATATCTATATTTAGATTTTGTTAAATATCTTTCGGTTGTTACAAGTGAGATATAATCAAATCTGCAATTATAGGCAAAGACTTTTACAACTTCATTTTCTTTCATTATATGGCGAAGTGTCCATTTTATATTATTAAAACTTGTTAAAGTTCTTTCACCCTTTTTTATCTGTTCCCAATAGGTTGGAATTTTTTCCTTAAAATATGCACTTTCCATTAACTCTTTATCGCAAAATACATCTGCATTTACAAAAGAATGTTTGCTATAAATGTTTCCGTTAAAGTCGCAAATCATAAAACCTATATCATATACGATAGGGTCATCAAGTGTGTTTGTTGTTTCTGTGTCAATTATCATAATTTTTTCCATTGGTTTAACTCCTTTCTTTTGTCAATTATATATTAACACATATGACAGAAAAAGTCAAGCAAAATTTCGAAAAAATTTTTATACAATTTTAGGAATATTTATACGGCGGCCGGCGCCTCGTTTGTTAATTAACAAACTTTTTTCAAGAAAAAAAGTGAGTCATTTCTGACTCACTCCCTTTTACTGTTTACCCTTTTCGGCAATTTCCTTTTTGCGATTTCTTATCTCTTCATCTCGCTTGATTTTCTTTGCCTTTTTTTCGGCATTTGCTTTTGCCTTTTCTTCTTTCTCTTTGGTTTTGAGTTCAAACTCTTCTGCCATAGCATAACCGTCATAAGGTGTCATTCCCTTATCTGCCCCAGTGGGTACCTTTACGGTAATGACTATAAAATCTTCGTTGCCTTCACAACCTACAACGGGAAATGCAATTTCATTTGACTTTACCCTTAAAACTTCTTCATCTGCGGTGAACATTTCGATAATCTTATTGAGATAATTTTCTTTGAGTAATTCTCTTTCAACTTTTCTTGATACTGACATTTTCTGTATCTCCTTTCTTTATCTTATACCTTATTATAACATTGATTTTTTATTTTGTCAAGTAGATTTTAGGAAAAAATTAAAATTTATTTTTTCTTTTTTTTATTTTCTCTAATAATATTATACCAAAAATTTTTAATTTTGTCAAATTTTTTTTGAAAGAATATTGTATACATTTCTTTAATACGTTAACACTTTAATTCGTGAAAGTGCGCCCGGCCGCAAGTTGACAATAAAAAAATTATGTAAACTTTTATAAGAAAAAAAAGATTGTGAAATTAATCACAATTCTTTTTATCTCTTGTAAAATAGTCAACTCTTTTTATAATATTAGACATCTGTCTTTCATTACATAACTTATAAGTTTGTAACCACATTTTGAAAGTTTCGGGAGTCATTATTAATTTACCGTTCTTATAAGTCATTTCTAAATAAGGATTATATTTTTTCATTTTCAAATCTCCTTTCTATGAACGAATACCACCTAAAAACTTTATCAAAATCAAACCCGTTGTAATTCCCAACATACAGAAATCCTTAACCTTATCTGCCATTGGTCTTTTTAAAACAAAACACCTCACAACCGCAAGAACATTTGCACTAAAGTATATAAACTGTCCTACAAAAAAGTTACTACCAACTGTACACTGTGCAGTAATTAACAAAGTCAAAACTAAATAGTTCGCAAGTTCAAAACCCTTTTCTATCTTCTCTCTAACTGTCATTTTCAAATCTCCTTTCTTATCTCTTTTGTACCTTAATTATACACTATAAAATTTACTTTGTCAACCCCTTTTCAAAAATTTTTTTCAAACTTTCACACTTTAGTGCGCGAAAGCGCGCCCGGCCGCGGTCGTTTGTTAATTAACAAACAATCTTTCCCCAAAAGAAAAAGGGTACTTGCGTACCCTTTCACCCTTTAGGCGAGTGTATAACCTACCCTCTTGCCAACCTTTGGAATCTTTACTTCACTTGCGGTGAGTGTTCCATTCTTAACCATCTGTCCACAAAGTCCACTTGCCTTTGCGGTAGAGATTTCGAGTGCTTCACCGATTTCCTTGGCAAGATGTGTTCCACCATCTGCCATAAATTCTGCAATTCTGCTCATTAGAGCAACATTTTCAGAATTGGGCTTCTTGGGAGCCGCTGCTCTCTTGGCGTTTCTCTCGTCAAGCTTAGCGATTGCGTTCTGTGCGGTGGCGATAACTTCATCGGTAATCTGTCCATTGATAACTGCGGTGTACATTTCTCTGTAAGTCATTTTATTTTCCTTTCTTGCGTAGGTCGCAACCCTCTTTTTTCTTTTGGGAAGTAGATTTCCCTTCCTTCATCTTACATTTACATTATAGCATATTTTTTTGGGTTTGTCAAGACTTTTTTTAAATTTTTTTTCGTCTTGGGAAGTGGCTCACCATCTGCCCAAACCGAATTTTTATTTTCTTGACCTTTTGTAATTATATTATATACGAATTTCTTTAAAAAGTCAAGAACTTTTTTCAATGTATATTGTATACATTACTTTTACACGGTGAACTTTAGAACTTTAACGTGTGAAAGCGGGGCGGCCGGCCCATGCGAACATATGTTCGCTTTAAAGCCAAAGAAAAAACCTTGGGTCCCGTTCGTCCTCTCCTTTTCCCCAAGGTCAATTGCGGTATCTCTACAACGATGTTTACCCACTCCCTATTCAAACCGCTGTGGGCTTTGGTTTCACATTTATATACCGCAACGATGAGAGCCTTGCGGTGGTAAGGACTTTGTCAGAAGAGGACTTACACGGCTACCTGTGCCTAACCCCTCGGCGGCCTCAACTTCCCTTACCTTGATTTAATTATAGCACTTTTGGTGCGTTTTGTCAAGAGGTTTTGCACATTTTTTTTGAGAGGTCTTATGCGGTTCACTCAAGAACCTTCTTGACTCCCAAGGGGAGAACGCGCCGCCGCTCAGTTCTGCCTCTCTCCTCTTGACATATATATAATAACATAGTTTTGATAGTTTGTCAACCCCTTTTGAAAAAATTTTTTTAATTTTTTTCTTTAATGCTTTAATGCGCTAAAGCGCGGGCCGGCTTACTTTAGTACTTTAATTCATTAAAGTCTACCCGGCCGCGATTGTTAAGTTATTAACTTAACAAATTGAGTTCAATAAAAAAGGGATTAATTTAATCCCTTTAATACTTCGATGATATTGTCAACATCATATGCGGTACCTATCCAATTTTCTCTATTTGCGATTTCATCGTCGAACAGAATTCCATTCGGGAAATTTACTACCATTTCCTTCGGTGTGCCGTATTCAGTGATGATAATTTCATCAAACTTTACACTTGCAAGGTGAACGGTTAACCATTCCATTTTTGCATTTATAACCTTTGTATTATATTCGGTTGTGCCGTTCTTTGCTAACCACGATACAATGCCGATTGTGTATCCGTTTGCCTGAAGTCTGTTGAGAAGTCTTGCAAGTACATTTAACTTTACAAGAGGGGTTGCGTCTGTGTAAGGGGTCGCGTCTTCGTTCTGTAACTTTGTTAACCAATTATTTACACCATAGAGGTTAGCGAGTGTGCCATCCATATCGAAGTATATTGCCTTGTTCATCATTTTGTTTACCTCTCTTTCTCTATATATAATATAGCATACTTTAAGAGATTTGTCAACCCTTTTGAAAAAAATTTTTTATATTGTATATCGGTATTAGACGATTTGGGTCGCCGGCCGCGTTAAAAATTTAACAAGAGGAATAAAAATAAAAAGGGTTTATGCAACCCTTTCTTCTAACCAATTTCTCATTTTGAGTGAAGTCCTAATTCTTACTTTCTTTTTGTCTTTTTCCCAAGTCGAAAACAGATGAGCAAACTCTTTGAATTCTGTCTGCATATCCATATTATAAATTGTTACTATATCTTCTTCAATAATAACATAGTCAACATTTGTGGAATGAGTTCTTTCAAAGTAGATTCTTAAAAAGTCCTCTTTATTATCTGCAATTTTTTCATCTGTAAGGCCACAACCATTTGACTTAATGGAAGTTTTTGTTTCTGCTATGTCACTTCCTTTATCAAATCTTGTATTGGCATCTTTTTCTGCCTTAAAGCCTCTAATTGCCTTGCAAACGACTTCAGCAAACTCTCCACCATTTTTATGTTTTGTTTCTCCTTCAATTATATAGTGTGAGTGTGAGTATTCTGCATCATAGTAGTAGTTAATGGGCATCATTGCGGTTGTCTTTGTCATTTTGTTTACTTCCTTTCTTTTATCTCCCCTCTGTGATTATATAATACCATATCCCTGGCAAAATGTCAACCCCAAAATGAAAAAAAGTTGAAAAAAGTTTTGGCACGGTTCTTGCAAGGGGTGGCGGCCGGCCGAAACTTTAACACTTTAGTGCGCGAAAGCATCAATTGCACCCTCGGTGTTTGCGTCCTTGGTGTCCACTCCACTTCCCTTTCTCTATATATATAATAGCATAGAAAAAGGACTTTGTCAAGTCCTTTTTTAATTTTCTTCATAAATTTGAAGTACAAAGATATCATACACTTCGGGGTGTGTCTGCATAAACTTAATACCATTATCATTAGTAATAGTATTAAAGATTTCATCAAGTTCTATATCATACCATTCTACATAATACATTGTATTTACCTCTCTTTCCTTTTTCTATAATCATTATACATTATTTTTCTTGATTTGTCAACCCCTTTTCAAAAAAAATTTTGGCACGATTTTTGCATGCGCGCCGGCCTGTCCTTGTCAACTATTCCTTAAAAACTAATTTTGGGAATAGTTGTTGAAGAGGAAAATCTCTTGAAAAATCAATTTTTTCTCAACTATTCCCTAAAAACTAATTTTCGGAATAGTTGACTGCCGGCCGCGAACGAACATATGTTCGTACTAAAAAAAATCGTGAATTTCTTCACGATTTAGTATTTATCAACCCCTATTCTTTAAAAAGTTCATAAAACTGT
>JAEEGK010030661.1_pt1 | contig 10647 bp, 7 predicted proteins | sample 8958771 | NCBI WGS metagenome assembly JAEEGK01 (sample SAMN16246547, study PRJNA631951) | gut metagenome | biome: gut microbiome; feature: rumen; material: SC-attached | host: Bos | place: Iran: Karaj | collected 2018-10 | reverse complement strand
CTTATTGAGGATTCCTTTAACAGAAAGGTCGTCTGTGGCGAGCATTGCGTTCGCTTTTTTCCAGATTTCCGGGGCTGTTTTGACGGTAAGTGGCTCGTAAATGCCGAAATAACGCTGAAGCTCCAGGTGTGTCCAGTGATAGAGCGGGTTTCCGATCAGGTTTTCGATTGTAGAAGCCCACGCAAGGAACTTGTCGTAAGGAGCTGCATTGCCTGTGATATATTTTTCCTCAATGCCAAATGTGCGCATCTGGCGCCATTTGTAGTGGTCGCCGCCAAGCCAGACATCCGTAAGATCCGGGAATTTCTTGTTCTCGGCTATCTGTGACGGGATAAGATGGCAGTGGTAGTCCCAGATAGGCATATCTGCCGCTGATTTATGAAACAGGTCTTTCGCTGTCTGTGTCTCAAGCAGGAAATCTTCGTCCATGAACTTTTTCATAATGTAACTCCTAGTAAGCGAGTAAAAAAAAGCTCCCAAAGACAAAGGCTTTGAGAGCGTATGTGCCGGAAACCAGAATCGAACTGGCACGGCATTTTACTACCGAGGGATTTTAAGTCCCTTGTGTCTACCTATTCCACCATTCCGGCATAGGCTGCCCAATAACTTACGTTTATTGAAAAGCCACTATTATCTTATATGAAAACTCACTTTGTTGCAACACCGCCCTTGAATCAGTAAAATAAATATTATGCTTACAGACACTCATTGCCACTTATCATATCTAGGTGAGCGCGGGCTTGATTTATCCGCTGTCCTTAATGCCGCTGCCGATGAAGATTTCCGTCTGGTAATAGACGCAGGCACAAAATGTGACGATTTATCAGAACGCCGCGCCATTATTACCGGCGCGCTCAACGGTATTAATGACGCGGAAAAACGCGGAAAAGCAGCCGCTCTTATAAGGTATACGGCGGGCATATGGCCAGACCCGGCTGCAATAGCAAACCGCGAAAACGAGTGCCGTACACTTGAAAAAGTGATTGCAGAAAGCCTTGCTTCCAATGAGCCGATTTGTTCGCTCGGCGAATGTGGGCTTGACCACCACTGGAACCCGTCGGGCGCGGACAACCGCTGTGAAGACGATTTTTCGCCCGAAATACTGCGTGGTGAAAGCGAGTTGTTCGAAATGCAGATAGAGCTTGCCCGCCGGTACTCTCTCCCAGTGATGGTACACAGCCGTGACGCGTTCGAGGGCACTTACGACGCAATAAAAAACTGCGGCTACGACAACGGCGAGATTCACTGCTTTTCATACGGCATAGACAAAGCCCGCGCGTTCCTTGACAGAGGCTGGTATATCGCGCTCGGCGGTGCTGTTACATACACTAAAAAAAGCAAACTTGAAGAAATGCAAAAACTCGTCTGTTATATCCCGTCTGACAGACTGCTGCTGGAAACTGATGCGCCGTATCTTGCGCCTGTTCCGGAACGCGGAAAGCCGAACACGCCGCTCCTAATAAAACACACATATGCGTACATCGCACAAATGCGCGGCGAAACGGTGGAAAGTCTTGCGGAGACTGTGTACAAAAACTCGCAGGCTCTTTTTCGGCTGTGAAAGAGTGGGGCGCGAGCTCGGTAACGCGAAGTTTTTTGCGCGGCTCACAGCGACGGGCGGCAGTGCACGCCAACGCACAGTTTTTCGTTGCGCGCGCCAAGCATAATAAAACGTAACAATTTGTAGCGGCACACCCCTTGTTTCTACTAATAATATTTTTTTATGGATTTTTTACAAAAATCGGGCTATAATAGTTTTATATGGAAAGTAATGACGAAACAATTATCAGGTCAGAAACCGGTTTTAATGAGCTTGTGGAATTAATTGCAGAGACGGATGACCCGAAATTTTTAAGTGATTTTTTTAAGTGCCTCTTCACACCGGCAGAAGTTCACGACATTGCCGACAGGTGGCTTCTTGTAAAAGAAATTGAAAAAGGTACGACACAGCGTGAGATTGCAAGAAAATTCGGTATAAGCCTGTGTAAAATAACACGTGGTTCCAGAGAGCTTAAAAAAGAAGACAGTGCGTTCCGTGCAATGCTTGATAAATGGAAAGAAAAGAACAAATCGTAAATTCCTTATCATATTGACATAAAAACTGCAAAAACATACAATTCGATAAAGAAGGTTCTATAACACTAATCTAAATTTTTAGGAGATATACAATGGCAGATGTAAGAGTTGCTATTAATGGTTTCGGTCGTATCGGCCGTTTGGCTTTCCGTCAGATGTTTGACGCAAAAGGATATGAAGTAGTTGCTATCAACGATTTGACAAGCCCAAAAATGCTTGCTCACCTTTTGAAGTATGATACAGCACAGGGCGGATTCTGCGGAAAAATTGGTGAAGGAAAACACACTGTTTCTGCTACAGAAGATTCAATCATCGTAGACGGAAAAGAAATTAAAATCTATGCTGAAAAAGATGCAGTTAACTGTCCATGGGCAGCTAACAAAGTAGACGTTGTACTTGAGTGCACAGGTTTCTACACATCAAAAGAGAAAGCTTCTGCACACATCACAGCAGGTGCTCGCAAGGTAGTTATTTCTGCTCCAGCAGGAAACGATCTCCCAACAATCGTTTATAACGTAAACCACAAGACATTGACAAAAAACGACAATGTTATTTCTGCAGCTTCTTGTACAACAAACTGTCTCGCTCCAATGGCTAAAGCACTTAACGACTATGCTCAGATTCAGTCTGGTATTATGTCAACAATCCACGCTTACACAGGCGACCAGATGATTCTTGATGGTCCACAGAGAAAGGGTGACCTTCGCCGCTCAAGAGCTGGTGCTGCTAACATCGTTCCTAACTCAACAGGTGCTGCAAAGGCTATCGGTCTTGTAATTCCTGAACTGAACGGAAAACTTATCGGTTCTGCACAGCGTGTTCCTACACCTACAGGATCAACAACAATCCTTACAGCTGTAGTAAAGGGCAAAGACGTAACAAAAGAAGGAATCAATGCTGCAATGAAAGCTGCTGCAAATGAATCTTTCGGTTACAACGAAGACGAAATCGTTTCTTCAGACGTTATCGGTATGAAGTTCGGTTCATTGTTCGATGCAACACAGACAATGGTTTCAAAGATTGACGACAACACATTCCAGGTACAGGTTGTTTCTTGGTATGACAATGAAAACAGCTATACATCTCAGATGGTTCGCACAATCAAATACTTCAGCGAAAACTGCTAATCACATCAATTAACTGAAGAAAAAGACGTTCTCATAAACGAGAACGTCTTTTTTTATAAAAAAATCGTAGAATATTGTTGAATTTTAATGAATTTGAGTTTTTTTTCTTTGCTAAATGGGGAAAAATAATTTATAATATTACTTACAATCACGAAACAAAGAGTTTTTGTACTGATATTTGCAGCTATAAATATGTTGAGTGAACTTTTCTAAGGAGATTTTTTTATGTCTAAGAAAACTGACGGTACAAATAAAAAGAAAGGCGTTGGAATGGCTATAAAAATGGCTCTTCTTTTTGCATTTGTCGTTGTTTTGCTTATTGTTGGAATGAACTTTGCTATCATCAGAGATGTAAAGAATTCGATAACTGAGATTTATACAAAGAATTTCTCAAACCTTGCGTCTGGTTCTGCTAAACATATTGCTGAAACCTTGGGTATATATCAGGAAAGTGTACGTGCATACGCAAGAGCACAGATTGTAAAGGGTGGCGATGATGAAGCCATAATCGCGTGGATGCAGGCAAACCCGCAGTATCAGCATCAGGATTTTGACTACGAATTCTTCGCAGGTCGGACAGCAATTACACACCGCGTTACAGGAGAAATCGGTGCAAATATTTCAGACCGTGCATATTATAGCGAAATTGTTAAAGGTGGAAAGGTTGATTACATAGGAAACCCGATTGTTTCAAGAACATCTGGAAAATTCGTTGTTCCAGTTTCAACAGCTGCAATAGATGCAAACGGAAAAACATTCGGTATTTTTAACGCAATGGTCAACATTGACAGGATAAGTGAGATTGTTCGCGAATCTACAATGGGTACAGAAGGTTATGCAATTCTTATTGATGGTGACGGTATTATTCTTTCTCACCCGAATCCGCAGTTAATACAGACTGAAATGCAGGGCTGGCAGGGAATAAATGCTTCAATCGGACCAGAAGGTGTTTATGCTGCTATTCAGACAACTCAGCAGGGACCTGACAAGACTGTTACGAACCTTACCGCCGTTACTCGCGTTCCAAATACCCCTGGCTGGGTTTTTATAATGGGTATTTCAGAAGCCGAGCTTAACGCCGTACCTAACTCAATACAGAATTTTATCATTATATTGGGTGTTGTAGTTGCTGTTGTTCTTATGGTTCTTGCTTACTTGTTGCTTTCTAGAACAGCAAAGATGGTCAAAGTCGTTACATCAACAGTACATGACATTGCTACAGGTGATGCAGACCTTACAAAGCGCATAAATATCGCAAGAAAAGACGAGATTGGTTTCCTTATAAATACTTTCAACGGATTCGTAAAGAAACTGCAGGATATCATAGCGTCTATAAAAGGCTCCAAGAACGTTTTGCAGAATGCAGACGGCGACCTTCAGCACAGTATCGAAGATACGGCTTCTGCTATCACGGAGATTCTTGCGAATATCGAGGGTGTTACAAAGCAGGTTCTTGCGCAGTCAACGTCTGTTTCCGAGACAGCCGGTGCTGTTACGCAGATTTCTCAGAATATCGATTCTCTTGAAAAGATGATTGAGAACCAGTCTGCTAGTGTTACAGAAGCATCTGCCGCCGTTGAAGAGATGATGGGTAACATCGGCTCTGTAAATACATCTGTTGAAAAGATGGCTTCAGAGTTCTCCTCACTTGAGAAAGATACTCAGACCGGAATTGAAAAGCAGAACGCTGTTAAAGAGCGCATCGATGAGATCGCAGAGCAGTCAGCTATGCTTATTGAAGCGAACACGGCTATTGAGAATATCGCTTCACAGACGAACATGCTTGCTATGAACGCTGCTATTGAGGCGGCTCACGCTGGTGATGCAGGAAAGGGCTTCTCGGTCGTTGCAGACGAAATCAGAAAGCTTTCCGAAACTTCAACAGAACAGTCGCATACAATCGGTGACGAGCTTAGAAAGATTGTTCAGTCAATCGAAGTTATGGTTAATTCTTCCAACGAGTCTGAGGAAGCGTTCTCAGCTGTCGGAATGCGCATAAAGAACACGGATATGCTTGTTCGCCAGATTAAGAGCGCTATGGACGAGCAGAACGAAGGTTCTAAGCAGATTTTCGAGGCATTGCAGTCTCTTAATGATAATACTGCTGAAGTACGTAGTGCTGCGGTAGAAATGTCCGAAGGCAATAAGTCAATTCTTGGTGAAGTAAGAAAACTCCAGGACGCTACCGAAGTAATCAAAGAGAGTATGTCCGAAATGACGGAAGGTGCTAAAGAGATTAATCAGTGCGGTTCAGTACTGGCTGATATATCACGTAAAGTTAATGATTCTGTGCGTCAGATAGGCTCAGAGATAGATTTGTTCAAAGTCTAACGTAAGAGGGAATTATTAATCGACGGAGCCGTTGCCTTAAACAACAAGTTGTTTGAGCGAGGCTCCGTTTTTTTTGTTTAAAGTAAAAAAAAAGCGAGCTGCAAAAAGCAACCCGCCTTTATTAAACTATTATAGCTTTTAGATGTTGAACTTTATCTTTCTTCCGCAGCCTTTATAGTATTCTTCGCGAAGTTCTTTAACTTGCTCGTCCTTAAGGTAGTCCTCAAAGTTCATCATGCGGTCAATAATGCCGCCTGGAGTGATTTCGATTATCCTGTTAGCGATAGATGTTATGAACTCGTGGTCGTGGCTGTTGAAAAGAATTACGCCAGGGAAATCAACAAGACCTTCGTTAAGACTTGTAATTGCTTCCAAGTCGAGGTGGTTCGTAGGCTCATCAAGAATGACGACATTTGCGCCAGAAAGCATGAGCTTGCTGAGCATACAGCGCACTTTCTCACCACCGGAAAGAACCTTGACCGGCTTTAATGACTCATCTCCAGAAAACAGCATACGGCCTAAGAATCCGCGTACATATGCGTCATCTTGGTCTGGAGAGTACTGTTTAAGCCACTCGGTAATGTTCATGTCATTGTTAAAATACTTGGAGTTGTCTATACCCATGTATGTGTGAGTAACAGTCTGCCCCCAGTAAACGTCGCCAGAATCCTGCTTTAAGTTACCGGTAATAATATCGAAGAAAGCAGACTTTGATTTATGCTCCAATCCAACAAAAGCGATTTTATCAGTTCTGTTGACTGTAAGGCTAAAATCTTTAAGAAGCTGAATGCCTTCTTTCGTGTAATTAAGCTTCTCAACTTTCAGAACATTGTTTCCAATTTCGCGATTCGGCTTAAAGTTGACATACGGGAACTTTCTGCTTGTAACAGGCAGCTCCTCAAGCGCGAGCTTGTCGTATATCTTTTTGCGGCTCGTTGCCTGTCGGCTTTTTGCTGCATTCGACGCGAAACGAAGGATGAACTCGCGAAGGTCTTTCATCTTTTCTTCGCGTTTTTTCTGCTGGTCTTTTGCCTGGCGCTGCATAATCTGGCTCATCTGGTACCAGAAGTCGTAGTTTCCGCTGAAAAGACTGATTTTGCCGTAGTCAATATCGCAGATGAACGTACAGACTGTGTTCAAAAAGTGTCTGTCGTGGCTTACGACAATAACTGTGTTCGGGAAGTCAAGAAGGAAATCCTCTAACCAGTTGATAGATTCAAGGTCAAGACCGTTCGTAGGCTCATCAAGAAGAAGGATATCCGGCGTTCCGAAAAGTGCCTGCGCAAGAAGTACGCGGACTTTGCGGCTTTCGTCAAGTTCGCTCATCATTCTGTCATGGTATTCTTCTTCAAGACCTAAGCCGGAAAGCATCTGTTCGATTTGATTTTCTGCTTCCCAACCGCCAAGCTCAGAGAACTCCGCTTCCAAATCGGCCGATTTTAAGCCGTCTTCCTCTGTAAAATCCTCTTTGGCGTATATTTCGTCACGAGCTTTGCTGCACTCGTAAAGCTTCGGATAGCCCATCATAACGGTGTCTTTGACGGAATACTCATCGTAGGCGAAGTGGTCCTGCTTAAGAACAGCCATGCGTTCGCCGGGAGTTATGATAATCTGGCCTGAGTCGTGCTCCAGCTCGCCGTCAAGAACTTTGAGGAACGTTGATTTTCCGGCTCCGTTCGCGCCGATTATTCCATAGCAGTTTCCTGCTGTAAATTTAAGGTTTACGTCCTTGAAAAGCGGACGGTCACCGAATTTTAAGCTTACGTCAGATACTGTAATCATTTCTTTTCCTTTTTACCTTTACCGCCAAAAAACTTCTGTATAAGTCCAAGAATACCTGCGCTGCCTTTTTTCGCCGGCTTTGCTGTTTTATCGGCGTTCTTTTTGCCCTGTGACGGCGCGTAGCTTTTATCGTTGTGAAGAGCAGTCCCTTTCGGCGCGGACGGGTGCTTTGCTGAACTGGTATTCTTTTTGTCAGATTTGTTCTTTGCTCCGTTTGACTTTGTCTGTGGCGATTGTTTTTTTGCTGTGTCAGATGAGCCGTATTTTTCTTTATACAGCTTCATGCGGTCTTCAAAAGACATTGACGCAAGCTCTTCAGAGAACTCTTCGCGCTCTGCGTTTCTGTTATACGGCTTTTTACGGCTGTCGCTCTTTTTGTAGTTGTTCCTGCCTTCAGATTTACGGCGGTCATCACCGTAATGGGAATCGTGTCTGCCGGAACGTCTGCCGTCGCCGCCACGCCTGTCCCCGTCGTATCTGCCAGACCCGCGCCGGCCGTCTCTGCGTGAGCGTGGCCTGTCCGAATACTCATCATCGTAGCGTTCTGTCTTAATATAAACACCTTCGCTCGCATCATCGATGAACATTTCGTCACTCGCCATAGATGCTGGAATAGCGTTACCGACATATCTTTCGATTGCAGGTAAATTATAAACGTCCTGCTCGCTGCAAAGCGTATAAGCTTTTCCAGACTTTCCGGCGCGGGCCGTGCGGCCAATACGGTGAACGTAGTTTTCAGCCTCATTTGGAAGGTCGTAGTTTACAACCATCGCAAGGTCTGTTACGTCTATTCCGCGGGCGGCGACGTCCGTCGCTACAAGGCATGAAAGCTCGCCTTTCTTGAAAGAATCAAGAACTTTAAGGCGTCTTGACTGCGGCAGGTCTCCAATAATGAACTCTGCCTCAATCTCATTCATCTTAAGGCGTTTCGCGATAACTTCGCACGAGCGTTTTGTGTTACAGAAAATAATTACGCTGCTAGGTTTCTCATTTTTCAATATGCCAAGAAGAAGTTTCATCTTGTCGTCGCTAGAAACGTGAAGAATAACCTGGTCAATCTCTTCAATGGTGATGTGCTCCGGCTCAATCGTAATTTCCTTAGCTTCTTCTGTGTATTCCCATGCAAGGTTTTTTACGTATGTGTTGAGCGTTGCGCTGAAAAGCATTGTCTGACGCTGATCTGTTGCTGGAAGAACTTTTATGAGTTTGCGCAAATCCGGATAGAAACCCATGTCGAACATTCTGTCTGCTTCATCGACGACAAGGAATGCAACCTGTGACAAATCCATCGTGCCAGATTCCTGAAGATCGATTACGCGACCCGGCGTACCAACAAGAATATCAACGTTTTTCTTAAGAAGAGCGGTTTGTTTTTCATAGCCAACTCCACCATAAAAGCTTCCTGTCTTAAGTCCTGTGTCCTGTGCTAGCGTTTCTGCCTCTTCTTCTACCTGAACCGCAAGTTCGCGTGTAGGAACCATAATCAATGCTTTCTTTCCGTCCAATTCCGGTACGGTAAGAAGCTGCTGCAGCATAAGCGTAAGATAAGCTGCTGTTTTTCCTGTGCCTGTCTGTGACTGCACATATAAGTCATCACCGGTGAGTCCGGCTTTAAGAACCTGTTCCTGAACAGGTGTGCAGGTTTTATATCCTGCTTTCTCAATCCCTTTCATCAGGGATTCATGTAAGTTGAATTGTGTAAAATCCATGCTGTCCTCTGTTACTAGTACGCTTCATAAAAGATGCGTCGTGGTGAACCGTTCTTACTGCTATTCAGAAACAGTTCGTATTCAGTTGAAATTGTTGTAAAACACTGACATTAATATACAGTTTTTAGCAGATAGAGTAAAGCCCGAATTGTTTACCTATCGAAATAATAGGTTAAGTATCTTCACATTTTCTGCAGTTTACGTTATATTGGTCACGATATGTCAGAAAACACAGATGTGTTCCATTACGGAGATCATTTTTCCTATAAAACGCTTGATTTGCCAGAGAAAGGTTCAACCGTCCTTGTCGGAATGTCAGGAGGCGTTGATTCTACGCTTACGGCAACGCTTTTGAAGCAGCGCGGGTGCAAAGTTATCGGTGTAACTATGTCCACATGGAACAACGATATGGCGCTTAACTGTTCTGCGGACGGACTTCGGAATTCTTGCTACGGACCGGACGAAGCGCTTGATATAGAAGCGTGTACGAAGTTCTGCAAGGAACAGGACATTGAATACCATGTAATCGATGTAAAAGATATTTATAAAACACAAGTTCTTGAATACTTCAAAACGGAATATAGGGCGGGGCGGACTCCGAATCCGTGTATAAGATGTAATCCGCTCGTTAAGTTTGGGGCAATGCCGGCGGCGGCAGAAAAACAGGGCATAAAGTTCGATTATTTTTGTACCGGCCATTATGCTCGCGTAATCCGGCCTGTGTGCGGCGATAACAACGCGGACGGCACAGAAGTTGCGGACGGAGCAGCCGGAAGCTCGGAAACAGCCGGAAACGCTCCTGTAATGATTATGCAGGCAGCCGATATGACGAAAGACCAGTCGTATTTCTTGTATAGAGTTCCGTCTGCTTTTTTGGAAAAAGTCCGTTTCCCGCTAGGAAATATGACAAAAAAAGAAGTCTTTGAGATAGCGCGCTCTATGGGGCTTGCCGCCGCTGAAAAAGCCGAAAGCCAAGACTTTGTTCCGCCCGAATTCTTTAATGTTATTTTTTCGGACAAGCCGCCTGTACCAGGTGACATAACAGACTTGGAAGGAAAAATAATCGGGCATCACAAGGGAATTGAGTATTACACGATAGGGCAGAGGCGCGGACTTGGCGTAAGCTCCAGCAAGCCGCTTTACGTACATTCTATTGACGCTGCGAACAACAGAGTGGTGCTTTCTGATAACGACAGCCTATTAGAGAAAGGGCTTGTTATGAGCGATTGTGTTTGGCCTGGAAACATCGTTCCAACCGAAGAATTCCGCGCCGATGTGAAAATTAGGCTTGCGTCAAAGCCTGTCGCGGCCACAATCCGTCCGCTAAAAAGTACGGCTGGCAATGGCTCCGGCGATGACACGGCAGAAAAAACACAAGAATTTGAAATTTTATTCGATTTTCCTCAAAGAGCAGTTGCCCCCGGACAATCGGCAGTATTATATTTAGATAGTATAATTTTAGGAGGAGGGATTATTTCCCGACCAATACATGGATAAACGCATATATTTTGACTATAATGCAACAACTCCGCTCTCAAAAGAAGTGCTGGAGTTTTACACAGAAAAGCTTTCTGAGTATGCGAACGCGTCAAGTCTTCATCAAGACGGACGTGCCGCGAAGA
>JAEEGK010030658.1_pt1 | contig 10648 bp, 9 predicted proteins | sample 8958771 | NCBI WGS metagenome assembly JAEEGK01 (sample SAMN16246547, study PRJNA631951) | gut metagenome | biome: gut microbiome; feature: rumen; material: SC-attached | host: Bos | place: Iran: Karaj | collected 2018-10 | reverse complement strand
CCTTGAAAAGGTAGGAATGGCTGGTTTTGAAAAGAAATCCCCTCATCATTTAAGTGGTGGTCAAAAGAAAAGGGTAGCTATTGCAGGGATTTTGGCTATGAAGCCGGAACTGATGATTCTTGATGAACCTACCTCTGGTTTGGACCCAAAAGGAGCTTCACATATTCTTAAGTTATTGTATGAATTGAATCAGGAAGGAATGACAATTGTCATCTCAACTCATGATGTTGATTTGGTTCCTGTTTATTCAACTAAGATCCATTTAATCAGTGATGGGGAAATCATTGCTGAAGGATTGCCTAAAGAGGTTTTTTCAGATGTGGAGCTTATAAGGTCTGCAGATTTGCGTTTGCCAAGAATAGCTCATCTTGCTGAAGTATTAAGCAAGAAAGATGGTTTGGATTTTGGTGAGTATTATCCTTTAACCATAGGAGAAGCACGTGAGAAAATCCTTGATTTGATTAATAAAAAAGAATAAAATTTCATTCTTTTCTAATTTAAGTTCTTTTTTTTACTTTTTTTAATTTAATAGTTAATATTTTAAACTAGTTTTAATAAACTAATTTTAAAAAGCCTTTAAATATAAACTTTATTTATTTTCTATTTTTTGTGATAAAATGACTGAGGAGATTATAAGCCAAATTAAGAGGAATTTAAGCGGAAATCCAGATTTGGATAGGGATTATTTAATCTCCCAATTGGATTATTATAAGAATCATGAATCCGCCTATGAGATCATTAAAGAGATTTCAGGATTGGTTTGGCAATCTTTAGACTTTTATCATGAAGATGAATATAATAAATCCAAGAAGACAAATGTATCAAGGATTCTTGATGAGGTCGTTCCACTTATTGAAAATCGTGACAAAAAGGCCGCTTTGGAAAAATTAGACAATTTCATGAGTCATTTTGATGATAAGTATGAGACTGAGGAAATTCATAAGGAAAGCGATTTCAAATCAAATAGGTCTATCGCTGAGATTCAATATATGAGATATGAGGAAAACAAGTTATCCAGAAGTCCAAGAAATTATAATCCCAATCATAAAAAGAGTAGGGTTAATTGGAAAAAAGATGTAAAAATCAATAGAATGAGTGAAGTTGATAGTGATAATGATTCTCTTCCAAAGGAGTATCATAGCTTTTTAAATCCTCTTGAAGAGATTTTATTCTATAAATACATTGGATTGGAGAAAGAGTTGGCTTTTATTCCATTCGATGAACCTTTATTTGATTTGTATTATATTTATGGAACTTTGCTTTTGGAATATGATAATTATGCAAAGGCAGAGGAATATCTGCTTAAGGCCTTAAGAATCAATCCGGTGTCCTCAAAAACCATTCTTTCACTTGCAGACATTTACAAATCAAAGACACGAACATACAACAGATTTTTCCTATACAATGTGGATGCATTAAAGTTCGCTTATAAGAATGAGGATATTGCGAGGGCCTATAGGAATTTCGGATTCTTCTATGTCGAGGAAAATCAATTGGATATTGCTGCTGCCTTTTATGATTTCAGCTTGAACTTTGATTTCAACAAGCAGGCATTCAGAGAACTTGAATATATAAAATCCCGTGGAATCAACACTGAAATGGATAGGAAAGATGCAGAAAGGATAATAGAATCAAAAAGTATTCAAATAGGTGTAAATCCTTTTATTTTAGACACATTAAAGATCATTTGTGCTGATTTGGAAAAGAGAAATCATTATAGGGGTGCATTGTATTTCTATAGAATCCTATATGAATTGACTAAAGACAATATGGTTTTAGGCAAGATCAATTCAATTCAAAATAGGATTTAATAATTTAGGCGATTTTATTTTGATGATTTTTTAAATATGATGATTTTAAAATATTTGATTTACTTTATATATAATTAAAAACATATTCAATAATGTATCAAAATATTAAATTAATTATTATTGGAATAATTAAATAATTTTTAAAATAATGTTTATTTGGTGAATAAAATGAGAATAGGAATTGCAGATACTACATTCGCTCGTTATGATATGGGTGCTGCAGCTATTGATGAATTAAAGAAAAACGCTTCAGACTTAAAGATTATTCGCGTTACTGTTCCTGGGGTTAAGGATCTTCCAGTAGCAAGCAAAAAGCTTATTGAAGAGGAAGACTGTGAAATTGTCATGGCATTGGGAATGCCTGGACCTATGGAAAAGGATAAGATGTGTGCTCATGAGGCGTCTACAGGTTTAATTCGTGCTCAACTCATGACAAACACCCATATTTTGGAAGTGTTTGTTCATGAAGATGAAGAGGAAGACCCTAAGGAGCTAAAAAAATTGGCAGACAATAGGGCTCGTGAACATGCTCAAAACCTTATCAAGATGATGTTCCATCCTAAGCAAATGAGAAAAGAAGCAGGAAAAGGAATGAGAGAAGGTAAAGAAGACGCAGGTCCTTTATAGTTTAAAAAAATTTAAAGATAATATGTCAGATGTAAATTCAGAAATCACTAAAGATGTTTATTTGGTCGTTCCAGCATTTAATGAAGAGAAGACTGTGTCCCAAATCATTGAGGGAATAGCTGAAAAAGGATATAATGTGATTCTAGTCAATGACGGTTCAAGAGATAAGACCCTTGAATTGGCTATTGAATCCAAAAGGAAATATCCTAATCAGATATTTGTTGTTTCCCATGTAATCAATAGGGGACTTGGTGCTGCATTGAAAACTGGAATGGTTCTTGCACATAATAAAGGCGCTAAATACATTGTAACTTTTGATGCTGATGGACAGCATGAGATAGCTGATATTCCAAAGGTTTGCAAGCCTTTAGTTGATGGAGAGGCAGATGTTGTAATCGGTGCAAGGCCATTTGAAGACATGCCACTAAGTAAAAGTTTTGCTAATTATATTATGAATGCTTTAACTCTCATATTTTATGGAAGAAATGTTAAGGATTCACAATCAGGCCTTAGAGCATTTACAGCTCATGCAGCTGATGCGATAAACATCGTTTCAAGAGGATATGGTGTATCATCTGAATTCATTAAAGAGATAAGCGATAAGAATCTTAGATTGGCTGAAGTTACAATCACTACAATATATACTCCTGAAACCCAGAATAAGGGGACCGATGCGATTGTCGGGTTGAGAATATTAACTAAGATGGTGATTGATTTATTTAGATTATAATTGATGGGAAGTGTTATTATTATAGGTCCATTTCGTACATATCAGATTTTATTAATTATTGCAACTGTAATAGTTCTCATATTCTTCTATAGGAGATTAAGAGTTAAGAAAATCACTCCCGCTACATTTGTATTATGGGCTCTTGTTTGTGTAATAGTTAATTTCTTTGCTTTTGCTCCTAGATTCAGTGACCCTCTTGCAGGATTTTTCGGTTTTGGTAGAGGATTGGACTTATTGCTAGTTCTCGGATATGGGCTTTTTGTTTATGCAATCTTTAGGTTATATGTGAAAATCGATGAGTTGAATAGGAACACTACTGAACTTGTCAGGGCATTGGCTCTTAAGGATGAAATTAAATTGGAAGATATTGATAAGGAAGAGGAATGATTTCCTCAATGATTATTTTTTTAATTAAATAAATTTTAAGAATTAAATTTATTTTTCAGTTTTATTGATAGATTAAAGAATTTTTTATTATTTATTAAGGTTAAAATATGTTATTGTATTTTAGAGGATGTACAGCTAGAGAGAAATTAACTTCAATCAGTAAGGCTACAGAAAGGATTTTAAGGATAGCAAAGATTGATTATGAAACTTTAGAAGATGAAAAATGCTGTGGATCCGTACTTTTAAGAACTGGTTTTTTAGATGATGCAATTGAACAGATGAATGGCAATTTAGAGGATTTTGAAGGAAAGGTCATTCTAACTTCATGTGCAGGATGTTATAAGACATTGAAGGAAGATTATAAGAAGTACCTTGGTGTCGATTTAAAGGTTATTCATATTTCTCAGCTATTGGAGCAATTGATTAAGGAAAATAAAATCAATCTCAAAGGCAATAAGGACTTGAAGGTCACATATCATGATTCATGTCATTTAGGAAGGCATGCAGGTGAATATGAAGCTCCCCGCAATGTAATCAATTCAATTTCCAAATTGGTTGAAATGGAAAACAATAGGGAAAAGGCAAGATGCTGCGGCTCTGGAGGTGGAGTGAAATCAGCTTATGGAGAATTGTCCAATTCCATTTCTGATTTGAGGATTAGGGAAGCTAAAGAAACCGATGCAGATTTATTAGTGAGTGCATGTCCATTTTGTGAATTGAATTTAAGTCAAAACAGTGATGATTTTGAAGTTTTAGACTTATCAGAGTTTGTTTTAAAACATTTGGATATTGAGAAAGGCCACTTTGATAAAGGGGATGAGATTCAATGAAAGAAAAGGAAATTGAATCCATGAGAAAAGTATTCGGTGAATTAAAGGACCGTATAGATTCCCTTGTCAAATCTCCTAAGATAAAGGCTCTTCAAAACAGAGTTATAGATATTAGAAAGAGTGCAATAGACAATAATGAGGAACTGATAGCTATTGCAAAGGAAAGCTTTAAGGAAAATGATATTGATTGCTTTTATGCAAATGATGATGAAGAGGCAAGAAAAATATTGCTTGATTTGATCAATGATGAAATTGAAAGAAGCAATATTGATAGGAATGAGGTTTATATTGCGAAATCCAAATCAAATACTCTACGTGAGATTGATGCAACTCAATTTTTAGAAGAGCAAGGCATGACTATTGTAGAAACTGATTTGGGAGACCGTATTCTACAATTGAAAAAAGATGACAACAGTCCTGTTCATCCTACAGGCCCTGCTTCACATTTGACTGTTCAAGACATTGCAGAGATTGTAAATGAATCCATGAATTTGGATTTGCCTGCAGAACCAAAGCCAATTATGGAAGCGGTTAGAGCGGATGTCTTAAGTCTTATCGAGAAATCTTTCATAGGAATTAGCGGTACCAATTCCATCGCTGCTGAAGATGGTGCTGTTTTAATGGTTCACAATGAAGGAAACATCAGTTTGGTTCAAAGCAAAAAGCTCCATATAATCGTTGCAGGAATCGATAAATTGGTTCCATTGCTTGAGGATTGCGTTTCAATTGGCAAGCTTGAAACCGCATTTGCAACTGGAAAGCCTTTGACTTCCTATATCAACATAGTTTCAGGCCCTTCCAAAACTGCAGATATTGAGAAAAAGCTTCTTAAGAATATGTATGGTGCTGAAAAAGTAGCTGTTATTTTGCTTGACAATGGTAGGAAAGAAGCATTTAAAGAGTGTCTTTGGTGCATTGGCTGTGGAAATTGCATTGTAAGCTGTCCTGTTTACAATAGTATAGGGAATAAGTTTGGTTTTCATAGCTATTTAGGAGGCCGTGGGGTTGCAATGAGCCGATACTTGAAAGATAATCAGGTAAGTGTTGATTCTGGTTTGTATATGTGCACTTTATGTGGATTGTGTACAGAAAACTGTCCAGTGCTTACTCCAACTTCTGAAATAATTGAGAATCTTAGAAATGAAACACAAAAAGAAGGACTTTCAAGAGAACCTCATAAAAAAATAAGGGACAATATTAAAGATAAGGGATCTCCTTATTAATTATTTCTATAATAACATTGTCTCACTTTTTTATTTTTCCAATTTATTCTATTTTTTAAAAATAATCAGTTCTTTTATATATCGATATGAAATTGTTCTCAAAATCGATATGAAAATATTTATATATCAGTATGAAAAAAGATATAATTACTAATCAGAAAACATTAAATCATTATCTAAACAAGGTAAAGTAATAATGAAAATTATTATAATTCGATAATGAAATTTATTGCATAAAGGATTATTTTTAAATCTTTTTACTTCAATCATTGATTTAATGTATGATAGTGTTTTAATAATTTTTTAGGAGAATATATATGAATAGAAAAGCTTTGATGATTGCTGTTTTAGCATTAATAGCTGTGATTAGTGTAGGTTCATGTTCAGCTGGCTGGTTTGACTTCATCACTGGTGAACCAGATTTAGACGGACAAGAAGTCAATTTAGCTGCAGCAGCTAGTTTAAAAAATGTATTTGATGATGAATTAATTCCTATGTTTGAAGAAAAATACCCTGGTGTAAAAGTAACTCCAACTTACGCTTCCAGTGGTGACTTGCAAACTCAAATTGAAAACGGTTTAGAGGCAGATGTGTTCATGTCTGCTGCTAACAAGCAAATGAATGCTTTAGCTGATGAAGGTTTAGTTGACAATGACACCAACCTCCAATTCTTGGAAAACAAAGTTGTATTGATTGTACCTGCTGATTCAGATTCCAACATCACTTCATTTGAAGATTTAGCAAATGTTGAAGGAAACATCGCTATCGGTGACCCTGAATCCGTACCTGCAGGACAATATGCAGAAGAAATCTTAACCAACCTCGGAATATACGATAAAATTGAATCCAAATTTTCCTTAGGTACTGATGTAACAGCAGTATTGAACCAAGTAGCTCAAGGATCTGCTGAATGTGGTATTGTATACGCTACTGATGCTAAATCCACTGATGATGTAAAAGTCGTCTGTGAAGCACCTGAAGATGCTTTAGACACTCCAGTAATTTATCCTATTGCACAATTAAAAGACTCCAAAAACTCAGAGGCTGCAAGTAAATTCATGGAATTCTTGCAAAGCCAAGAAGCTAAAGACAAATTTGTTGAATATGGATTTACTCTTCACGAATAAATTCAGTATCAATTATTCATGTGAATAAGAAAAATATTAAATAAACTTAATATTGGATTATTCATGTGAATAATCACTTTTTTTTATATGATTGATTTAATTAATATTAAATTATTTATGCAATAATTATGCAAATATTAATATTGGTTAAAAAGATATATATTATCTGTTCAGATTGAATGATTTAATATTAATTAAGGAGAATATTACATGACAGATTGGTCCCCAATTTTCATCTCAATGAAAACCGCAAGCGTATCAATTTTCATAACCTTTTTTCTAGGTTTGATTGTTGCTTGGGGTCTTTTTAAGATGAAAAATGACACTGGAAAAATTGTATTGGACGGCATATTCACATTGCCTCTTGTATTGCCCCCTACTGTAGTGGGTTTCTTTTTATTATGGATTTTTGGTGTCAGAGGACCTATAGGAAGCTTTTTTATAGACTTTTTTGCATACAAAATAGCTTTCTCATGGCCTGCAACTGTAATTGCAGCAGTTGTGATGTCTTTTCCTTTGATGTACCGTTCTGCAAGAGGTGCATTTGAACAAATAGATTCTAACCTATTGGATGCAGGACGTACATTAGGAATGTCTGAATGGAAGATCTTCTGGAAAGTTGCTTTTGCAAATGCATTGCCAGGAATACTCAGTGGTGGAATTCTTGCTTATGCACGTGGTTTAGGCGAGTTCGGTGCTACAGCTATGCTTGCAGGAAACATTGCAGGACAAACCAGAACACTCCCAATGGCAGTTTATTCAGAAGTTGCTGCAGGTAATATGGGAGAGGCATTTGGTTATGTAATATTCATTGTTTTCATAGCATTCATTGTGATTTTCATTATGGATTATGTCACTTTACGTAAGGAAAAGCAATGGAGATAGTTTTTATTAAATTTAACTTATAATGTTTATTTATTGTTTATTTATAGTTTATTTGATTGAAAAAATATTTTATAATTTAATTTTATTTTTATATTCACGAGGAAGGATTATGGCTAAGTTATTAAAGGTAAATATCCAAAAGGAACTTAAGGAATTTGATTTGGATGTTGATTTTGAGTTGAAAAAAGGTTGTTTAGGTATTTTAGGTCCTTCCGGTTGTGGAAAAAGTATGACATTGAAATCCATTGCAGGTATTGTAAATCCTGATAATGGTTTCATAAGCTTAAATGACACTGTTTATTTTGATTCAAGTAATAAGACTAACCTAAAGCCTCAAAAAAGAAATGTAGGATACCTATTCCAGAATTATGCACTGTTTCCAAATATGACAGTAGAGGAAAATGTTGCTATAGGATTAGGTAAGGATTGTGACAAGAATCATTTATCTGAAATCATTAAGCGCTATCACTTGAACGGTTTGGAAAAGAGATATCCTAGAGAGTTGTCTGGAGGTCAGCAACAAAGGGTTGCATTGGCCCGTATAATGGCTTATGGTCCTGATGTCATATTGTTGGATGAGCCTTTCAGTGCTATGGACACTTTCCTTAAGGAGCAATTGCGTCTTGAGCTTGTCAATTCATTAAATGATTTCGATGGATTTTCAATTATGGTCACTCATAATCGTGATGAGGCATTCCAGTTCTGTGATGAGCTCATTATATTGGATAAGGGTAAGGTTATTGCAAAAGGCGACACTCATGAAGTGTTTGAAAATCCGAAAAAGGTTCAGGTTGCAAGACTTACAGGATGTAAGAACATCTCTAGAATTGAAATAATTGATGATTATCATGTAAAGTCATTGGATTGGGGACTTGAACTTGAAGTCTCTAAAAAGGTCTCACCAAATATTACCCATATTGGAATAAGGGCTCACGATTTCTCTTCTGCTAAAGAGGATGACTTGAATGCATTTGATACACTTGGTTCCTCTAAGATAGAAATGCCTTTTGAATGGGAAATAACATTGGCAAATGGATTATGGTGGAAATATGACAAGCAGATCCATGAGCATGAATTTGTTGTTCCTGATTACATTAAAATAAATCCTAAAAACATTATTTTATTGGAAGAGTAGCTTTATTGCTCTTTTTTATTTTTTTCATTTCTTTTTTTAATTTTAGCTTTTTTTAACAAAATATTTATTTTTTTTAAGTAATTTTATTTCTTTTTGTCTTAATCTTTTTAAACTATTAGAAATATAATTTAAACTATAATATTTATATAAAAAATTTAAAATAAAAATCAGGAATTTTATCAATGATAGTATTAAACAAAAGAAAAAAGACTTGGGAAATGTATCCTATTGGAAGTCCTAAAGGAGCTTTAAATACAAAACGAAAGCCAGAATTCATTGGCGTATTGAAGTTTAAGGAAAATGATGAGGATGGCTCTATTTCCATAAACCGTTTTGTAATCAAGGATGAAAAGGAAGACAAGCTCTATCCTCCTTCCAAAGCAATCAACTTATTACGTTCTCAAGCTGTTTTCTTGGCAGACAAGGATGAAAAGCTGGAGGCTTTCCTAAAGCAGAACAACATCAAGGTCAGATTCACAAATATCTGCCAGCATTGCAGTTTTGAAGGGGAAGTCACCATTATCAATTCAGACTTTTCATATCACTATCATGACCAATTGATCTGCAAGACCTGTGCTGAAAATACAATCAAAAGGGAGCTTCAGCTTAGGGGATATGACAAGAAGGTATTCAGAAACTTCAAGAGAGTGCTTGAAAAGACAGGCAGTTTAGATGACGTTTTGGAAATGCTTTCACCAAGATTTGACCCATTGGCACACACAGACTTGACATTGTTCGATAGAGTGAAGGTTCATGATGATAAGATTCCTAAAATAGCCATGAAAAGGCTTAAGATACCTGAAGAGTTTAAGCAAGTCATTTTAAAAGAGAAAAACGATTATCTTCTACCAGTTCAATATTTGGCAATTAGAGAAGGGTTATTGAAAGGTGAAAATCTATTGGTTGTCTCAGCAACAGGTAGTGGAAAGACATTGGTTGGAGAGCTTGCAGGTATTCCAAAGGCATTGAATGGAAAAAAATTCTTATTTTTAACTCCACTTGTAGCACTTGCAAACCAGAAGTATAGGGATTTCAAGAAGAGATATGAACCTTTAGGCCTAAAGGTAGCAATTAAAGTGGGTATGAACCGTATCAAGGCTAAAGGAGAGCTAAAGTTACCTAATTCAAATATTCAGGATGCGGATATTGTTGTCGGTACCTATGAGGGAATTGACTTTATGCTAAGAGCCGGTGATTCTGATGCATTGAATGACTTAGGGCTTGTTTTGATAGATGAGATCCATACCATTTCAGATGAGGAAAGAGGATTAAGGTTAAACGGATTGATAAAAAGGATTGAGCATATCTTCCCTAAGACTCAAGTGATTGGATTGTCCGCTACAATAAAGAATCCTCAGGACTTGGCAAATGACTTCAATATGAAACTGGTCCAGTACAAGGAGCGTCCTGTTCCTCGTGAAAGGCATATTGTCTTTGTAAGGGGAGATGTCCAAAGAAGAATAATCATGAGAAAACTGGTCCAAAGGGAATATTTCAGCACATCCTCTAAAGGATTCAAGGGCCAAACATTGATATTTACAAATTCAAGAAGAAAAACCCATAAGATAGCTAATTTCCTATCTGGAAAGGGAATCAACGCTTCAGCATATCATGCAGGATTATCTTACTTCAAGAAGGAAAAGATTGAAAAGGACTTTTCCAAAGGTAAGATTGCAGCAGTTGTTACAACTGCAGCGCTTGCAGCAGGTGTGGACTTCCCAGCATCACAAGTTATTTTTGAATCATTGCTTATGGGTAACAAATGGATCACTCCTAATGAATTTTCACAGATGTTAGGTAGGGCAGGTAGACCAACATACCATGACAGAGGTGTAATCTATCTTGTTCCAGAGATTGGAAGTGAGTTTGACAACGAAAGTGAAGAGGTTGTTG
>JAEEGK010030656.1_pt1 | contig 10648 bp, 6 predicted proteins | sample 8958771 | NCBI WGS metagenome assembly JAEEGK01 (sample SAMN16246547, study PRJNA631951) | gut metagenome | biome: gut microbiome; feature: rumen; material: SC-attached | host: Bos | place: Iran: Karaj | collected 2018-10 | reverse complement strand
CCAAGGGACCACCACCAACCCCCGTCCCCCCCGGTCCACCCACAAGTCTCACTCATCCCACGCCGGTATAAAGTTTGCACCCGACGCATCGTCCTCCTGAACGAACACGTTCGTGAGCCCCAGTTCGAGGCAGTGATCGATCACTCGCTCATACTCTCGCTTTGTCACCTTGCGGTGCAGTTCAGCATATGGCTCGAGCCGCTTTCTCTGCTCAGGGCGCAATGCACCCGGCACGTCGTAGAGCGGCGTATACTGATTCATTATGCTAATGTATATGCTGTCGCCGTATGTCTCCGTCAGGTAATCAATGACCGCGCAAGCGTTTTTCACTCCCAGAGGTAGTACAAGATGACGTACAATGACGCCTCTTTTAATGAGATGCAATTCCCCATTTATATCCGGATTTTCGTTTTCTGTAACCGTTTTCATGATCTCACCCTTATAATGATCCGGGTTTTGGCTTTCCACAAGAGGCATCCCCACCTGTCTGAACATCTCAGCGATTGCGGTTTTTGCGACTTCGGGATAATCGGGAGCGTTTGAGTAGTTTCGCGCCTTCTTTTCGTCCATGTACTTAAAATCCGGGAGATAGACATCTATAAGGCCGTCAAGCATTCGGAGTGTCTCAACCGATTCATACCCGGAGGTGTTATATACAAAAGGAAGCGCGAATCCCCTGTCTTTCGCGATACGTATGGCATCACAGATTCCGGGAACGAAGTGAGTGGGAGTTACGAGATTGATATTGTGCGCGCCCTGATCCCTGAGCGAGAAAAAGGTGTCTGCGAGTTCTTCGGGAGTCACTTCCCTGCCGTTGCCGCCTTCGCTTATCGCTGCGTTCTGACAAAATATGCATCTGAGGTTACAACCCGTAAAGAAGACCGTGCCGCTTCCACAGGTTCCGCTCACTACGGGTTCTTCCCACATATGCAGTGCCGCACGCGAAATCCTTATAGTGCTGCTTTCGCCACAGAAGCCATAAGCGTTAGATCCATGACCTCGACTAAATATGCCGGGTTCAGCTTTTTTTCTCCGGTCAGCCCCGCAATTACGCGGGCATAAGCGACATTCCGATGCATCCACGCAGCACCAAATCTCCCTTCCGACCGGCTCGCCATAATCAAATTCACCATCTGCAGAAAGCTTTCCGCCATACTCTGCGGCCCGTTCCTCAAGGGTTTTATGTCTGAACTGCTTCATGAGCATTATCCCCCCGTCCCAAGGTTCATCATGTGGTTTTGTAGCGCGAATTCTCCAGCAGATCCGTCAGGGTCCTCAGGAAGTTCTTTTCCCCAAATGTGTTTACCTTGAAAATCAGCGCCTGACTTCCTCCGGCAGTGATCGCAGACAGTTTTATGTCCTCATCACCTTTTTGAAAGAGAGTTATGTTCATGCTGAGGCGGTTTCCTCCGAGAAAGCTGTACCTCTCAAAGACGCGCACGCTGCACCTTGCGTCTCCGATCACGAAGTCGCTTTTATCTTCAAGCGATGCGGTGTCACTGCCGTTCATAACTCCATCTTCGATAAACTTGAGCAGACCGTCAAAATCTGCTTTAATTGATGTTTCATATTTAGCCATATTCTTTTACCTCACTCTTTTTTCTCAGCAACCGTATTCGCGCTTGCTTCTATCATCTGTGTTATAACATGATTCAGCTGCATAGCGGATTTACTTGTTATAACCGTTTTACCTGTCTCTTCTTCAATGGCTCTACGAGCGCTTCCGGCGATCTTCCCGCCTCTTTCGGCAACTCTTTTGTTCTCATCAAATCCTTCCGGACTTTCGGAATTTACAATTTCCCTGGTCGCTGTCTCGGCAAGCATGTTAAGGACAAGCTCTGTCGTCGACATGTTGTCCCTGAGACTTTCTTTCTTAAGTCCCTTAAGGTTTTTATACTGTCGTGTTGTCATGCCTGACCATGCCTTGGTTATCTCATCGGTGAGGATCGCAAATTCCTTTCCTTGTTCAATTCCGTGATCCCTCCACGTGTCTGTGAGCTCTTTCCGTGCGGATATGGCCATCAGACGCTGATTGATCCACTCGCGAGTATAACCTTTTCTTTCATATGTGCTCACAAGACGCTCAGCTATGAGTTCCGGATCAAGTGTTTCCTCTATTCTTTCTCTTCCGACCTCTGCAAGCCACATTTTGAAAGGCTCCGCCTTTTTTGACGGAATAGACTGGATGATACGAAGCAGCTGTTCGATGTTGGCTACGTCTGTATAATATCTTTTACCGTCTTTCTGTGACTTTAATCTCAGTTGGTGACAATTTGTCACCAACTGACTTCCCTCTTCTGTAAGCCTCTGTTTCAGCTTGTTCCAATACTTTCGCCCGTCAGCACTCTCAGTCAACACCTGTACGATATCCACAACAGAAAAGTACCACTCCTCCTTCTCCTCATCCCATGCGGCCCTGATCGGTTGATCCTCAAAATACTGAATGTTTTCTTTCCCCATACTCAACCTCACCTTTCCTTCTTCCAAACTCCCGAGCTTGATTCCCCATGACAGTGATTCCCAAATATACTCGTCCTACCGGTATATTACATACATTTTAGCATGCAAACAAACGTTCGTCAATTGTGGCTTGCATTATCCTCTCCTCCCATAAAAACTACACCCTCCCGGCCGTAAGGCAGGGAGGGCGTACGAAAGAACTATCTATTATTTTATCTGTATGTCGATAAATGACCCACTACGAGGAAGCGCTTGCGCTTCCCCCGTCCCCGGGTGGACCATGACCGAGGTGGCATCAGCCTCCAAAGATCATATAATCAATCCTTACCATCACGTCATCGACGAACAGTCTCGCGATGCTTGATTTTCTGGAAGCTTTGGGAAGTTCGACTCCGAGGCCGTTGTAGTACTTGATGTTAGCGCCCGTGACTTCGTTTGCGCCCGTTTTGCCGAGGGCGGTATTGAACTCCACGCGGTTGATGATCGCACAATTGTAGCTCAGATCGCCGGGTAACCCGAGCGTAACAGAGACATTGTTCTTGCAGGAGTTACCATCTATGTAAAGCGCATTGATCGTCCGACCCGAAGTGGTCAGGAATCCGCTGTGCCTCTTGTACGAGATCGCGTACCTCTTTTCATCCGTGCTTCCGGCAGGGATCTCGGTGTAGCCCGAATCCTCGGAGAGCGAAGCGAGCACCATCATATCGTTGTTGAGCGTCAGGCTTCCCGATGTGCCGCCCGATCCGGCACCGATACCGGCTCCGCCCCACTCACCACCGGTCGCGAGCACTCCGCCGCCGTTTATGGTGATGTTACCGCCGGCTCCGTTCAAACCGCCGCCGACTCCGGCTCCGCTTCCGTTTCCGGTAGCAGTCACCTTACCGCCGTTTATGGTGATATTTCCGCCTGCGCCGCACCAGCCGCCGCCGATACCGGCTCCGCCCCAGTCACCGCCGTTCGCTGTAACCGTGCCTCCGTTTATGGTGATGTTGCCGCCTGCGCCGTACCAGTCACCGCCGCCGATACCGGCCGCGTATGTTCCGCCGGTCGCGCCGACAAGTCCGCCGTAGATGTTGATATTTCCGCCCGAACCATAGCTTCCGCCGCCGATTCCGGCTCCGCTGTAACCACCGGTCGCGATGACCTTTCCGCCGTAGATGTTGATGGTTCCCACACTCCCGCGTTCTTCGCCGCCGATACCGGCCTGATTTGCTTCGCCGGTCGCCATCAGAGTGCTGAAATCCAGTCCCTCGCCGTAGATATTGAGCGTGCTTCCTTCAGGAACGGTGATACCCTTGAAGAGTTTCAGCTCACTGCCTCCGAGCAGAACGAGATTGACCGTGCCCGAAACCGTGATCCTGTGGTTATTTGTGAAGTATCCACGCACAACAAAACAATCATCGGGCGTTCCGTTCCAGACAGTATCACTGCCCGTAACGCTTATATACTCAGGCTCCGTCAACGTGTAGCTGATGACCGCCGTCTCGCCGTCCACGGTGATCTTCGCCGTGTAGGTTCCGTCCCTCGTGGGCTCCTCACCACAAGCCTCGCCGTTCGCATCAAAGTACCTGATCTGGTATTGCATGACGGCGCGCATCCCCGTCTTGTTAAGAACTCTGTTGAACTCGTCAAGCCCTGCAAGTGAAGGCAACGAATCCGACTTGATATGATACAGCTTGTTGCGGGGCGCTGTAAGTACAAGCGAAACAGTGCTCCTGTCAAAGTTCGGGTCTATATACGTTGCAGTGATCGTATTGCCCGCGGACGAAACTATGCCGCTGTGCTCGTTGTAAGCCAGCGCGTACCTTCCGCCGGGGGTGTTGCCCGTGGTAACGGGTGTGTAGTTATGATTTTGGTCTCCCGAAGCGAACACCTTCATTCCGGTATTAACGCTTATATTACACATCGTCTCATGACCCGAACCGCCGCCGATACCGGCTCCGCTATAATCAGCTCCTGCGGTTGCGACGATCTCGCCGCCTCTGATGGTCACGTTTCCGCCGGTTCCTTCCCAACCGCCGCCGATGCCAGCTCCGCAATATCCGCCGACCGAAGTGATCTTGCCGCCATTGATGGTGATATTTTCGCCATCGGTCGTCCAGTCACCGCCGCCGATACCGGCTGCGTAGATTCCGCCCGATGCGGTGATCCTGCCGCCGTTGATGGTGATATTTCCGCCCGAACCGTAGCTGCCGCCGCCGATTCCGGCTCCGCTGCTGCCTCCGGTCGCAGTGATCCTGCCACCGTTTATGGTGATGCTTCCGGCGGTCTCATAGAAACCCCCGCCGATGGCGGCATCATTGTAGTCGCCATAAGCGTACAGGCAGCCGGGATTCTCACTGTTCGAACTCTGCCCGTAGATAGCGAGCGCGCTTCCCGAAGCAACGTTTATGCCTCTCGGTGCATATAGGATCGCACCGTCCAAGAGGATGAGGTTGACAGAGCCCGAAACGTTCAGACGTTCGTTCAGATAAACGTTAGCGCCCACAACGTACCAATCGTGCAGATCGCCGTCGAGCGTCGCGGTACCGTCCTTTACAGCACAGTAACCTTCGCAACGCGCCGATACCGGATTCATGTTGTTATCGAAGTACTCATACGTCACGGTCGGATTAAGCACCGGTTCGTAATCAAGGACAGCCTTAGCGTAGTCTACTGTAAGCTCAGCAAAGTATCTTCCGGTCACGTCAGGCGCTGCCTGAAGCTTCGAACCGGCATAGCGGTAGTACTCGATCTGCGACTCCGAAACTGCATTGTCACCAACCCTTCCGAGCGTAGCATTAAACACGTCTTTGTTCACCAACACAGGTAGGATGTCTTCCGGCTCCCCGTAGATCACACCGGACGGTGCCGTGATACTTGTCGAAACACTCTGTTTTGATCCGTTTTGGTCAATATATGTCGCAGTAACAGTGTTACCCGAAGCGGACATAACTCCACTGTTTTCTTTGTATACAAGTACATACCGTCCTATATTGCTGCCTTCCCGGTAGAATTGTGTGTATACCGTATCATCTAAAGAACTGAACGCCTTCACGTCGGACGCTATGTTTATAATTCCTCTATACCGATTCGTATTGATTCCGATTCCGGCGTAATTTGTGGCACCTTCAGCCACGATCGATCCACCTGTTATAGTGATGTCTCCTCCGGGACCGAATGCACCGCCTCCGATTCCGGCTTCATGACCGGTGGCATGCACAATTCCGCCTGTAATTCTCACGGTTCCTGCGCTGCACCCGCGACCGCCTCCGATTCCGGATGCCCCGTCTCCTGCAGAGGCAGTAACATTTCCTCCGTTGATGGTGATATTTCCGCCATACGAGTACCCGTCGCCATCGTTGCCCCAGTATCTTCCACCGCCGATTCCGGCACCTTGGATACCACCCTCTGCAGTTACGTTTCCTCCGTTAATGGTGATCGTTCCGCCGTATCCACCGTATCCTCCGCCGATACCTGCTGCGTAGCAGCCACCGGTTGCTTCTACATCACCACCATAGATAACAATCGTTCCTCCGTCTTCGTAGTAATCGCCACCGATACCTGCCTGATAATCAGAGCCTTGTGCGATCAACTTACCTGTGTTCATATACCTGTTGTCTTCCTCACTGTATATGTTGAGCGTTGATCCCCAACCGACATGGATACCTTTGTTTGCTCTGATCAAGCTGCCCCTCGATAAGTAAAGGTTGACCGTTCCGTAAACCTGAATTCGTTCATAAAAACTATCTGAAGAGCCAACGACATAGCACTGATGAGTATTTCCATCCCAAATAGTCTCAGTACTCCTTACATAAACGTAATCAATATCGTAATTAACAATAAGCTCCACACTGTCAACGGTGATCTTGGCTGTAAAACTACCCCACCATGTCGGAGCATCCGAATATTCTCTACCGTCCCTGTCGTAATATCTGATCTGCGATTCGGATACAACTCTGTCGCCTGTCCTCCCAAGCGCGGTATTAAAGTAATCCACATCCTCGAGAGTTGCCTTCTTGGTCTCGTCCAAAGCGTAGACCTCGATCGGTTCCATAAGGGCAAGTCTTGCGCTGCCCCTGTACCCGTACTCATCAACAAAAGTCGCATAGAGAGTGTTACCGTACGCAGACATAACACCGCTGCCCGCCGGGTATACAAGGGCAGACCTGCCCCTGTTGGCACTTCCTCTTGTAATCGGACTGAACATCCAATCGTTATCGGAATAGAAGGCTTTCATCCCGGTTCTGATATATACATCTATCGAGGCTGCGTTGACACCTTCACCGATCGCGTCTCCATAGACGGATGTGTTCGCCGATCCGCCGTTTGTTTCCCGGTATCCTCCGTAGGCAGTCACTTCACCGCCGATTATGTTCACGTATCCGCAATACATTAAAAACCATGAACCGTTATCATACGGTACGCTGGTTATAACGCCGTCTTTTCCACTGCCGATACCGGCTGCACCGGAGCCGCCATAAGCCGAGATGTTTCCTCCGTATATCTCGATCTTTCCGAGGGTCTGGCCTTCTCCGCCTCCGATACCTGCCTGACCGGACTCGCCGTACGCACTAAGGCGTCCCAGATTACCGCTGCCCGCCTTCTGCCTGTAGATCCACAGTTCGTTACCGCACGTAACATTGATTCCTTTATCTACCGTCAGTACCGAATCGTTCAGCAGGATGAGGTTAACCCTGCCCGTAACAGTCACAAGGTCACTGATATGCACATTCCCTTGTACAATATACCATCCGGGGGTGTCATCCGAGGCACACCAATCAACGGATTCGCTGCTCACGACGGAATAGTCCGTGCAAGTTCGTACAACCCATTCATCATAATAATCAAGATAGTACTCATACTCTATCGTGGGATTTACATCCGTATGATAGTTGAGCCGCGCGGTAACACCGTCAACCGTAATCTCGGCGATATAGTCTCCCTGAATCGTAGGTGCCGCATCGAGAGGTTCACCATCTCCGCTAAAATGCCTGATCTGTGCTTCCGACACGGCGTAATCACCACTCTTCCCGAGTTCAGAGTTGAAATTATCAAGGTTCTCCAAAGACACGATCTTGACCTGTGAACCAATGTAGCCTTCTGCTTGGAGCGCCGTAAGGCTCAGGCTCACAGTGCTCTTTGTACCCGTCACGTCTATATACGTCGCCGTAACAGTGTTCCCGGAAGCCGACATGATGCCGCTGTACTTAGGGTATGCGACCACATGCCTTCCGCCTGCAGTCATCCCGGACGTCAGCGGACTATAGCCATAGCTCTCATATGCGGAAACGAACGCGCTCATCCCTGCAGAAAGGGTCACCTCACCACCTGATGCGCCGTATCCTCCGCCTATCCCGGCAGCTCCGTATCCGCCTGTCGCGGTTACGATGCCTCCGCTAATATTGACACTTCCGCCGGATTGTCCGTCATCTCCGCCGATCCCGGCGCAGTAAGGACTTCCAACCGCGATCAGCTGGCCGGCTGCAGAGTCGCCTCCCTGCCCGAAGATGTTCAGAGCAGATCCCGCAGGCACATTTATGCCCTTGCCGGCGGTCAGCTTACAACCGTTCTTGAGGATAAGGTTTACCGCTGCACCCGTAACAACCGTGATGCGCTCAGCTACCGTGATGTTGCCTTCCACAACGTACCACTGCTCTTCGTCGCCACCCCAGGTAACGGCTGCGCCGCTTGCACAGCTGATAGCACTTCCGCTCACGCAGATCGCACCACCACTTACAACGCTGATCGCGCCGCCACTGACGACGCTGATGGCACCGCCGCTGACAACGCTTATAGCGCCACCGCTTGCGATGCTGATCGCGCCACTGCTTGCCACACCGATGGCAGCGCCTGAGGCAACACTCGTCACTACGCTGTAGTCATTACATGTTCCTGTCACCGGATTCCCAAACTCATCATAGTACTCGTAGGTCACCGGCCCGTTTGCCGACTCGTCGGCACTTACTTTCACTTCCTGCACATTCGCAACATTCATCGCAACCAAGCAGACAGCGATCAAAACACTGAGATACTTTTTGATTTTAACTCCCATAGCAATCCCTCCGTTTATTTTGTGTAACACTCACTTTAACGACCAAAGAGTGTTTGCCTGAAGTGTAACATAACCACCGGTGATCAAGTCAATAGGCAAAAAAAGAACCCGCAGGTTCTTTTTTAATTACTTCATTTTTTTTGCTTCATAGCACAAAAAGCTTCTACATACCCCAAAATTCTATCTCTTTGAGCCTTTTCGAGTTTGTTAAACTCCATCACGAGCGTTCCGGTATCGGTATCGATATCAACTGCCAAATTAATACACCCTCCCGGCCGTCAGGCAGAAAGGGTGTATATCACTCTATGTGGTCACATAATATGTTTGTCTCAGCTTTTTTGACAATGCCGCATCCGAGTGCGCTACTTTTCCATCCTTTAGCAATCTTCCCAAAACAATGCCCGGATCCCGATCAATCAAATCAGCGAATTCTTTGATGATAGATTCATCAAAATAACGGTTTCGGCTTATGAAACTCTCATACTTATCCTGCGGGATAAGTGTCCTCTGAGCATAAAGATCCGCTTCGTCCTCTTTTTCGTCTTTGAAAGAAACCCCGAGATCTCCATTCAATACATGCCCTATTTCATGAAACAATGTGAACCAGAATGTATCAGCGTAATGCCTGCGATCGTTGACCATCAACATTACTTTTCCGTCCACCTTTTTGGAAGCACCGTTTACCCCTGAATTCTTCAGATTGGGAAGTGCCACAAGAACAACTCCGGCCTCAGCAAACGCATGTTTTATCTCCGGTAAAAAACTTGTATGGTTTTTGGTCTGTGTCAGTGCAAAGGACACAGCCTTTTCGAATTTCTTTTTGTTGTACTTTGGTGTTTTTTCTTTGAGTGCTTGATTAACGGCTATCTGTACCATAACATTGGCATTCACGGTATTTGATTGGCTCAAGTTTACGGAATAACTCCTAAAGTTTACGGCGAGGCTTTCCTCCTTTAATACCTGCAAAGTGGAAACAGCCAAAAACTCACGAACGCACTTTATCTGTTCGTCAACCTGACGCGAAAGATCCGGCAGTTTAAAATTGTCCCGAAAATACTTATAATCAATCAGCTTAAATACTTCTCTTTCCTTCTTCAGTTCCTTATCAGATTGTATCTCGGCCAGCTTCTCGTCATAGGCCTGCTGTAGGTTCAACCAGTATGTGATCGTGGTTCGAAGCATTCTTGATAACTTGGATGCAATGTCAACAGACAAATTTTGATCACCTTTTAACAATACGCTGAGGTTCTTAGGTGTTGTCCCCAAACGCTTCGCGAAGTCCTCCTGTGAAAGACCGCTTTCATCAACAATTTCTTTAATGTAATATCCGGGGTGAAAAGTCACCTTGTCATTGTACTCAATATAATTACTCATAATGTGCACTCACCTCTCTGATTTCGACAATTCTAACTATGGTTGATATTTCATCAATATGACACGGATCAAAAGCATGTTCTTCCTCATCAAGAGGACGAAGGATTATTCTCCACTTATCCCTTCGAGTGCTTACGTCAATAGCGAAGAGTCCTTCCATCTTTCCATGAAGATTATGGAAATGGAATGGTGGCATGGAAATAATGTCCTTTATCACATCCGAATTCTCTATGGCATTTATTCTGGCCAAAAGACTTACCGCCAGTTTTTTATCTCCGCCAAACAACTTTGTGGCTGCTTTAAGGCTCGTACATTGTATTTCAACTTTATCACTTGCATAAATGATCTTCACACAATTCTCCCGCGCAATAAAATTACCCAACGGGTAATTTTATTGTATCATGTCTCTACGCATTGTCAAGATAATAGAATTGATAATTCTTCATCTCTTCAATGATATGTACCGGTCTTACTGCTGATTCTTTTGCTTCATAGCACAAAAAGCTTCTACATATCCCAAAATCCTATCTCTTTGAGACTTTTCGAGTTTGTTAAACTCCATCACAAGCGTTCCGGTATCGGTATCAATGTCAACCACGTAATACTGCCTGTTTTTCGTCCTGCCGGCTGCCGGATCTATCCCTGACAGGAGCCACTCCGGAGTTACATCCAGCGCCCTGCATATTGCCAGGATCTTGTCAGACGATGGATTCGTCTTGTTCTTTTTCCCCTCACTTATGGCACTCTCCTTGATCCCCGCCTTCTCAGCGAACTCCTTCT
>JAEEGK010030649.1_pt1 | contig 10649 bp, 7 predicted proteins | sample 8958771 | NCBI WGS metagenome assembly JAEEGK01 (sample SAMN16246547, study PRJNA631951) | gut metagenome | biome: gut microbiome; feature: rumen; material: SC-attached | host: Bos | place: Iran: Karaj | collected 2018-10 | reverse complement strand
AATCATCTGCATGACATCTTTTGCTGTTTTTGCCATTTTTTCCTCTTCTTAAAAGTTTGTTATTATTTAATTTTAAGGGAGGAATGTTGAATTGTCAAAAAAATGATTGTTTTTAGTGGATTTTTACGAAATTTTTGCAGATTTTATGCGTTTTTACTAGTCAGAATCCTCAGATTTATCATCTTCACCCGATTCATCATCTTCATCATCTTCATCATCTTCGCTATCTGTTTCTTCCTCATCAACAGAAGACTCATCAGATGTTGAAGCAGCTGGAACAATCACACCACCGTTTTTTTCAATTGACTGGAAAATCTTTTTTGATAGGATTGTAATTGTAAAAATGATTAATTCAGGTCCAAATAAAAGGCCTGCAATCATAGTCCAGCGGTTTAAGAAAATCAGGATACACTCTACTGCAATAAGAGCGCAAATCACTGCAGTTCGCCAGATATAAAGCATACAGATTACAGTGGAATTGAGGATTGTCTTTTTTAAGGGATTTTCGTAACGGCTAAGAATAGAATAGGAATAAAGATTAACACAAATAGAAATCACTGTGAGTGCGACTGCTGCAATTTTAATCAGAAAATGGGCGTCACCATCTTTTATAATATAGTCCCAAATCAGATAGCAGGCACAAATACATGGAGCTGTAATATACCACATTATCGTGCCCTGTTTAAAGTTTGATTTAAAGGCTTTTACAAACATTTTTGCAACATTGCCTTCTTCGTCATTCAATATTTTTAAGGTAAGGGAAAAAGCGGCGCTAGTTGCGGCACCGATTGTAATTACAGGAATACTAAAAATCAGCCATAATAAGTTCACTAGAAAGGCTTTTGCAATCTTTTTTAAAATTGTGAAAAAACTCATAAAGATATGATAAAAAAAAATGTCGAATGAAACAAGGGGCTTTTATCGCATTAAAGGCAAGAATTATCTTTTATAGGAATTACTTATTCCAATCTGTGAACGGTATTTTGCAACTGTACGGCGGGCAATTTTAATTCCCTGCTGGTTCAGATATTCAGCAAGTTTGGAATCGGATATTTTTTCGCTCTTTCCATCTGGTCCGGCTTCCTGCATGGTCGAAAGATATTCTTGAATTTTTTCTTTAATTACTGCGGCAGAAATTTTCTCTTTTCCATCTGTGCTTTTTACCCCGGACGAAAAGAAAAAGCTGGCCGGAAAAAGCCCCCAGTCGGTTTGGATATATTTGCTGTTCTTTTTAGAAGACATTCTGGAAACTGTAGATTCGTGAATTCCCAGCATATTGGCAACCTGACGGCGGGTAAGAACATTCAGATATCCGGGACCTTTTTCAAAAAAATCTTTTTGAAATTTTACGATTGCACAACCCTGCAAAACTATTGAAGATTCCCTGTACTGAAGATTGGCAATAAATTCTTTTGCTTTTTCTACTGCGGCTTTGTCATACATATATTCTGGCGAAATTCTTACTTCCGGCAAAATACCAGAAGCATATTTAATCTGGAAATAATAGCCTTTTCCTCCGCGAATTTGACCCTTGGAATAATCATCTGCAGCCAGATAGCCATCTTCCTTAGTAACTGTAAGGATAACATCCGGCCGGTTGAATTGGGCATCACTGACATCAGAAATATAATTCTGAGCAGGACGAGGATTGAGTTTTAAGATATAGTCTATGGAATCCTGAGTATCAAACTCATCATAATCAATTTTGTCCAGAAGAATCTGTGAAGCAAACTTTTTAGAATGCCATTTTTTCTGAAAATCTTTAAGATTCTGTACAACCTTTTCGGCTTGCGGTGGATTTAAAAGTTCAAGATGACCATCCAGAATAAAAAGTGTAAGTTCGGAAGCATCTCCTTTGATTTTTGCCTGAACAAAAAGACTTTCTTCCGGACTTTTGCAACAGGTTCCAACAGGATCAAGGCGCTGAACAATATCCATGCATTTTTCGAGAAGTTGTTTGTTTTGTTGGGGGCGGCTTTTATCAAGGAGGGATTCAGGAGCAAGCATTGAACCATAACAGCCATTTTTATCAAGATTATAAATAAGGGCCTGGCAAACCGATGCTTCATCCTTTGACAGATTCATCATATTTATCTGCGACATAAGATGCTGCTGCAAGGTTTCGCCATAATCTTCGCGGGCTTCAAGAATCTTTGCAAAATCATTAGATTTTTCGACTGCGGAAAAAGATACGGAACGGTCTTTTACAATTTCAAGAGCAGGATTTTCACTTGCAAACCTGTAGATTTCGGCACTCAGTTCCTTGCTTCCCATCCCAAGAAAAGAGACTGCCTGAATCTGGCGTTGAGACATTTTCTGAACTTGTCGCTGTGCTTGACGCTGAACCTGCTTCTGTTCCATGACTATCCTATATATAAATTGTAGCACAAAATCAAATCAAACTGTATACTCTAAATTATGAAAAACATTGAAGAATTCGGATTACAAATCCCGGAAATATTACTTCCGGCAAAAGTTGATTTATCAAAATGGTCTGTTATTGCCTGCGATCAGTACACACAGGATAAAAATTACTGGAAAAAAGCAGAAGAAAATGTTGGAACTTCTCCTTCAACCTTAAATTTAATTCTTCCAGAGGTTTATCTTTCTTCACCAGACAAGGCTCAGAGAATTGAAAAAATACGAAAGACTATGAAGGACTATCTTTCTGCCGGTGTATTTGCCCCTGCAAAAAAATGCTTTGTATATCTTGAACGAACGACGGCATTTGGTAGAACCAGAAAAGGTCTTGTCGCTCAGATTGATTTGGAAACTTATGACTGGAAACCTTTTTCAAAAGCAAATATTCGTGCAACAGAAGCAACCATTGTTGACCGTATTCCACCGCGCAAGGAAATTAGAAAAGGTGCACCACTTGAACTTCCTCACATCATGCTTTTAGTAAATGATAAGGATAAGCTTCTTGTAGAAGGCATTGGACAGCTTGCAAAAAATAAAAATCCTCTTTATCAGGGACAATTGATGAACAATGGCGGTTCAATAAAAGGCTGGGCTGTAGAAAGTTCCGAAGAAATAAATGCATTAACTGATGCCATAAATAAAATTGCCGAAAAAAATACTTCTTCTGACGGTTCGACCTTCCTCTTTGCTGTAGGTGACGGAAATCATTCTCTGGCAACGGCAAAAGCTGTCTGGGATGAATATAAAGAAGAACTCAAGGCAAAAGGGGCAAGCGCTTCTGAGCTTAAAAACTGTCCGGTTCGATATGCTTTGATTGAAATTGTAAATATTTATGACGATGGCCTTACCTTTGAACCAATTCACCGCGTTATTTTTAATATCGATACCGAAAAACTGATTGACAAGCTTTGCCAGCAGTTAGGAGGAAAAGTATCCGAAAAAGCGACAGCAGCAGAACTGGAAGAAGCTGTAAAAAAATCATCTGCTGACTTTGGATTTGCCTATCTGGATTCCAAGGGAAAACAAAAATACCTTCTTCTTTCGACAGAAATAAAAGAGCTTGCCGTTTCCAGACTTCAGCCCTTGATTGACGATTTCCTTAAAACAGAAGCAGAATCGGAGCCAACTGTGGAAATTGACTATATCCACGGAGCTGATGAAGTATTCCGACTGGGAGCACAAGCAAAGTCAACTGGAATATTACTTCCGCCAATTGCTAAAGACTCTTTCTTTGAGACAATTAACGGACGCGGACCACTTCCAAGAAAAAGCTTCTCAATGGGTGAAGCCGACGAGAAACGCTTTTACCTGGAATGCCGCAAACTCTTTTAGCAGCGATGAATATCTATTTTAGAGGCAGTCAGAAACAACCTCTATAATAGATGTTCCAAAGTTTTCCACTTTTACATTGCCCAAGCCGTAGATTTTAAACAAATCAGATTTTGACTTTGGCTTTTTTGCGGCAATGTCATAAAGGGTTTTATCATTAAAAATTACATAAGGCGGAACGTTCATATCATCCGCCTTTCTTTTTCTCCAAACACGTAATTTTACAAGGATTTGCTCTGCTTTTTCATCGCTCTCCAAAGGCTTCTCTGCAATAATTTTTTCACTCTTTTTAACAACTACAAAATCAGGGAAAACTTTTTTCTCTTCAGGCTGCCAGGTTGAATCATTGCGATTTGGACTTCTAGATGTATTCGACAAAAGAGAATTATCATTCATTGCAAAGGGCAGCATGATTTCTTTTCTGTTTGAAAGTGCAGTCCGCCCATCATAAGTTACTTTAAGAACATTATACTCACCTTCTTTTCTGATATAATCCTCTTCAATCAGTAAATCAATAAGCTCAAACCATTTATCTTTGGAAAGCTCCTTACCAATTCCCCAGGTTGAAATATTATCGTGACCGTTTTCTATAATCCTTTTTTGATGCGAACCCAAGAGAATATCAATAATATACGAGGAACCATATCTCTCATAAGTCCTCAAAATACAAGACAGTAACTTTTGAACAGGAATCGTAAGGTCCGCCAAAGGGATTTGGCCGGCAGAACAGATATCGCAGCAGCATTTTTTTTCTTCCTCATCAGCAGGCTGGTATTTTTCACCAAAATAAGCAAGAAGACTTTTTCTTCTGCAGCTTCTGGAAGTCGCATAGGCTACCATTTTCTGCAAAAGCTTTTCCGACTTTATCGGATCAGCACTATCCTCAAAAAAATATCTCAGTTTATGAATATCAGCCCCACTATAAAGCAACAAAGCCGTCGCAGGCAATCCGTCCCTGCCCGCTCTTCCAATTTCCTGATAATATTCTTCAACAGACTTAGGCAAATCATAATTAATTACAAATCTCACGTTAGGCTTGTCAATTCCCATTCCAAAAGCAATAGTAGCAACAATTATCTGAACTTCGTCTCTTATAAACAATTCCTGATTTTTTGCTCTGATATCATCTCTTAAACCGGCATGATAACTCAAAACCGAATAGCCCATCTTATCCAAAGCTTCAGTCAATTCATCAACCTGTTTACGCGAATAACAATAGATTATTCCGCTGTCATCTTTATGCTTCTCAAGAAAATCAACCACCTGATTAAAACCATTCCGTCTCGCCTGAACTTCAAGAAAAATATTACTTCTATTGAAACTCGAAACAAAAACAGCAGGCTTTTTCATTTTAAGATTCTTTACAATATCTAATCTAACCTGTTCCGTTGCAGTCGCAGTCAAAGCCAACATCGCCGCATCCGGAAAAATACTCCTTACTGCGCCAATTTCCATATAATCCGGCCTAAAATCATGTCCCCACTGCGAAACACAATGCGCCTCATCAATAGTCACGCAAGAGATTTTCATGGCTCCATCACTGAACAAATCTCTTATCTTACCAGTAGCCAGACCTTCAGGAGATACATAAACCAGCTTAACTTTTCCTGCACGTATATCATCAACCGCAGAACGATACTCCTCCCATTCAAGAGTACTGTTTAAAAACACCGAATGAATACCAGACGCTTCCAGAGCCGATACCTGATCCTGCATCAACGAAATCAAAGGCGAAACAACAATCGTCACCCCTTCCATAATCAATGCCGGAATCTGATAACAAATGGATTTTCCACCACCAGTGGGCATAATTGCCAGAACATCATGTCCTTTAAGAACTTCTTTTATAATTTCTTTTTGATTCAACCTGAAGGAGTCATAGCCGAACACTGTTTTCAAAACCAGTTCAGGAGATGCACCTTCAAAAGTATTTGCATTTATTTTCACATAATTATTATAGCACATACAAACCCACTTGAAAAACTCCACAATATCTGATATATTTTCTCCAACGCCGGAGTGGTGGAATGGTAGACACGACAGACTCAAAATCTGTTGCGAGCAATCGTGTAAGAGTTCAAGTCTCTTCTCCGGTATTTAAGGACTTCTCTTTTATGGGAAGTCTTTTTGTTTTAACCACATTTTTTTTGCACAAAGGAGGGGGAAGTCTCCCCCTCGCTCCCAAGCCAAGTCGCTCCACGAATCGTTTCTGCAAGCAGTACCGATTCTCTTCGCTTTGTTGTCTTGTCCGCTACCCCCTCTAGCGGGGCAAAAATATCAGCGCTTCCAGTTTTACAAGCAAAACTGAAAACGCAAGCCAATGAAACTAACATTATAATTCAACAAAAACTTACGTTATGCCCCGCAACGCCCCTAAAACTCTCATGCTCAATCTATCCCACCATATCAAACTCAGGGACTGTATTTACGCATAATTTTCTGTATTCTACAGCTTCAGCGACATGATTTTTTTGAATAAGCTCACAACCGTCGATATCCGCAATCGTTCTGGCAACCTTCATGCAGCCAGAAACAGCCCGCGGAGAAAAACCATACCTCATGACAGCATTGTCTAAAACCTTACGCGCATCCATCGACATTTCACAAAACTGCTGAACTTCCTGAGGTAAAAGCTTTTCATTTCTTACACCTTGTCTCTGGCGTTGAGTTTTTACAGCAAGTGCTACCCCCTTTCTAATTTCATCAGTAGAAATAAGCCTTTCTCTCTCCTCGGCAGGATTCTCTGATTCACTGTTATTCTCTACAAACACCCTAAGTTCAACCCTATCCAGCAGTGGTGCAGAAAACTTTTTCCAATACTGATCAATAGATTTTGAACTGCACAGGCAAATCTTCGTTTTAGAACCGCTATTCCCGCACGGACACGGATTGACTGCCATCAGCAGCTGAAACTGCGCCGGATAACTCGTAGTCCGTCCAGCCCTACACAAGGTAATACTTCCGCTTTCCAAAGGCACCCGCAGCATCTGAAGAACCGACGACCTGAATTCCGCCGCCTCATCCAAAAATAAAACTCCATTATGAGCAAGAGAGATTTCTCCCGGTCTGCAGTTGACGCCACCACCGCAAATTCCTTCAATTGAAGCAGTCTGATGCGGAATTCTGAATGGAGGAATCCTCACAAGCGGCTCAGACGGTTTTATAAGCCCAGCCAGAGACCAGATTCTCGTAACCGACTGAGCCTCTTCCAGCGTTAAAATAGGATTTATTGCCGGAAACTTCTGAATCGCCATTGTTTTTCCACAACCAGGCGCTCCCAACGCAATCAAATTGTGGCCACCAGCCGCAGCAATCTGCAAAGCGCGAATCAGCTTATACTGCCCCTTCACCTCTGCAAATTCATAACCGGACGAAATCTCAGGAAAATAAATTCCATCATAATTCATGCATCCCGGAGGAAGATAATTCGTCTCTACACCGTCCGACAGCCCCCGGCCCTCGTAAAACGAATAATCCTGCAGCGCCCTAAAAGCATTTTCCAGAGAATCAGCACCGTAAACCTGAACCCCATTAATTTCACGAGCCTCATCTGCATTCTGAACAGGAACAATACAGCGCATAATTCCACTCGAAACCGCAGTCGATACCGCAGCATGAATTCCTTTCACCGGCCGGATTTTACCACTCAACTCAAGTTCCCCCATAACAAGAATCGGTTCAGCAATAAATTTAGCCGTTCCCAAGGCCTCAGCATTAGCAGCCAGAACCGCAAGAGCAATCGGCAAATCAAAACCAGCCCCTTCCTTTTTCAAGTCAGCAGGAGACAAACTAATCAGAACCCTCTCAGGCGGAAAATCAAAGCCAGAATTTCTAATTGCAGCCCTCATTCTTTCCCGAGATTCCTTGACAGTCCCATCCGCAAGTCCGACAATATCCACCGCCGGAATTCCACGCCGCAAATCCACTTCAACCGTCACAAGTGCACCCTCATACCCAAAGGGCGAAAACGAATAAATCTTCATAAAAAACTCCCATAAAACAAGTAAAACAAATTAAAATAAAATTTATTTCCTGCCTATTAATTAGTTTTTTTTTGAAGATTTCGGACCATTTTCCCCAAAAAAAATTGATTTTTTTTTATTTTTTTTTAAATTTGGGCAAAATCGCTCCCACAACTCACCTTCCGCAGCTTACCTACGGCCGGTCTGCCTCCGGCAGACTGCTACGCACTGCTCCACGTTCGGTGCCCATCCCTTCAATTACCAGTCGTAAAAATTGACAACAGTTAAAAAATGGGCTAAATTCTTCTTATACGAGCCGTTAAAAATGCAGACACAAGTTCAGGAAGAAAACAAAGATTATTTAACAACTCAAATAATTACCTACATCGGAAACAAACGCAGTCTTATTAAAAACATTGAAGAGGAAATTCTTTTAATAACAAAAGAACTGAATCAGCAGAAACTCGTATGTGCAGATATTTTTTCCGGTTCAGGAATCGTTGCTCGTATGCTTAAAAGATATTCCAGCAGGCTCATTGCCAACGATTTAGAAAATTATTCTTCCCTAATCAACAGCTGCTACCTCACAAACAAAAGAGACTATCCTCAAAATCTCTGCACTCAGCTTCTTGAACAAATCCAGAATGAATGCAATCAGAATAAATACGAAGGCATAATCACCCAAAACTATGCTGCAAAAGACGACAATAACATCCAGAAAGGTGAACGGGTTTTTTACACACATCAAAATGCCCTTCTTATAGATACCTACCGCACTCTTATCGATAAAGTCATCACTCAGGAAGAATTAAAACGCTTTTTCCTTGCCCCCCTTATCACTCAGGCTTCAATTCATGTAAATACAAGCGGAGTTTTTAAAGGTTTTTACAAAGACAAAGAAACAGGAATAGGAAGTTTTGGTGCCAGCGGGAAAAATGCTCTTACACGAATCTTAGGAAAAATTGAACTCACGCAACCAGTTTTCAGTAATTTTGAAAGTCAAGTACAGATTTATCAGCAGGACGCTGTTGCACTTTCGCAAGAACTTAAAAATCTTGATGTCGCCTATCTCGATCCACCCTACAATCAGCATCCTTACGGCTCAAATTATTTTATGCTCAATCTTATCCTTAAAAATAAAATTGATGTTCCAATCAGCAAAGTAAGCGGAATCACCCAGGACTGGAACCGTTCAGATTTCAATAAGACAAGCCTCGCCTTAAAATCTCTTGAAGAAATTGTTGATTCCCTGGATTCAAAATACATAATTATTTCCTACAATTCAGAAGGCTTTATCACTTTTGAACAGATGACGCAAATGCTGCAAAAATACGGACAATTAAAAACCGTCGAAATTGATTACAATACCTTCCGAGGCAGCCGTAATCTTCAAAACCGCAGCATTTATGTTTCAGAATATCTTTTTGTATTAAAAAAATAAAAATCGGAGAATTAAAATGGCTTTTGCAATTCAATGGACAGACACAGCAGAAAAATATGATGATGATTCACTCTTAAAAAACTGTCACCTGCAAACACTATCCTCAGCAAAAGACCCCGACTCTCCAGAAAATCCAAATCTTTTTATTGAAGGCGACAATTATCCTGTTCTAAAGCTTCTCAAAAATCAATACAAGCAAAAAGTCGATATTATTTATATAGATCCACCCTACAACACCGGCAATAATTTTACTTATTCAGATAATTTTTCCACTTCCAGCGACAGACATTCTGCCTGGCTAAGCTTTATGAATCGCCGCTTACTTCTTGCCCGCGATTTTCTCTGTGATTCTGGCTGCATTTTTATAGCCATTGACCAGAGCGAACTCTATCAGCTTAAACTTTTGTGCGACATGATTTTTGGTGAAGATAATTTTGTAAACGATTTTATGTGGCTTCACGGAAAGGGCAAAAAAGACACCTGGTCAAGAACCTTACAGCAGCACACCCTTTGTTATGCAAAAAACAAAAAGTATTTAAAAGCTTTCTGCGAAATTGAAAAAACATCCTGGGCAAAAACTAATCCCGATAATGATTCTCGTGGCAACTGGTTCAGCGGCAGTATCAGCTTTACCGAAAAACGCTCAAATCCAAATCACAAAAATTATTATTCAATAAAATCGCCTTCAGGAATAGAATGGACCCGTCAATGGCTAGTAAGTCAGGAAGAAATGAATAAACTGCTTTCACAAAATAAAATCTTTTTTGGTTCTGCCCCAGAATACAATAAAGTTCCACGGGTTAAGATTTTCAATGATGAAAAAACCGAAGTCATTCCCAAAAATATAATCGACTGCACAGATTCTACGCGAAAGGCTCAAAAAAAACTGGATCAAATGCTGGGCCTCAAAGATTCCAAAATCCATGTATTTGATAATCCAAAGCCCGTTGATTTAATTGAACATTTAATCGAAATCACCAAGATGAAAAGTGACGTCCTGATTATGGATTTTTTTGCTGGAAGCGGAACAACTTTTGAAGCAGTTTCTTCTCTGAATGCGCGCGACGGTGGAAAAAGACGCTGCATTTTAATTCAAAAAGCCGAAGCCATCCAAAGCAAAGCTGACAAAAATGCTTCCACCCCACAAAATCCTGATTTCCAGACTATTGCCGATATCTGCCGTGCCAGAATTACAATCGTTGCGCAAAAATATAATTCCCAAATCCTGATGAAAAAACTTCAGACTCCAGATGCATTTTCTTCAGATAAAGAATGACTATTTTTATTTCCTTACAAAAACTGGAATCTTATTTAATGGTGCTGGAACACTTACTGTCACACCGCTTTCATAGGCTTTTCCATAAACAAATCCCTTTTCGGAAATCCCCTCTAACTCGAACCACTTTTGACCATCTGAAAGAAGCGGTAAATACACAGAACGTTCTCGCTGATTCATAGTGCTTACGGGGCATACAAGAAGCGAAGAACCAAACATG
>JAEEGK010030647.1_pt1 | contig 10649 bp, 7 predicted proteins | sample 8958771 | NCBI WGS metagenome assembly JAEEGK01 (sample SAMN16246547, study PRJNA631951) | gut metagenome | biome: gut microbiome; feature: rumen; material: SC-attached | host: Bos | place: Iran: Karaj | collected 2018-10 | reverse complement strand
TAGAACACGGTATTGTCGATGCCGTTGATTTGCGAATTGACCTTTGCATCCTCAATAGCCTCGGGGATGTACTCGATGCCGACCACTTTTTTTGCTTGGCGTGCCACGAAGTTGGCGATGGTGCCAGTGCCGGTGTAAAGGTCGTAAACAACCTCGTTGCCAGTGAGTTGCGCAAAATCTTTTGCAACAGAATACAGCCTGTAAGCCTGACGCGAATTGGTCTGGTAAAAACTCTTTGCCTGAATCTTGAATTTCAGTCCGCCCATCTCCTCGATGATGTGGTCGCTGCCTTTGTAGAGGCGCGCCTCGAGGTCGGAGTAGTCGCTATTGCGCTTGCCATTGATGAAATACATCATCGACGTTATCTGCGGGAATTTTTGGCAGAGGTGATCCATCAGCGGCTCGCGGAGTGCGCGGTCGTCGTTGCTGACTACGAGTATCACCATCAATTCGCCCTTCAACGTGCTGCGTATGATGATGTTGCGCAGGAATCCCACCTGCTCCTTGAGATCGAAGAATGAGATGTTGTTTTCAATTGCAAAACGCTTTGCTTCAAGCCTGATGTCGTTGGACGGGTCGTCTTGGAGGTGGCATTTCTGAATGTCCAAAACCTTGTCAAAGCGTCCCGGGATGTGGAATCCGAGTCCCTGCAATTGTTTCTGGTCGTCGGGGGTGTCCATCTCCTCGGCGGTGAGCCAGCGTTGCGAGGCAAAGGTGTATTCGAGCTTGTTGCGGTAGTAATACTCCTTCTCCGATGGCAGGATGGGGGAGATTTCGGGAATCTCCACCTTGGCGATGTGTGTGAGTGCGTCAGCCACTTGTTGTTGTTTGTATATCAATTGCTTGTCATACGGCAACATCTGCCATACGCATCCGCCGCACGTGCCAAAATGCTGGCAGACAGGCACGGCGCGTTCTGCCGAATATTTCTTGAAGGTGAGTGGCACAGCCTCGCAAAATTTTTTGGAGCGTTTCACCACCTTGATGTCCACTATGTCGCCTGGCACTACGCCTTTTACAAATATCACCATCTCGTCCACCCTTGCGAGAGCCTTGCCCTCGGCGGCTATGTTGGTGATTTCCACGTCTTCGTATATCTGTCCTGTTCTGCGTCGCATTTTTTGTGATTGTTTTCTTGAAATTAATATGTGGTGCAAAGATATGCAATAAAATCCACGTGCGCAAAAATTCTTGTTACGCTTCCATCACGCCGATTACGAGTATGTCGTCGGTCTGTTCGCAGTCGCCGCGCCATTGGTCTATCGTGGAGTTTATTTCGTGCATCTGTGTTTCAGTGTCGAGGCAGGAGATGCTGCAAATGAGTTCGCGGAACCGTTTGGGCTTGAATTTGGAGAACTTCCCGTTTTCGCGCTCGCCAAATTGGTCGGTGATGCCGTCTGTGAACATATACACGTGGTCGCCTTTTTGGAGTTGGATTTCGTTGTTGGTGAAGGCGGAGCTGCGGTCTTTGTCAACGGCGATTGGAATCTTGTCGGGCTTGTATTCGGTGAGCTGCCCGTCATTGACAATCCACAGCGGACGGTATGCGCCGGCGTAGGAGATTTTTGATTTTTTGGTGTCGAATATGCAGACGGCGATGTCCATTCCGTCGTGGATGTCCTCGTTGTTGACAGAGCCGCGTGTGAGCGATTCTGTGATGCGGTAGCGGAGTTTTGTAAGCACTTCGGCGGCGTTGATGTGCTTGAGGTCGATGCGCGCCACGATGCTATTGAGGAACGATATTCCGAGCATCGAGAGGGCGGCGCCTGGTATGCCGTGTCCGGTGCAGTCGGCCGTCGCCACAAACTTGTATCCGTAGGCCTCGGTCACCCAGTAGAAGTCGCCGCTCACCTCCTCCAGCGGTCGCCAAAGCACGAAAATCTTGTTGAAAATCTTTTGTACGGTCTCGTGCGATGGCATCAGAGACGATTGAAAACGGCTGGCGATGTCAAGGTTGATGACGATGCGGAGGTTGATGGAGGCGAGCTTGTTGCGCTGACGTTTCATCTCCATGGTCTGTTCGGTGATGAGTTCGCTCTGCAATTGCGATTCGGCGAGCAGTGCGTTTAGCTCCTCGTTGGTGGCTTGGATTTCGTCGGTCTGGTGCTGGAGTATCTTGTTGTACTGCCTGTTTTTGACTATTTGGTGTGTGAAGAGCGCAATTATTGCTGCGGCGCACGTGAGTATGTAGATGAGCACAAATTTTGTGTAGGTCAATTGTCCGCTCACCGATTCAAAAAACTTGGTGCGTTTTTCGGCGGTCTGTATCATGCCGTGGAGCTGGTCGTCGAGCTCCTTGCGCCTATTGTACCTTGAAAAATCGAGTTCAAATTCCGATATGTAAATCCTCTTGCGGTCCTTCTCGAGCCGTTGCGACAGTTCAAAGAGGCCTTTGTAATTCTGATTGTACTTGAAGCACGATTGCAAAGCCTGGTTGAGCAGGTTGAGCGACACCAACGGCTGCGACTGCTTTTCTATCTTCTCGAGCAGCATCTGCATCGCCGATATGTAATTGCCCGACATCATCATGTGTTCGGCGCGGGCTATCTGGTAGATGTCGTCGTCGCCGATGTAGCCGGTCTGGTCTATAATGTACTTGCCTTTGTTGTAATAATAATAGCTGCTGTCGGCGTATTCCCAGATGTTGGAGGTAATGTACATGTCGTTGTACAGCAGGGTGAGCAGGCCGCAGGTCTTGACGATGAAGATGAGGTCGTCGATTTCCTCCTGAATTTTGAGGGCTTGCAGCAGGTACTGTTTGGCAAGGTGCTGAGTGACAGCGTTGTCAGGTGCCGATAGTTGCAATGTAAGTCCTAAGTAATAATAATCGCGTCCTGTGCCGCGAGCGTTGTGCACTTCGAGGTCGTTGGTCAACGCCTTGTCGAGATATTCCAAAGCGGGCTTGTATTGCTGGATTTGCGTGCAGGATTGTCCTATCGTCCTGTATATCTGGGCGGTATTGGCGAGGTCTCTGTCGGCTTCAAAGAGGTCGAGGGCTTTCAGTTTGCAATTGATGCCCTGCTCGAATCTTCCAAGCCCGATGTACGAATCGCCGCATCCAGACATTGCCATCGCCTGATTGACAGGCCGATTGAGCCCTTTATAAATTTCGTCAGCCTCCTTGAAATATTTGGGCGCGAGGGCAAAATTACCATTTGTATTATAATACCAGCCTATCACCACGCACGACGACGCCACTGTATTGATGTCGTTGAGGCGTTTGGCGAGGTAATAGGCTGAAAGCGAGTATTTGATGATGGAATCCATCACCACGTGGTTGCGGGAGAGGTCGTAGTAGTTTTTGAGTTTTTCGTCATTTTCTGGCATATTGGGCAACAATGCGGTGATGCTGTCCATTTCGTGATTGGACAGCACCCTCTGTGCGCTTGCGGCGGTGTGGCACAGAGCCATCGCCGCCGTAAGTACAACCGCTATTGTTATTTTGCCTATCGTCATTACGCTTTTGTCTGGTCAGGATTATGTTTGTGCTTGAATATCAGTGCAAAAGCTATTGCCAATACCAATGCGTATGCCGCGAATATGTACCACGACTGCGACCATCCCGCCCAGCGTGCCATGGGTTCGGTGGCGGCGTCCATGCAGTGGTTGGCGTTGATGACAGCCTGTGCGGCGAGCGTGCCAACAGTGGCGCCTATGCCGTTGGTCATCAGCATGAAGAGTCCTTGCGCCGAGGAGCGGAGCTTGGAGTCGGTGGTTTCGTTCACGTAGAGCGAGCCGGAGATGTTGAAGAAGTCGAATGCGACGCCATAGACAATGCAGCTGAGCACAAAGAGCCATACGCCGCTGCCCGGGTCGCCGAGTCCGAAGAATCCAAACCTCAATACCCACGCCATCATCGAGATGAGCATCACCTTCTTGATGCCAAACTTCTTGAGGAAGAACGGAATGAGAAGGATGCAGAGTGTCTCGGCTACTTGAGAGAGCGAGATGAGGATGTTGGCGTGCTTTACACCGAAGGTGTCCTTGAACATGTCGATGTCGCCGAAGCTCGTGATGAACGGATTGGCGAAGCTGTTGGTGATTTGCAGGCACATGCCGATGAGCGCGGAGAATAGCATGAAGATAGCCATTTTGCTGTCTTTGAGCAGCTTGAAGGCGTCGAGGCCAAGAATCTCCGATACAGACTTTTTGCCGCTCGACTTATTGACCTTGCATTGCGGGAGCGAGAATGCGTAGAAGCCGAGCAGTGCGCCGAGTATGCCGCTGACGAGGAATTGATTGGCATTGTCCTGGAATCCAAGCAAATCCACAGCCCACATGCTGGCGATGAAGCCCACTGTGCCAAATGTCCTGATGGGCGGATAGCTCTTGACTGTATCCATTCCGTTGAGTTCCAATGCATTGTAAGCCACGGAATACGACAGCGACAGCGACGGCATATAGAATGCAATCGCCAAGAAATACAGCGGATACATCACCGACATCTGTGCATCTGCGCCGGTATTGACGCCATAGAGACCGAGTGCAATCATTGCCGCCGACGAAATCAGGTGGCAGATGCCGTAGGTCTTCTGAGCCTGTATGTAACGGTCGGCGATGATGCCGATGATGGCGGGCATGAACAGCGACGCTATGCCCTGCGCCGAATAGAACACACCGATGCTGTCGGCGTATCCGATTTTGGCGAGGTATGTTCCCATACAGGTGAGGTATGCTCCCCATACCGCAAACTGCAGGAAATTCATAATTATGAGACGTGTTTTCATTTTTTTGTCTGGTATTTTATGTTTATACGTAATTGTTAGCAAAAATGTTCCAACGACAGGCCGATTGACATTGCGCCGAAGGCATTTTCTATGTAATTGACCCTTGTCGGGTCGCCTTCCACGATGCGTCCCACCGCATGGAGCTGTGCGCCAAAACGTTTTTTATATTCGACGCTCAGATCGGCAAAATGTTTATAATTGACAATGACGAGAAGTTCGTAAAAATGCCCCTCGTGGAGTGCGTATTGGTAAAGTCTGGAGAGTTGCGAGCCGTATTGCTCCGTTGCCTGATTGCCAAAGGGGAGTTTTTCGAGCTGAATCTCAGCCGATACGCCATTGCGCTCCATTATGCGCTTGATGCTGATGTCGATGCCGTCATTGATGTCAGTGACAGAATGTACGTATTGGCAATGCGCGAGATAATCGCGTTCTGCGGCGGGCGTGGCGGTGGCGTCGCCGAGTGCACCGGCAATGCAGATGGTGTCGCCGGGATGTGGATTGTCGGTTTTGTGATAGTTGTTCATTTTTTTGATGTATCTTCTTTTCATGATGTTTCGGTTAGTTTTTTGTCAATTTCCTTGCAGATGGTGGTCGCCGTGGCGTGGTCGTCGATGACAATCACCGCCGCCGAAGGATATTTTTGGACGATCGCCTGCAATGCCCCCGAATCTGCCTCTGTGCAGTCGGTGACTATGATGTCGTAATTGCGGAAATATTCGGATTCCAGCGGCGCATTGAAGTCGTCGATGTGTATGCTGCGGTATTTGATGTGGGTCTTGGCGAGGGTTTCGCTCACGAGTATGCCGTTAAAACGGTTTTGGGTGGCGATGAGCGCGGTGCGCCCCTCCCAGTGGTATTGTGCGTTGGTTTCAGATGCAATCTCGCCCGCCTTTATGTACGGTATCGTGAAGCTCACCGTCGTGCCTTTGCCAATTGCGGAAGTAACCCAAATTCGCCCGCCCATAAGCTCCACAAGCGATTTGCAGATGTTGAGTCCGAGTCCTGAATGTCTTGCGAGGCTTTTCTTGAAAACTTCCGGCATGTCGTATTCGCTTAACGGTTTAAACATATTTTTGTATGCCGCCTCGGGTACGCCGATGCCCGTGTCGGAGACGCTTACGAGCAGTTCTGATTCCGAATTGAGCGAACATTTCACCGTTATCTGCCCCGTATTGGTGAATACGTATGAATTGGCGATGAGTATGCTGATGATGCGGCGGAGGTGTCGGGTGTCCGCCTTGATGGTCTTTTCGTCGGGGCGGAGGTCTATCTCGCGTTGCAGGATTATCGGCTTTTTGAGCAGGTAAGTATTGCGCGTGTTGTGGTAGTCGCAGACGTCGTTGATGAGTTTTTCGATGTTTTCAATCGAGAGAGTCACCTTCGTTACGCCCTTTGCGAGCTCGGCGGTGTCGGTCAGGTCTTTGGAGAATGTGCTGATGAAATCGGTGGTGTGCAGCAATTGTTGCAGCATGATCTCCTTTTTTTCTGGGGCTGCCGTCTTGTCGTTGAGGATGGTGACGTAATGCTTGATGTCTTCGATGGCTGGCGTCATCTCGTTGCAGATGTTGGTGATGGAGGACAATTGCTGGTTCATCTCCTGATGCGACTGCTTGCGGGCTTCGTCGATGGCTGAATTGGCGGCGTCGAGCTGTTTTTTGTATTCGGCAATTTCTTTTTGCTGTTCGTAGAGGCGGGCGGTCTGCTCGCGGATGAATTTTTGGTTGTGCTTGGACAATTCGTTGTGCAGGTGGGCGTTGGTGATGTTGCGCGTGACGCACAGGAATCCCGATGTCATACGCGTCCCGGGGTCTATGATGCTCATGATGCGGGCGTCGCAATATACATTGTTGCCCTCCTTGTGCTTGATAACGAGCTGCTTGCGGAGATAACTGCGTCCGGGCTTCTCGTTGTTTTTGCCATATTCGGCGATGGCGCGTACCGACGGCACGTCGTCCATTATGTAGTATGGCATGTGTCCGAGCAACTCCTTGGGCAGGTAGCCGATGGCGTTGGTCACATTGTCGGATACGTATATTGCCTTGCCTGCGGCGTCAAACTCCCAGAAGATGTCGTCGTTGCAGAGTATCAGCTTGTTGTACTTGTCTTCGAGGAGATGGAGCTTGCGCTCGGTGTCAAATTGCTTGATGCGCCCGGCGGTCAATATTGCTATGATCAATGTCACCACCGGCAGTATGATGGTGACGACGATGATGTAGTCTTTCGGATTGACATACATTGAGCCCCCAATGTATAGGCACAGAGCCATTATCGCCTGTGTGATAACAATTGCGATTGCAATTATCAAGAATGATCTCTTGCGCTCCCATCTGCGCTTGCGGTCGTACAGCATTGCGCCGATGGCTCCCGCCGTGAGCGTGTAGGTGCACTCCGCAATGAGCGCGGGGCCAGGCATTGTGCCTACGCCGCTCAATGTGATGAACCCGATGGATATTGCGAGTGCCGCCAGCGTGGGCGTTGGCCCGAAAAAAATACCGCTCAGGCACAGCACCACAGTCCTAAAATCAAACTCGACAACCCCATACTGAATCTTGAAGTGCATGAGCGCAATGGCGATGCAGCCGAGCCACACGCCTGTGACGGCTTTGACCCCAAGGCTCGAAGTGTCCTTGTTGCGCATTGCATATATCTCGAAGCTGACGCAAAAAAAAATGAGCAGCAGGAGACTTGCAAGCATATTTATGGGCAAGGTAGAAGTCATGGAGTTGTCGAGTTTTGCTGATTTGGTGTTTTGTAATTGTTTGATTTAGAGTGTCCCGCCGTTATACTTGCGGGAAGAATTTCTTGTCGCTGTCCGACTCCACCTCAAATTTGAACACCGTCTTCTGGCAGTATTTCTGACCGGGGCGGAGTATCGTGTCGGGGAAGTTGGGACGGTTTGGCGAGTCGGGGAAGAATTGTGTCTCAAAGCAGCACGCGCTCTGCCTTGTGATTGGCTTTCCGTATTTGGATTGCAATGTGCCGTCGAGCCAGTTGCCGGTGTAGAATTGCATACCGGGCGATGTGGTCAATACTTTCATAATGCGGCCGCTGTGCGGGTCTTCCACTTCGGCGGCGAGGTTGAGTTCGCCGTTGCCCTTGGAATTGAGCACAAAATTGTGGTCGTAGTAGAAATCCTTGATTGTATTGAGCCTGCGGAATTGCTTGAAGTCATATACAGTGCCGTCCACGGGTGCAAGTACGCCTGTGGGGATGCAGTCGTCGGTGATTTCGGTGATTGCATTGGCGTTGATGAGTATTGCGTAGTCGGCGATGGATGTGCTCTTGAAGTCGCCGCTGAGGTTGAAGTATGCGTGTTGTGTGAGGTTGACGGGTGTCGCCTTGTCGGTGGTAGCCTGGTAGTGGATGGCGAGTTCGTTTTGCTCAGTGATTCGGTAAGTGACTGTGGCGGTGAGGTTTCCGGGGAAGTTTTCTTCGCCGTCGGGGCTGAAATACTCGAATGTAATCTGTGCGCCGTTTTGCGGGTCGTCCTTCATCTCTTTTACAGTCCAGTCTTTGGTGCTGAATCCGTTGGGGCCGCCGTGGAGCGAGTTGGGGCCGTCGTTGGGGTTGAGCTTGTACTCTGTGCCGTCGAGGGTGAATCGTGCGCCGCCAATCCTATTGGCGTACCTGCCCGGCACTACGCCGATGTAGGAAGCGTTGCGGAGGTATTCGTCGTAGTCTTTGAGCTCTACAACAACGTTTTCTATCTTGCCGTCCTTGTCCGGCACGCGGATGCTCGTCACAGTGGCGCCGCGCCTGATGAAAGAGGCTGTCATTCCGTTCTGATTGCCGATGGTGTAGATTTCCACGCCCTTTGCGGCATCGTATGTTTCAGTTTTTATCATTTTTTGATGGTTTGTTATGTTATTTTTTCCTTTCAAATATAATGCAAAAATTTCGATTTGCAAAAAAATGTTATTTTATTTTTTTTGAAATCAATCCAAACCTGTCGGCGGGCTTGCCGTAGTGGCCTATATAGCCTTGGAGCGGGGCGGGCTGTTTCTTGGCGGATTTTGCCAACGAGCCGGTGCAGAGGTCGAGCGCGGTGCTCAGGAGCGGCTCGTTTTCGTCGCCGAGTGCGTATTGGTATGTGTCGGCTACTTCGTGGTCGGGTGTAAAACCTTCTTTGAAGTTCATCTCGCCTTTGGCATTGGTGCAGGACGCCACACAGATATATACTGCCCACTCGCTGTAAGGGATGCCGTCGTCGTCGCTGCCCTTGTCTTCTTCGTCGTTGATGAGGTAGTTGGAAGTGAATTTGCCGTAGGTGGTCTCGCCGATGATTGTCACCGGCATATATGGCATCAATCCCGAAATCAGCTCCTCGCTTGCGCTTCCCGTGTGATTGGATGTAAGCACGTACAGGCGGCTGAGGTTGAGGTTGGGCAGGTTGGGGGAGAAGAAGATCTTGTTGAAATCCCTTGACTGCATCTCGCGGCGCAATTCGGATGTGAGCATGTCGTTGTAGTTTTGGGTAATGAAGAGTTTTCCCTCGTTGCCCTCCGGCACAAGCATTGATGCAAGGGTGTCGAGTGTGGCTAAGTATCCGCCGCCGTTGAGACGGAGGTCGAGTATGAGGTCGTCAATCTGGTTGGCGGAGAGTTTTTCGATGGTTTTGATGATGCAGTCGGTATCTTCGGTGAACGAATCATAAAGGAAATAGCCGATTCTTCGTCCATTTTTGACGATGACGGTGGATTTGAGGATGGGGTTGATGTCCATCTTTTGTTTCGTTATTGCCTTGGATTCTTTCATATCGTTGCCGTATGAAATCACCTCTTCGCCGTTTTCTGTTTTGGTCTCGATGACGCTGTAAGTGTATGTGCAGGTCTCTTGGGCGAGGAGTTTGTCGTAGTTGGTGGTGGTGAGCTGAGTGCCGTTTATCTTGTGGATTACAAATCCGCGCTCTATGCCTGCTTTTTGTGCCGGGGAGTCGTCATATACGTATTCCACAACGGCGATTACATCGTTGCCTTTGTCGAGGTATAGCTGGTAATTGATGCCGTCGGTCATCTCGACGTTGTTGAAATATTCTTCGGTCTCGGTGTAATTGTTGAGCACTACCGAAAACCTGTCGTCCTTGTCCCTGAAACTTTCAAAGAGTGCTTCGGGCGATTCGTACTGCGAATAATCGTTGATTAGCATTGGCACATTGTCGTTCCAGAGGTAATAGAAGGCGGATACTTCGTGTACAAACTTCCAGATGGTGTAGTCTTTGCCGTCTTTGTTCTGTTCTTCTTGCTGACGGGCAATGGCTTCCTGGGAGCGGCGCGACATCAATACGTCGTCTTCCTCCTGGTAGTTGCAGCTTGTTGAGATAGTGATGGCTGCGATGATGGCAGCCGTAAGTGTTATGTGTTTTATGTTCATTATATATGTTTTTGTGTTTGGTTATTGTTTGACAAAGGTAATCAAAATTGGCGTATCAAGGTGCTAATAATTCTAAAAATTGTTTTAATCCATCTTAATATCAGAAAAATGTTTTTTATAAATATTTGACAATTAGCCATTAATAGCGACGAAATAAAAAAAATGAAAAAAAACTAAAAAAAAATTTGTTGGTGAATGAAAAACGTATTACCTTTGCAGCGCAAAAGGGAAAGATGACATCCCTTGCAGAAAGTTCTTTGGACGTATTGCAAATCAAAAAAACAAGTAACTGCGGGAGTAGCTCAGTTGGTAGAGCACAACCTTGCCAAGGTTGGGGTCGCGAGTCCGAGTCTCGTCTCCCGCTCATACAAGGTCGCCCGGATGGCGGAATTGGTAGACGCGCAGGACTTAAAATCCTGTTGTCAGGAATGACAGTACCGGTTCGATGCCGGTTCCGGGTACGAAAAAGATATTTTGACTTAGTTTAATTGTTTTTGCGGGAGTAGCTCAGTTGGTAGAGCACAACCTTGCCAGGGTTGGGGTCGCGAGTAC
>JAEEGK010030644.1_pt1 | contig 10650 bp, 9 predicted proteins | sample 8958771 | NCBI WGS metagenome assembly JAEEGK01 (sample SAMN16246547, study PRJNA631951) | gut metagenome | biome: gut microbiome; feature: rumen; material: SC-attached | host: Bos | place: Iran: Karaj | collected 2018-10 | reverse complement strand
TCATAACGGCCAAATCTATTCAAACGCTTATTAAGGACTAGATTCCGACAGTGGAGCGGTAAAGTACGACGCGGAGTGCTCCGACGCCCATTATTATCGCATGGTCTTCATCTCCATTAAGCCGTCGGCCGGGAATCCAAGCTCCATCTTTGAACGTGCCTTCTTCGATAACCTCATGAAGGACAGCCCCGCCCTTTGAATCCTTTGACTCAAAGCTGAAACGCGCATTGATACCGATGATGTAGAACTCGTCGGCTGATGTTTGGATGATGAGGGCACCGGATTTAGCCTGCTGCTGATTACGTGCGGCCTGGGATGCGTTTTCCGCTGCCATCTGTTCCGCTCCCTGCCCGTAGTTGGCAGCTCTCCGGTCACGTACGGACGACTGAAGGGTCAGGATGTAGCTACCCATCTCCACACTGGGAGAAGGATTGTCAGTCCCGACGAGAAGGCCGCGCATTCTGTCTGATCCATAGTTGTCAGGAATAAGGGTTCCCATTTCGGAAAGGATACCATAGCACTGGCCCAACTCTTCGAATTCTTCAGCTGAAACGCCGAAATAATTGCCTTCCTGCGGACCGTCAAATCCAAATGGGGCGAAGCCCAGGGCATCATATTCCCCGAAAGCATAAAGCGCACGTGCCACGTCTCCCTTCGATTCCGGGATGAAGATAGGGTTACCGCTCAAGGCAAATTGGCTAAGGGTCCATTCGAACACATTGGCATAGATGTCCGGAGCAATCAGATCTACGGCCGGTGCTGCTGCACGCCAGACATCGAGTACCTCTGGTTGCGGACTGCCGGAAGGGAACTGGCCAGGCGCACCCATCCCAGGCTGTTTGATCCAGTTGTTGACATACATAGGGATGTCGTATTCAGCCTTTCCGGCAGCGGTGACCTCCCCGACATATTTTGCATAGTGGTAGGCCTGGAACAATTCTTCAGTGTAGAGAGGGAAGGCTTTCCAATCTTCAGAGCTTTCGATACTCTTTCCGAATATTTCTTCCCAATTACCCTTGGTCTTATAGCCATTGGCTGCCCAAACCTTCTCCAACTCCGGATAGAGTCTGCCCTTGTGAGATGTCAGATAGTACATCAGGTCTGCCGGGACCTGGGCTTTCCAGGCTTTTTGGGCAGCCGAGGAATAATCCCTGGGTACTCCCAGGATGCCCATCTCATTCTCGACCTGCATCATTATGACAGTATTGTCGGTGTCGGTTTCCTTAATGTGGCGCATCAAGGCGGCATAGGCCCTCTTGTCTGCTTCCATCGAGGCTTTCCCGAAGGTGGACAGGACGTTCAGGTTCTTTCCGTCGCGGTCCTGTACAAGAGGATACTTTTTCGGATTCCGTTTGACATAGCCCGGGGCATATGTGGATGTCCCGTTTTTCCAGCTTGCGAACCAGATCATAACTACCTTCAGTCCGTTCCTGCGGGCGTTCTGTATCACGTGGTCCACGGACGAAAAATCATATTTCCCTTCTTCCGGTTCTACCAGTTCCCAGGAACTTGAAGCGATGACGGTATTGAAATTGCCTGCCTTCATCTGCTTCCACACTCCGATTTCCTCCATATAGCTTTCGCTGGAGCTGGTTGAATTGTGAAGTTCTCCGCCGTACATGACATAAGGCTTCCCGTCTATTACAAAACGTGTGATCCCGTTCTGTCTGACCAGAGCCGGCTGCGCATAGGCCAATACGGTCATTATCAGGCCAGTCGCAATAAGGATGATTCTTTTGCTTATCATAATTATCAGTTATGCTTCCTTAGCGAATATAGCAATTATAAACAAAAAAACAGACACCCACATTGCTGTAAGTGTCTGTTTCTGAGGAGTGAGGACTGGCAGATTTGAACTGCCGACCTCTTGCCTGTCAAGCAAGCGCTCTAAACCAACTGAGCTAAGCCCTCGTTTGGGATTGCAAAGATAACACTTTTTTGCGATATCCAAAGATTTTCTGGCCTAAAAAAGCAAGAAACTATCTTTTGGACTTGAAGAAATCGACCATCAGGGCGGCGCATTCCTCTCCGAGCGTCCCGGCTAGGACCTCCGTCTTGGGATGGAGCAGGGAAGGGGAGAACATCGAATATCCTCTTCTGGGATCTATCGCTCCATAGACTATGCGACCGACCTGGGCCCAGTTCAGGGCTCCGGCGCACATAGGGCAGGGCTCTACCGTGACATACAGCGTGCAGTCATTAAGGTATTTCCCTCCGAGGGCCTCCGTGGCAGCCGTAATGGCGATCATCTCCGCGTGAGCGGTGGGATCGTGAAGCCTTTCGGTCATATTGTGTCCCTTGCCGATGATCCTTCCCTTGCAGACTACCACTGCCCCGATGGGGATCTCTCCCTCGTCGAGTGCGATGTAGGCTTCGCGCAGGGCCTCAGCCATGTATTTCTCTTCGATCTCCATAAAACAAAAAATGCAGGCCGTATGGACCTGCAATAAGAGTCATTTGACGATTACCACCTGTCCTCAGATGATACGGTCAGCTTCTTGCGGCCGTGACGGCGGCGGGAAGCAAGGACGCGGCGTCCGTTGGCGGTGGACATCCTCTCACGGAAGCCATGCTTGTTGACGCGCTTGCGTCTTGAAGGTTGGAATGTTCTTTTCATATCGATCGATTTTTATATTTTTCCAAAAAGGAGTGCAAATTTAAGCCTTTTACTGAAAATTACAAAATATTTATCACGAATTTCCCTTCGAAATAATTGTCTTTCAGCCACGAGTCCACCGACCAGGTGCTGATGCTCCCTTTCTTCATCTTGAAACGGGACATCAGTTCAGCGATTTCCTCGTTGATATCACCTCCCTTGAGGTACAGGATGCTCTTGGAATATTTCCCCTTCACCCAGGGATAGAAGTCCGTGAGCGATGCCACCGCCCGTGATACGACATAGTCGAACTTGCCCGGAAGCGTCTCCGCCCTGGCATTGGTTACAGTGACATTTTTTAGTCCGAGCTGGAGTGCAACGTCCTCGGCAACGATCGTTTTCTTCTTTATCGAATCGCAGAGGACGAAACGGGTGCCAGGAAACATGATTGCCAGCGGGATCCCGGGGAAGCCCCCTCCTGTACCGAGGTCCAGGACCTGCAGTCCGGATTGCGGGGATGCCAGCGACTCCCACTCTTCCTCACGTTGAGCCTTGAGGTACCGGGCTATGGCCAGAGAGTGCAGGATGTGGTGGTCGTACAGGCTGTCGATGTCCTTCCTGGAGATGACGTTTATCTTTGAGTTCCAGTCCCTGTACAGCGGTTCCATCAGCTTGAACTGCGCCAGCTGGACATCCGTGACCTCCGGGAAAGAGGCCTCCATAAAAGCTTGGAACTGTTTGAAATCCATCATTTTCCTTCCGCCTCCTCTTCGGAACGCAAGGCATCGATTATCTGCTTGGCCCTGCGGATCCTTGTCTTTACGGTATTCAGTTCCAGGTCCATGTTCTCCGCAATCTCGTCGTATTTCATCCCGTCGATAAGGCGTTTCCTCGCCACGGTCCTGTAGAGATCCGGCAGACGGTCGATGTACTTTATCCTCTCCTCTTCAGATTCGGTCTTGATCAGGGAGTTCAGGGCGTCTTCACTCTGGTCCGGAATGCCTTCGTAGCCGGAAGCCTGGGCGTCGTCATCCAGATAGACTATCTGGTTTTTGGGGTGGACCCTCTGCTCTTTCTCAAGTGAGTCGAGGGCGGTGTTGCGGGCTATCGTGCACAGCCAGGTCAGGAACTGGCTCCTGGTCTCGTCATAGTTGTGGATCTGGCGGAAAGCCTTCTCGAAACTGCGCGAGCAGATGTCATCGACGTCGTAGTCGTCGATGTTCTTGAAACGGTTCTTTATGTATGACCTGAGCTGGTCGATATGCCTGTCCCAAAGGGCCGTGAATGCCAGTCCGTTGCCGTTCTTGGCAAGCTGGATCAGTTCATCAATGGGCCTCAAGCCAGTTCTTTCCATAATTGCATTCCACTGTGAGCGGTACGCTCAGTTTGACAACGTTCTCCATCTTTTCCACGACCATCGCCTTCAGTTCATCGATCTCGTCGGGAATGGCGTCGAATACAAGTTCGTCGTGGATCTGGAGCACCATCTTTGATTTGAAGCCCCTGTCGTCCAGTTCCTTATCCACCGCTATCATCGCGAGCTTGATGATGTCGGCAGACGTTCCCTGGATAGGGGCGTTCACGGCATTCCTTTCCGCAAGCGCCCTTATGGTGCCGTTCTTGGAGTTGATTTCCGGAATATATCTTCTTCTCCCGAACAGGGTCTCGACGTAACCGGTCTCCCTCGCCGCCGACTTGGTGTCCTCGATGAAGGAGAGGATGGAAGGGAAGCCGGCGAAATAGTCGTCGATGATCTTCTGCGCCTCTTTTCGCCCGATCCGGAGCCTTTGGGCGAGGCCGAAGGCGGAAATGCCGTACATGATTCCGAAATTGGCTGTCTTGGCGATACGCCGCTGATCCGGAGTGACTTCTTCGTGAGGGATACCGAATATCTTCGCGGCCGTGGCGGCGTGAACATCTATTCCCTGCCTGAAGGCGTTGATCAGGTGCTGGTCACAGCTCAGGTGTGCCATTATCCTCAGTTCGATCTGGGAATAATCGGCCGAGAGAATCATCCCTTCGGGCGTACCGGGAACGAAAGCCTTGCGGATCTCCCTGCCGCGGTCGGTCCTGATGGGGATGTTCTGCAGGTTCGGATTGGATGAACTGAGCCGTCCGGTTGCAGTAAGAGCCTGGTTGAATGTGGTGTGGACCTTACCGTCTGCCGGATCGATGTAGCCGGGGAACGGCTCTATGTAGGTGGACAGCAGCTTCTTCACCGCCCTGAATTCCAGGATTTCGTCCACTATAGGATGCCTGTCGGCAATATCCAGCAGGGTGGTTTCGTCAGTCGAATAGGTGCCGTTGGAGTTCTTCTTGGGTTTCGAGGCAAGTTTCAGCTTCTCGAACAGTATCTCTCCGATCTGCTTCGGGGATGAGACGTTCAGCAACGGCTCTCCGGCGAGTTCCCGGACCTTCGCCTCGCGCAAGACCATTTCTGAGCGCAAGTGTTCGGTATAATCCTTCAATGAAGCCAGATCCACCTTGACACCGTTCCGCTCCATCCTTGAGAGAACCTTGAGCAGAGGCTCCTCCATCGTCTCGTACAGGCCGGTAAGGGCTTTTTTAGTCAGTTCTGCCAGCAGGCTCTCACGCAGCATCAGTAGGATCGCCGCCTCGCGGCTTCGGTCAGCCTGGACTTCATCTGAGGGAATGTCGTCGAAAAGGGAACCGGTGGATGCTTCAGCATCGCTCTCGTGTGTCTCCAGGGCAATCCCCAGGAGACTCTGGGACAGTACTTCAACCTTGTGGCTCTTCTCCGGATCCACCAGGTAGTGCATCAGTCCGATATCGTCGAGCCTCCCTTGCAGTCCGATGCCGGATGCCGCCATGATGTTCATCTGGCGCTTAAGGTCATCTCCGCATTTGCCGATCCCTTCATTTTCGAGAAGGGCCTTGAACTCCTTGCAGGAACCTTCCGAATATGCATAAGCGGCCGGCCCTTCGGCGGAGTTCATGGACCCGGGAACGGCCACGATGATCCTCCTTGCCTTGGCGAATACTCCGCTGTCGGCACCTTCGGTTATGATTGAGCAGATTCCTGTCTTTGTCGCGGCTTTAGAGACTTCACTTGGCGAAACCCTAGTGATTTCCAAGGCTTTGTCCTCTTTTGGGGCGACTGCAGGAGCATGCCCCAGGAACCTTTGCAGGGAGTTGAACTCATATTTTTCGAAGAGGTCGGCCAGATCGGGGCCGTATGCCTTGTCGACCTTCATATCTTCGGTGGCCACATCCACGTCGATGTCGGTCTTGATGGTGACCAGTTCGCGGCTTAGTCCTATATGGTCCCTGGCCTCCTCGAACATGCCTTTCTGCCTCGGGGAGAGCTCGTCGAGGTGTTCATATATTCCTTGGACTGATCCATACTTCGCCACGAGCTTGCCGGCTCCGACTTCGCCTACTCCTTTGACACCCGGCACATTGTCGGCCGTGTCTCCGCAGATGGTCAGCATGTCGACCACCTGGGCGGGGGACTGGATGCCGTATTTCCCGCAAATCTCCTTTACCCCGATTATCTCGTTGTCTCCTCCGGCCTTACCGGGCTTGTACTGCCAGATATGGTCCTCGATCAACTGGCCGTAATCCTTGTCGGGCGTGACCATATAGACGTCCAGCCCCTCGCGGGCGCACCTCTTGGCCATCGAGCCGATTACGTCATCCGCCTCGAATCCCATGAGCATCAAGGTTGGGATATTCATGGCCTTGCAGAGTTCCTGCAAGGGTTCCAGGGCGTCGATTACCAGCTGGGGAGTCTCCGTCCTGTTCGCCTTGTACTCGGGGTACATCTGGTTGCGGAAAGTGCCTCCCGGCGGATCGAAGGCTACTGCGAGATAGTCCGGCTGCTCGCGTTCAATCAGTTCAAGGACGTACTTCGTGAATCCGTAGAGGATCGACATGTCTGCTCCCTTGGAGTTGACCATCGGCCTCCGGAGAAAGGCGTAGTACATCTTGAACACGAGGGCGTGTCCGTCGATGAAGAATATCTTGCTCGGCATCTTCTGAAAAAGGATTCTATTCTTCAGGCAGGAACATGGGATCCCATGCGGGAAGCAGGATGGGCTTCTGGGAGAGCATGCCCTTCAGTTCGGCGGGAACATACTTGTTCTCCACCACGAGGCGGAACATGTATTCATTGAACCACTCGTCGGTCATGATCATGTTGCCCTTGTAGCCGCTGGCTGCACCCCAGCTGTTCTCGACCATCCATTTGACCGGCTTGCCGTCCTTGAGGTCGACGGCGATGAGCGTCATTGCGTGCGAGGAACCGCTGGCGTGGGTCATGACCCTCTGCTTCTTGTCCATCGGGAATGTGGTGCCGAAGAGGGAACCGTAGTCGAAGTTCCTGAGATCAAGCGTACCCTTCTGCCTGTCGCTGAACTTACCCACGTCGCAGGAGAAATACATCGCGGTGTTGTCCTTGATGGAAGCGATGGCGATCTCCTTGATCTTGTCCACGGGGAGGTTGAGGTAGACCCAGTTGCAACCGTCATAGACGTGGCGGTCGTAGGCGATCTCATAGACCTTGTAGTATTCCCTGCAGGGGTCGTTCATGAGCATCACATAGCCGTTGTTGAGGTCCTCCCCGACATATTCCTTGTAGAATGAGAGGGGAGTGTAGGTCTTCGTGCTGATGACTTCGTCCTTGGAGTTGCGCATCGTGTATTCGAACTCCACGGGCGGCTCTCCGAGGCAGATAACGAGCATCCGGTAGATTTCCTTGAGCATCTCGGTCTTCAGTGCCTGGCAGTCCTTGGCCTTGGCTTCACGGAGTTTGAGTCCGTCCTCGCGGAGCTTGGTAGCGATCTGAGTGCGCATCTGGCCGGTGCTGTTGGCGCAAAGGGTCTCGGGCATTACGTCGGAAGGAACCACTCCGTACTTCATGATCAGGTTGGCTACTCCGGTGAACTGTCCGCCGTCTCCGATAGGATTGGCGAACAGCCAGTCGACCTCACGGTCGTCGAAACTCTTGTCCCTGGTATCGATCACTCCCTGGAGGAAGAGATTGGCCTTCTCGAGCTGGTCATAGAAGAAGACATAGTTCTGCGAGAAGGTGAAAGCACCCAGGTTGTATTTGTCTATCATCTTGGCCCTCAGGACATTCAGTCCGGAGAAGAGCCAGCAGCGTCCCGAGGACTTCTGGTCCGTGATGCCCTTGGTCTTCACCCTGTCGGAGAAATGGGTGTCGATCATCGCGATATTCTCGGAGTTGGCCGCCAGTACACTGATGGCCGTGCTGTTGAGCGCATTCTTTATAGCCTTGTCGGCCGCCGTGCCTTCATATCCCTTGCGGATTTCCTTGAGCATGTCGGCGGAGATTCCGCCCTTCGGGTCGGCCTTCTGCTGAGCCGAGGCGGTTGCACCTACAAAAAGGGCGATGGCAGCCGCCAGGATGATGGTTCTTCTTTGCATATCAGTGTGTTTTTACGGTTTTTCCTATTCCGTAAAAATAATCAGAAAATGCCGGATAAGCAAACAATAATCGCTAACTTTGGATGGTAATCCAACAATACCTGCATGAAGTTTTTCCGGTCATCGGTTTTCATCATCCTGGCGTTCCTGCTGCTCATAGCTGCTGACCTTTGTGCCGGCGGTTCCGGTCTGGGGCTGCCTGACAAGGTCATATTCATGAAACTGAGGCTTCCCAGGATGCTCACGGCATTTCTGGCCGGTGCTTCACTTGCGCTTGCGGGACTTCAGATGCAGAGTGTTTTCCGTAATCCTCTGGCTGACCCGCATATAATGGGTGTGAGTGCCGGCGCTGGAACGGGTGCGGCCATCGCCACCCTTCTGATCGGCACGTCCCTTCCCGCTGCCCTTTCCGGCTTGACCGTAGTTTCCGCGGCCTTCGTCGGAGCCCTTCTGAGTTCGGCCCTAGTCATGCTGGTCTCGTCAAGGATGCACAGCGCCACCACGCTCCTGATCTTCGGCGTTATGCTGGGCTTTGTATTCAGTGCCCTTACTTCGATCCTTGAATATTCAGCCAATGCCGAAAGCCTGAAAGTCTTCTACAGCTGGTCAGCAGGCAGTTTCATCGGAAACGGTCCTACTGGAATCGTCATAATTGCCGTCGCCCTCCTACTGGGATTGGTCCTGGCACTCCTGAACAACCGCGGCCTTGACCTGGCCCTGTTCGGTGATGACTATACATCCATGGCCGGTGCCGATCCATCCCGCATCCGGAATATCTCGATGGTAGGAAGCTGCCTTATGGCCGGAGCTGTCACCGCCTTCTGCGGGCCGTTGGGATTCGTGGGAATAGTTGCACCTCACATAGCCAGGGCGATGACGGGCTCTTCCGTCCATCTCCGTGTCATCCCGGTCAGCCTGCTCGTGGGCGCGGGGCTTTCCCTCATTGCTGATATCTTGTCCCAGATATTCCCGACTCCGCTCCCTGTCGGAAGCACCATGGCCATCATCGGCATCCCGATAATACTGTTCATACTTCTTCCGGTCCCTGAGCTTGGTCGAAGGGGCGGCAAAACTGGTTCGAACAAATGATCAAGACCGTAGACATAGTAGTGGGGTATGGAAAAGCCGTTGCCGGCCCTTTGAGTTTCAGTTTCGCCGACGGTGAGTGCGTCATGCTCCGGGGAAGGAACGGCAGTGGCAAGACGACTTTGATGAAGACCATGGCCGGTATCCTGAAGCCTCTGTCAGGATCTTTCGAGACCGGGGGAGAGTCCGTCCTAGTACCGACCAGGATTCCCAAAGTGAAGGGCTTCACCGTTGAGGAATTCGTCCGCACAGGGATGCTGGCTACTGCCGGATCTTTCAGGAGACTGGATCGAGAATCTGAAAAAGCTCTCGTTGAGGCTATCAGTATGATGGAACTGGAGGCCCTGGCTTCCAAAGACTTAAGCCGTATCAGCGACGGAGAGTTCCAGAAGGCCTGCATTGCAGCAGCCCTGACCCGTAAGGCCAATGTCCTTATGCTGGACGAGCCCACGGCATTCCTCGACGTTGAGAACCGTGTCATGGTGCTGAAGGCTCTTCAGCGTCTTGCCCACGAGACCGGGACTACCGTCGTTTTCTCAACACATGACATCCACGACGGTGCCCTCTATTCGGATTCGGTATTGGCCTTGTGAAAGGTACTTACTTTTTCAGCAGTTCCTCGATATGTTCGGCATAGTCGAGGGTGGTGTCGAGGTAGAAGACGATCTCGGGGACGATTCTGAGCTGGCGTCCGACCTGGCGGCCGAGGGCTCCGCGCAACTCACGCATGTTGTCATCCAGGATCTTCATGACCTCCTCCGCCTTGGAGGAAGGGAATATGCTGACGTAAGTCTTGGCTATCGAGAGGTCGGGACTGACCCTGACCTCGCTGACAGTGACCATAGCACCTCCGAAGAAGGCCATTCCCTTGCTACGGATGATCTCGGCGAGGTCCTTCTGGATCTCCCTCGCGACTTTGAGCTGTCTGGTTGTGGCCTGCTTTTCCATAATTATATTACGTTGATAATGAAGTAGTTCTTCTTTCCTTTCTGTGCCAGGATATATTTCCCGTCCACGATGTCATTCTCAGATATCTGGTACTCGATGTCCGTGACCTTGTCCTTGTTGATCGATACTCCGTTTCCGACGGTCATCTTCCTGGCTTCACCCTTTGAAGGGAAGACCTGGGTCTTGACGGCTAGGAAATCGAGGATGTTGCAAGGCAGTTCGGCCCTGGGGACATCGAAGGTAGGAACTCCGCTGAACACTGCCAAGAAGGTCTTCTCGTCCAGCTTGCGGAGCTCGTCGGAAGTGGAGTTGCCGAAGAGCATCTTGGAGGCTGAGACTGCGTTCTCATATTCAGCGGCGCCGTGGATCATCGTGGTGATCTCCTTGGCGAGCAGCTGCTGGAGAGTCCTGCGGCCGGGATCGGCGCGATGTTCGGCGATGGCTGCCTCCACGGTCTCCTTGTCCAGCATCGTGAATATCTTGATGTACCTTTCTGCATCCTCGTCGCTTACATTCAGCCAGAACTGGTAGAACTCATAAGGGGAGGTCTTCTCAGGATCGAGCCAGATGTTGCCCTTTTCGGTCTTGCTGAACTTGGTGCCGTCTGCCTT
>JAEEGK010030640.1_pt1 | contig 10650 bp, 7 predicted proteins | sample 8958771 | NCBI WGS metagenome assembly JAEEGK01 (sample SAMN16246547, study PRJNA631951) | gut metagenome | biome: gut microbiome; feature: rumen; material: SC-attached | host: Bos | place: Iran: Karaj | collected 2018-10 | reverse complement strand
CGCTTCCTCTTGTGGCAGAGATGTTTGCAACTCCTTTGCACGACGATGGATTTCCATCATTTTTCCACCTTGCTGTGCAAGCCGTCGAATCAAATCCGCTGTATCATGCGTATCGGGAAACATGTCCGACAACGCTTCCATGAATGTGTTCGCCTTCTTGTCTTTTTCTGCCCTACTGCGGTCGCCATCAAGTATTTTCTTAAGCGCCTTGTTGCAACGATGGATTATCAATCCGTCATTGCAAATTGCTATGCCACGTGTATTCTTTTCGAAGGCTCCAAAATAATCGCGATAGCATTGGCAGATTTCATCTTGATTAGCGGAAAAATGCTCTTCGACCCATCTTTGCAGATATCCTTCTGATGAAAATTCCAATGGATTTATAGTAATTTTTGCTGTTCCATTCATTCCATAGATAAATTCGCGGACATTGGATGAATTAAAAATCGCATAACACAACATTCGTTTTTCCATGGCATTGCATAATACATTCTGGAAATCATGAACACCAATCGCCTGCGCCAGATGTGTTCCGCAGATAATCGCATGATGGCAATAAACACCATAATTCGCCGATGAATCGACTGGTGCCTCAAAGAAATCATCCTGCAGACGCCACCCTGCACAGTTGTCAGAAAAAACGGTGATGATGTCAGGCGAAATTTTCAACAGCCCACGTCGGTTGAAAATGGAGCCTTCCCCCCATAAAGTCGTTGAAAACACGGCATTTTGATTGTTCGTCAACCGCAGGACAAGTTCCTTCTGCTCATGAATGGCATTGGCGATCACAGCCGCCCGCTCTTCATCGCTTTCTGGCGCTTTTCCCGCCTCCCAGAATGGTCGGTCGCCACGTCCGCGCAGACCAAGCTGCCAGATGATTTCTGGATATTTTGACCAACGTCGTATGGAATCACTCCACACTTCCCGCAATGCATCTGGATCAGAAAAGTATGAGAACTCCTTTTGCAATCCTTTGGCACGCCAATAGTTGTCGAAACCAAATGCACTGACACCTAGCGGCTCCACATGGTGCATGGTCAAAATGAAGCCACGACGCGAAAATTCCTCCAATAGCATCTCTTCTTCAGGATTTCGGATATCGACAAAACTTGCGGGAATCGCCAGATTGTATCCCATGCGGATCAGCGTCTCCGCCACCCGTCGGGCGGTATTCCGCGATATAACCGTATGGTAGTATTTGTATTCGGTATGCCGTGGACCGCCAATCTCCCATTCCGTCAGGAGATCTTCATCATTAATGAACACGCCGCGATAACGGATAGCGGGATTGCCAGCCTGCCGTTCGATATTTTCCCAACGGAATGATTTAAGTCGTCTGATAGGAATCTGCGTCCAAAGATAACATGGATCGATATGCAGAAAATCCGCGCTGAATGCATAAATTCCATAAATGGCTCCGCGCATGTCCGAACCATCGATGAATAGCAAATTATTCGCTTCTGAATGCAGGTTATAGTTCTCTACTGCCTCATTTGGAAAAACTTCTGGAAGAATCCTTACGACAATTCCGTCATGCGACGGCATGGTGTGGACAATCAACGGCTTCACTGCACCGCCAGTCGCTTTTTGAATATCTTGCATCAAATCCTGCACCGCCAATTGCAACGGCTCTAGAGCATCAGCGGATAAGAAAATTTGCAATGATGATATTAATTCAAAAGCGTTATTCATTTGTTTCCAAGATATTCCGCGAATTCCCGCAGCATGTCATCGTGCAACAAGCCATTGGAGGCGAAGACACGGCCGGCCTTCTCGTCAATCGGATTGCCGTCGAAGCCTGTCACCTTGCCGCCGGCCTCCTGCACAATCAGCCGCCCTGCTTCGTAGTCCCACGGCTTGATATAAAATTCCCAGTATAAATCAACGCAACCATCTGCCACATGGCACAAATCGATCGCCGCACTGCCGCTACGGCGGAAGCCCTGCAATTTGCGAATCATTTTCGCAGATAAATCCACATTATCAGGCTTCACATGGGACCGCACACAGCCGAATCCCGTCGCACCAATGGCATTCACAAAGTTCGGCACATTCGAGACATGGATCGTTTTTCCATTCTTCTTCGCGCCCTCACCGCGCACCGCCGTGTAAATATCCTTCAAATACGGCAGATAGACGACGGCTCCCGTCGTCACACCGTTCTCCCGCAATCCGATGGAGATGCAATAGAATGGATAGCCGTGCAGATAACTTGTCGTGCCGTCGATAGGATCAACGATAAACACGCGTTCATAGCTGTTCAAATCGCCATAACTTCCTTCTTCTCCGTAGAATGCGATGTCCGGAAACGCCGCTTTCAAATGCTCACGGAGAAATGTCTCCGATTCGCGGTCCGCCACGGTGACGATGTCCGTTTCAGACGATTTGTGGAACACTTCACGGCTCGTCAGCTGTTCGCGCCGCACTTTGATCATCTCGCCGGCCTGTGCCGCGATGTCGGATATTTTGCAAATGTCGATGCCCATGATACTTATCCTGCAATATAATGGATGCGAGAATCGTCGCGCACGTCTTCGGCGACGACTTCCCGCGAAGAAAAACAAATGATGCATGCATCCGGACGGCATTTCGACAAAAATGCCGCCGTGATCATGCCAACCGTCGGAAACGGTTTTTCAGCTGTCAACGGCACTTGGATGCAGATAACATCCGCCACCGCAAGGGAATCCAACGGCAGAAACGTCTCCAAGCCCGCGCCCGTCAGTTCGCAACCGCCCATCCCATTGCCCCACAAATTGAAGAAACTTTCGCCAAGCTCCGTCGCTTCGTCGAGATTGCGCGGCGGATCGCAAAGAAGCGTCTTCACGCCCTTTTTCTCCGCCAGTTCCCGCAGTCGCGTGCCCAATTTGCCAACGCCGATCAGCCCCACGGCCTTCGCCGTCGTCAAATGTTCCGCCAAGATGTCTTCTGCTGTCTTTTCCATTTCCTATGCACACCTGCTAAATCAAAAAACATGCATTTTAATATGATTGACCTCTGAAAAAATACAATTTTCATTGACCATTACAGGTGAAAACACAATAACACGGCTATATTTTACAAAGGATGTGGCGGCGGCGTCCCCGCCGTCGCTTTCTAAAAACTACGAAGGCATGATGCCTTCGCCCGACGGCGAGGACGCCGCCGGCACACCCCCGTATAATCAAAGGAACCTCCATGAAATTCTCTGAATATCGCGACCGCGTCTATGGCTGCTGGCTCGGCAAATGCATCTGCGGCTCCATCGGCGCCCCGCTGGAAGGCTGCAAACAGCTTTTCGAATACAAATTCGATCCGGAATTCTGGAAAATCAGCCTCCCGAACGACGATCTCGAACTGCAGGTCCTTTGGCTGAATGTCATCGAAAAGCTCGGGCTTGATTTCGACGCCGACGATTTCGCGGAGGCCTTCGTCGCCGCAGTCCCTTACAATCCAGGCGAATACGCCTACTTCAAACGCAATTTCCGCCGCGGCATCCACCCGCCGACTTCCGGAACATACAACAATTACTACTACCATCAGGGCATGGGCTGCTGCATCCGCGCGGAAATCTGGGCCTGCCTGTGCGCAGGAGACCCGCAGCTCGCAGCTCGCGTCTGCCAGTTGGACGGGCAGATCGACCATTCCGCTGAATCCATTTATTCCGAGATGTTTATAGCGGCTCTTGAAGCCGCCGCCTTCGTCGAACAGGATCTGGAAAAACTGCTGGACATCGCCATCGGCGTCATTCCCGCAGACTCCAAACTCGCGCGTCTCGTCGCGGATACACGCCGTTGGTGCAGTATGTTCGATGACATACGCTACATTCGTGATGAAATCCTCCGCCATTACGGCCATCCAGATTGCACAAACATGTTCGAAAATATTGGCATCACGATTATGTCGTTGCTAGGCAGCAATATGAACCTTGAAAGAGCCACAATGTTCGCTCTGAACAGCGGCTTCGATACAGACTGCACATGCGGCATCGCGGGCGCCATTGTCGGCATCATCAAAGGCGCAAAACAGCTGCAGCATGAATTCGGCGTGAAAGACACGGGCTACACGGCCAATTTCGAACTGAACCGTCCGTCCGACCGTATCGAACAGTTGGCGGACGACATCGCCCGCCTGTCGTCGGAAGTCGAACGCCAATGGAAACGCAAGCTCGTCTTGGAGGACGTTCCGCCAGAAATCGCGAATTTCCGCCTGCCCGTCCGCGTCAGAACCTGCACATTCACCGTGAAATACGATGGCGAACCCGTCATTTTCCCTGGCGGCGTCGCCTATTGCGAACTGACCATCCGAAACCATACCGACAAGCCGTTGTCCGGCCCGCTCGTGTTGACAGCCCCCGACACGCTGTCGATCGACTGTCCGAAACAGCTGACCATCGGCGCCCACTGCCAAAAGACCGTCAATGTCATCGTCCGTCATCAGACACCACAGGCCATTGCGGACAAACAGCTTATCCATGTTCAATTCGCCGATTGCGGCTACACGTTCGGTTTCGCCGCCGCCGTCCCATGGAAGGTCTATGGCCCTTATTGGGAGAATTTCTACACGATTCCGCAGATGGAGCTGAACAGCGGCTCGTACGGCCGTTTCATTCAGCAGGGCAAGTTCCCCAACATGTCCTCCGCCATCCGTAACTACCATCTCAACCTCCGTGCAGGATTGGACGTCGTCGGTCTTAATGAAGAGGCTCTCGCCAAAAGCTACTGTGGCCGAGAAAATACAGTCATCTACGCCACAAATGATTTGATTCCAGTCGATAGCGCCTTCGGTTACCAAGGCCCCGCCATCTTCTATCTCGCCATGGAGTTCACGACGCCCGTCGATCTGCCCGTCACGTTCTCCGTCGGCCACACCGGCCCGTTCGTCCTTTGGATCGACGGCGTTGAAAAAGTCCGTTCGGAAGACGAGACATGGCTCACGCCTGAAAATATCAATTTGGATCGTGTCAACCTTCCCGCCGGAAAGCACCGCGCCGTCTTCAAAGTCGTCCGCCAAGGCCGTTCAGTCGATCTGTGCCTCATCGTCCGTGCGCCGTCACGCCGTGGTGAACGCGGCGACGCCCATGCGACGCAGTTGACGTTCCTCAACGAATAAGCCATTTATTATAAAAGGATTCCATCATGAAAATCGGTTGCAATTATTGGGCCTCCAACGCCGGAACGCACATGTGGGACGATTGGGACGAAGCCGTCGTCCGCCGCGATTTCGCCCTCATGCGGGAAGCGGGCATGCAACTCGTCCGCGTCTTTCCGCTGTGGTCTTCTTTCCAGCCGCTGACATTGCTCCGTCGTTGGGGTGGCATGCGCGCCGAACTGCTCATGAACGGAAAACCTTTGCCAGAGACGCCATGCGGCCTCGCAGGCGTCGATGAAACGCAAATCCAACGCTTTAGAACCATGTGCGACATCGCCGAAGAGAACGGCATCGAACTCATCGTCGGCCTCGTCACAGGCTGGATGAGCGGCGTCCTCTACATGCCGCCCGCCTTCGACGGGCTGAATCTCATGAGCGACCCGCTCGCCGTCAAATGGGAAGTTCGTTTCGTCCGCTGTTTCGTTCGCGAATTGAAGGACAAGCCCGCCATCAAGGCGTGGGAGCTCGGCAACGAATGCAACTGCATGGCCGTCCTCAAATCGCCGGAAGAAGCGTGGAACTGGACAAACGCCATCACCTCCGCCATCCGCCTCGAAGACACGACGCGGCCCGTCGGCTCCGGCATGCACGGCATCATGCCCGCCGTCGATGAAGAATTCGTCGCGCCAACTAATTGGAGCATCGAGACGCAGGGTGAACTCTGCGACTTCCTCACGAGTCATCCCTATCCGCACACGACCTCCAAATCATCCGCCCGCCTAGACCGCCACGATTCCATCCGTCTCGCACTCCAAGCCGCTATCGAAACACGCCTCTACGGCGACATCGGCCGCCGCCCCGCCTTCGTGGAGGAAATCGGAACGTTTTCCTCAAGTTATTGCAACGACGAGACAAAGGCCCTCTTCGTCCGCAGCTCCATGTATCAGGCCTGGGCCCACGGCTCCTCCGCCTATCTCTGGTGGTGCGCCTTCGAACATTCCGTGCTCGACTTCCCCCCCTACACATGGAGCACATGGGAGCGCGAACTCGGCATGTATGATGAAAATTACTGTCTGCGTCCCGTCGGAAACGCTCTCCACACCTTCAAGGAAATGCAGGAACATCTTCCGTTCAAGGAACTTCCGATGTTCCGCCGCGACGCCGTCTGCGTCCTCACACGCGAACAGGATTTAAAGAGTTTCATGGAAAATGGATGGGGCACCTTCGTGCTCGCCAAACAGGCCGGTTTCGACATCGAATTTCAATTCATCGATGAACCGCTGCGCGACAGCCAGTTGTATATTGTTCCCGGCATCATCGGCACCAACTGGAGCCGTAGTTTCGAATACAAAGCCTTGATAGACAAGGCGAAACAAGGCGCCACTGTCTATTTCTCCCTCGACGGCGGCGACCTCTCGCCTTTCGCGGAAGCTTTCGGCGCAACCGTCATCACCCGCGAAACACGCACATCCGCCGCCGCTTTCGATTTCGACGGCATCCATTTCCAACTCTCCGCCCCCTATCGCCTGTTGATTCAGCCGAATGATGCGGAAATCCTTGGTGCAGAACAAGATGGCAATCCAATTCTGCTTCGACATGCCATCAGCAAAGGCGAAATCTATCTGATGACCGTTCCAATGGAACGCCATACCGCCGTCACGCCAAACGCCTACGCCACCGACGCTCCCGCCTGGCATCGCATTTATAAACGCGTCGCCGCCAACGTCATCGCCAAGCGGATCGCCCAAAGCGGCAATCCGCTCGTCACGCTCACGGAGCATTTCTTCAACGACAACCATGCCATCGTCATTGCCGTCAACAACAGCCCATCAGAAGTTCCTGCAACGCTGTCGTTTGCCGAAGGCTGGACCGTCAAATGGCAGAACAAATCCACCATCCTCCCACAGGACGGTGCCGTCTTCGAACTAGTCCATTCATAACCTAGCCTCAAGCCTTTTCATTCAAAAAAATCATTTTTCTTACTTGACGAAAAAAAAACGGGATATATGTTTTCTTTATGCATGCGATTCGGCATGCATGAAACACAATCAACAACAGGAGAAAAACATGAAGAAATTCGCTCTTCTCGCCGCCGCCACCGCTCTCGTTCTCGCCCTCACCAGCTGCGGTTCCATCCGCACGCCCAGCGGCGCCAACAACGGCAAAATCTGGTACAACACCTTCTTCGGCGTCTCCATCGAGAGCGCTGTCTATGGCGACGGCATCATCGTCAACCAGAAGTAATGGAACCACGACTCTGCTCAAGGCTCGGTGAGTCTTGACAAAAGCGATTTCCACAAAAAATCAGGCGGCCGCCCTTTTCGAAGGGCGACCGCCTTTTTCATTCAAACATCTTCTATATCAGCCGCTTAACGCAGGCCGGAGAAGATCGCTTCATCCGCGGCGGGATAGTTTGCGCAAGCCTTACGGGCCTCTTCGCTGATTGGAACTTTCCATGCGTCGAAGACGGACGCGATGTTCGCGTTCGTGAACTTGGAGAAGCGGATGACCCACTGGTCGCGCTTCTGGTCGTCGTTCTTCGGACGCTCGGCATCAGCCAGCGTGCGATATTCCTTGAACATTTTCTCGAAGGGCTCCCATCCGTATGCAACCTGCAGACGGACAAACATTTCCAGCGCGAGGAACGGGTCGCTCTTCCACTGCTGATACGTCTGGCCTTTTTCCTTCCAGCGCTTCACCAGATCTTCGCCCTGCTTGATGGTCATGCGCGTTTCGCGCGGCTTGAAGCCGCACATCTTCTCCATCACATACAGCGTGAAGAAGTTGACCGTCACTTCGCCCGTGCCGTCAAACGTCCAGTCGTAGTTCTGGTGGTTGTGGCCGATTTCATGGAAGAAGCCCCAGTCGCCTTTCGTGCGGAGGAAATCGGCGTCCAGCAGTTCCTTGGCGGTATGGGACGGAAGCATGATCGGATAGCCGGCGTGCATGTAGCCCGCGCAGAGCTGGTCGTCCATGCAGAAGCGTTCGGGGGACTTGCGGACGAGCGGGATGTCCGTCAGCGTCGCGTCAAGATCCGCCACGGTGGCCCAGACTTTCATCAGATCGTCCGGATTCTTGTCCTGAATGGCGAGCAGATCTTCCTTCTTGACGGAGAGGATCACCTTGTCGCTTTCGATTTCGCCGCGGGGGGCGGGGCATTCCGCCAGCATGCGCTTCCAGTCGTCCAGATTGTCGCGGCCGACGACATACCAGACGGCCGCGCAGCCGTTCTTGAACGTCACGTCGATCTTGCCGTCCAGCGTGGAGCCGGCGGGCGTCTTCGGCGCGGCCTTTTCAGCGGGAACGATGATGTAAACCAGGCCGCCGAAGGGGCTTGTGACGGTCGTCGTCGTCTGTTCGAGCGGAATTTCCATATCGACGCGGGGCATGCGCTCCCAATGGTCGTGGCGCGTGTTGTTGCAGGTCGTCGTGCCGATTCTCAGGCGGAGGCCCTTCTGGCCTTCCGGAATCGTCACCGTCAACGGCTCGCCGGCGACGGCGAACACGCCAGTGCTGTGCCAACGCGGAACAGACAAATCAATCGTCACGATCTTCTCAACGCGCGGGCTGTCTTTCGGCGGCATGCCCGGATAGGTGCGGGCGCCCGCATGAGCCTTGTATTCGCCAAGCGGATTGGCCTGCCAGTTCTTCGTGAACTCAACGGCGGCGAGACGTTTGGCCAAATCAGCGGAACGCCACGGTCTTTCAAGAGTCGGTGCGCCACGGCTACCTCTGGCGATCAACGCATTGTATTCTTTTGTAATGTCCGAACCATCATCTTCCATCACGGCGCGGGCCGTCGTCAACGTCGTGTTCACTTGCTTCAGCATTGTATCCATGTTTTTTGCGAAAGCCAAAGCCTTGGCGACGTTCAATTCCGGAGGCAGTTCATCTTCAACGGGATAGCCATCGCCTTTCGGACGGTTCACAAAGCTGGCATCCGTCAGAAGACCAGCGGGACCGAACAGTCTGTTGAAGAAATTGTCCTTCTGAAGGCTCTTGCCCGTGATCTGCTGCCAGCCCCAACCGATACCGGCCGTGAGCACGCCACCGCCGTCCAGAATGAACTGACGAAGGACTTCCAAATCTTCCGCTTTCTGCATGCTGTCCGGATAAACCACAACCACTTGGCAACTCTTGATTTCATCAATGCTGTTCAAAGCCTTGGTCTCAAAGCCAGACAGCGAAAGGATTCCGCTTTTCGCGGCATCAAAGCTATAAACACCGATCTGGCCGGCACCTAACCACTTCAATGCATTGCGCACGAACAACTCCGTGTCCTTCAGTTTCAGCGAATCCGACGAATAGAACGAATTATGGCCGACGGCCACGATACGTCCACGACCATAACGCGCGGCCGACGCGACAGGCAGCTTCACACCGTTCGTTTCGCCCGCCACCAGCGGAATCGCCTCTTCCTTCACGCACAGGATGGAACCGGGCAGTGTTCCCTTCTGCGCATCAATCGACTTCACGCCCGCCAGAATCTCTGCGCGGTCATCCGCCGCCAGAATGCCGGCCACCAGGCACATCATCAACATGACTTTTTTCATTCGTGTCTCCTTTTTACATGGTTTTTCCATCAGACAAACAGATTGTCGATTTTAAAACATAATCCATGAAACGACAAATCCCAACTCGCACGATGTTTTCTTGTCTTTTTTTTACTTTATATTATAATAAGTGTTTGACAATCGACTTTATTTTCACCTTTTTACGGAGACACCACCATGAAAAAGATCCATTATGAGCCCACCGGCATCTGCGCCACCGCCATCGACGTCGTCCTCAACGACGACGACACCGTCGAATCCGTCGTCTTCACGGGCGGCTGCCCGGGCAACCACCTCGGCATCGCGTCGCTTGTCAAAGGCATGAAACGCGAAGACGTCGTCAAACGCCTCAGCGGCATCCTCTGCGGCAGCAAGTCGTCCTCCTGCCCGGACCAGCTGGCCAAGGCGCTCGCCACGGCTCGTTAAGCGTTTGTTTGGTTTGTTTTAAGTCCAGGGCGGGACGCCCTCGTTACAACCAAAACCAAGGGCGGGACGCCCTTGCTACCCCCCCCTAAAACATCATGAAAATCTGCCATGTGATCACGCGGATGATTGTCGGCGGCGCGCAGGAGAACACGCTTCTGACGTGCCAAGGTCATCTTGAAAAAGGCCATGACGTCACGCTTGTCACGGGACCGTCGCCGGGCCCGGAAGGGGAACTCCTCAAACAAGGAGTTCCCGACGGGCTGCGCGTGGTCACGTTCCCGGAGCTTGTCCGCCAGATCAGCCCGTCCAACGATTTGAAGGCCAAGAAGAAACTCATCGAATTCTTCAAGCAGGAGAAATTCGACGTCGTCCACACGCATGCCTCCAAGGCGGGCATCATCGGCCGCGTCGCCGCCAAGGCGGCGGGCGTGCCGTTCATCGTCCACACGGTCCATGGCCTCCCGTTCCATAAATACCAAAATCCTTTCTCCAACGCGATTTACATTCTCATGGAACGGTACGCGGCGAAGAAGTGCGACAAGATTTTCGCCGTCGCGAAAGCGATGGTCACGCAGTGCGTGAAAGCACACGTCGCGCCGGA
>JAEEGK010030638.1_pt1 | contig 10650 bp, 8 predicted proteins | sample 8958771 | NCBI WGS metagenome assembly JAEEGK01 (sample SAMN16246547, study PRJNA631951) | gut metagenome | biome: gut microbiome; feature: rumen; material: SC-attached | host: Bos | place: Iran: Karaj | collected 2018-10 | reverse complement strand
TCTTTTTTACGCAGCTGGTCATACGTCACCCCTGTAGGACATTGGCAAGGCAAGGTGGAGAGCGAAGCGGACCTTGCCGGAATGTCCGGGTGACAGAACTTTGCGAAGTGAAAGGAGATGTACCATTCCGGAGCAGAAGAGGCAGCAATACGGAGCACACTCCCCTTCTGGCATGTCGGCAAGCAGATTTGAAGAAGACACGGGTTGAAGAAAAAAGAAGCCAACCCTTACCAAGAAGACAGGCGGAACCAATACGGCTCAATCAATGGCGGTAGAAGATGAGCATAGATCATCACTGCCCGGACGATGACTGAATGAGATCCGACTTCGACTGAAACGCATGTATCGCATACGTCCCTCCTTCGTTCAGGAACTCAAACCCATGACAGGCGTGAATGCTCTTTGAACGTTACCGCAACCGACTGTCGGCACTACTACCAATCGGGATTGGAGGATGAGCTAGTTTCAAGGGAACACATCACCTTCTATTGACACGCACTCTTATGAGAGAAAGCAACGAAAAAGCACGGATTCGGGTCTGTTCAGCACCGAATGTTGAAAAACAAAAAATAACCTCGGAAAACAGGGTTTCCGCATCAATCTTTCATAGTTTTGAAACTTCCTCGACTGAGAGTCAGTTCTTTGCGGAATCTCACTATTGAGTGTAAAGAAGTATTCTGGTTGAAGAAAAAAGATCAGTTGCTTGTCCGGTCTGGTTCATGTATTAGATATACCAGTCAAACTAAACATCTATCTTCAGAACTAGAAATCGAAGGTGAAATGCTAGCTCTTGAAGGCAGGAAAAAGCGAGTGAACTTGGAATGTTTCAAGATAAAATAGGCGTGTTTTCGAGAATGAAAAAATCACCTTATCGCGACACATTTCCGAAGACTGCGACAAAGCCTTTTTTTTCTTTCAACCAGAGAAATTGAGGTTCTTGTCACAGTTGCTGCAATTCTGGGCGACAGTTTTGTCACAGTTTTTGTCACAGAAATCCCTATTTTGTCACAGTTGCGACAAAACGCCCTCTTAACTCATTGATAATCAATGATGGTTGTCATGTGCAGAAATAACTTTGGAAAGTTCATGTCTTGCTGCATCGGGAAATAAACGGATGATCGTAATATCTAATTGATATTTACTGGCCAAATTTGTATCTTTGTTTGTCGTTGTCACATGGCCATGACAAACATTTTGACCTTTTTATTTCGATTATGAGTTATATAATTGAGCCAATTTCCATTCTTTCTTTTGTAACTGATCCCAGTATCAAGTTGCCCAGATTTCAACGAAAGGCAACTTGGGTTAAAGAACAGAACTTTGAACTTGCAATTAGCATTTTTCAAGACTATCCTGTAGGAGTAGTGATTGTTAACAAGGAGAAAGATGAATCTTGGCTTCTTGATGGTAGACAGAGGCGATTTGCCCTTATTCAGATGCGGGAAAACCCCGTTGTACTCTATGATTGGGCCAAAAAGTATATCGGTTTTAAACCAAATGAAGATCCTTCTAGTCTTAAAGAGAAGTATTGGGATAAGGTTGACAAGTATCTTCAGAAAGAAGAAACAAGCGGGTCTGATCCCTCTGCAGGATCCTATGGCGGTGAGGAGGAGCGTGCGGAAGACTCCTTTGATAGTGAGAAACAGAAAGAAGGACTTCAAACCCTCTTAGATCTGCTCTTAATGGTCCATCAGATCAAGAGTGGTAAAAGCAGATGGGAGCGGGATTTTGACTTCACAAAGTTTTTTCATAAAATCGAATATGCTAATCCAAAAGAAGATAATAAAATCAATCCAGTTAAACTTCGTAAATTCTTGCTTGACTTCAAGGAGGATTTAAAGACTAGATCACTTTCTCAAGATATCTTCACGGAGTATTATCTAGACAAGTTTGCTGTCCTTGATAACAAAGAGAGTAAATTCAAAGAGGAAGTTGACCATAGATGGGATGATATCGTCTTTGCGATAGAAGTAATTTCGAAGTCTGAAAAAATCTTTATTGATGCACGTATTGGGCTTATTAAACTTACAAACGTGTCTCCCCTTGATGCCCAGAACATCTTCTCTCGTATTAATCGTGGTGGTACTTTGCTAAAAGCCGAAGAGTTGCTATCGGCAAAGCCGTTCTGGAATGTCAAGGTAAATAGCTCAAATGCTAAGTTGAAGGAGATAGTTAAGACTATGTATGAACGAATTGGCGTCGAGATCCCTAAGGATATTTATCGGTGGGACATCGCAGCGACTCTTCTTCAACGTATAAAGGATAGAGGTCTCTTGTTTGAATCCTATAAAGATAGCGCAGATAAAGGTGAAGTTGCGATCGACCAAATAACCCTTGGATTCAAACTTATTAGTTCTGTTTTCCAAAAGGGAATGTCTGGTAAGCATGTTAATGACTTGGAAAAGAATACGAGCATCAATTGGGAAACAAGTATAGACGATCTAATTGATGATATTGATAAAGTGTGTGAGATTCTTTTGAAGGATAGTTTCTTTGAGTTCTTTCAGTCATGGAAGAAACCTATGGCCAAACTAATGGGCAATGCCATTGTTCTTGAGTTTATTACCATTATTCTTGAAGATTGGAAAGATTTAGGAAGGCCGACTGTTTCTTCTGCTGCATTCAATTCATTTAAGCGGCATGCTCGGATATTGTTTGACAAGCTCGTTTATGAATATGCAACAAAGATGTGGAGAGGATCTGGTGACTCCAAGATGGCTTCAGATATTGATAATTGGAAGGAGCGGTTAAATCCAGTCGCTCAAGCAACATGGCTTGAATTTATTACGGCAGCTTGTGATGGGAAGTATAAAGGTGAGAATGTCACACAACAGATTCTCACCCCTGTGCTCTACTATTATTATGTTCTTACAGAGCGGTCTCCGATTAATTCTGTAAACGTACTATTTGATGTGGATCATTTGTATCCTCAAGAAAAGTTTAAGGATAATGATATGGTTGACATCTCCAATAAAGACTGCCTTTGCAATTTATCCCTTCTACCAAAGAAAGAGAATATTAGCAAGAGCAATAAAGCATTGAAGGAGATTGTTGATCCCTGGCTTATTCAGCAGATTACAGCTTACGCAGATATTCAACAGAGTGAATTTGATAAGTTCTCAGATCTTTCCAATATCAACGACTTAAAACTTAAGCGTGGCCCCTTGTATGAGAAAGCCTTTAAAGAAACAAGAGAATCCAAATTGACGAATTAGTTCTGTTTCCCCAGATGATATCTTGAGAGATCAGATTTTTATATCTTTTTAAAACCACCAGTTAAATTGTTATAAGCATGTCAAATCCCGAAAGAACATTATATAAGAATTGTATTTCACAATTCATCATCAGAATTGATATAGATCCAGTTGCCAATGTTGATTTTATAGGTTTGTTCGAGACGTTAAAACCTTACTATAATCGAACAGCTATTGAGGTTGCAACTAATTACAATCTCAATCTTCAATCAGGGGAAACGGAAACTAGAAAGTACAACAAGTATCATCTATACACAAATGATGGAATACATGTTGAGATAGACTCTTTATTAAAAGTTATTATCTTTAACGCATCTAAATATGTGAATAATGATGTGTATAAAGACAGAATGTCAACCATTATTTCCTTTTTAATTGTTAATAACAGTTTACAGTCGCGAAGGATAGGAATGCGTTACATAAATATGTTTTATTGTCCTTCTCAATCAGATATCAGCAAGATTCTGCCAGATACTGAAGCTAGATATATCAAGAGTTCTCTTAGAAATCCCGATATTTCCAGATCTCTTGCTATCCTGGAACATAATAAAGAATCGCATTATATACGAGTTCAGTATGGGATCCCCAATAGATTCTATCCTTCGAAAATAACGCGAATGGATTTAATGATTGACATAGATGTTTATAGCGAATCACCCATTAATGTCAATGAATGGAACGAGACTATAGACAGTTTTAATCACATCTCATATGATACTTTTGTTTCATTTGTGAAACCATCTTTCCTTGATTCTTTACGATAAGTATGGATAATTCAGTAGATCAGACCTTAATTGATTGTTTTGAGCCCGTTCAAAGAGTTGAAGACGATTACAGGGTGCCATTAGAAACAAATCCGCGAAGAGTCCTAATTGAGTATAATTACACAGATTCCCCAATAATACATGATCTCAGCAAAAAAAGTATCCCCTAAAGATTTATTACCTCGAATAACTCAAGGTGATATTTTCAAGGATGTTGAAATTATTGAGTCCATTGAGGATAATGGTAATTCTCTTAGGATTAAAAAAGTGACATTCCCACTCGTTATTTGCCTTAATCAAGATTGCGATTTACATAGCGATTGGAGAGATAGAGAAAGGGAAAAAAACGGAGAACCTAATGTTAATAAGGATTGTCGTCTTCTACATATCATAGTTGCTCCGCTATTTAATTACGAGTTATTTAAAACAGGCAACCACTGGAATGGCATTTTTTTGCAAGATAAAGCCTATAATAGCAAGTTAAAATCGAAATTTGAAAACAATGAGATTCCACGATACCACTATTTGAATTTCCCTGCTAAAGATAAAGAAATGGAGATGATCATTGATTTCAAGCATTTCTTCACGATCAATACGGAACAACTCTATGATAACATAGGATCTCGAATTTGTTCAATTGATTTTTTATATCGAGAAAGAATTTGCCAACGATTTGCGAATTTCATATCACGCATTGGTTTACCTGACCCTCCTGATGTTGAGGGAATATAGATGTGATAACTAAGATAATTAGTAACGGTTGGAGATTCCGCAGCAGATCGACTCCCTCCTTCCGGAAAAGTCGTGCCCCCGTTTCCGATACAAAGCGATCCTCCAGGGCTAGATACGGAATCCAAAATTGAATGCGGGCTGACAGGTTATTTCCTCTAAGTAGCCTGCATTTTGTTTCTTGATGAAAAAGAAAGAGTCGGGGAGTCAATTGAGTGCGGAATCAGGGGGGCAGTTTTGATGGGATTCTCAAGTCAAAGCTAAAGTTCTGCTCACTCGCTTTGGTTCGGTCCTCCGGGGCACAGAGAGCCCCAGCGAACTCCTCTTGTGTCAGTTCCACTGCAAGACTTTTCCCATCCCCATCACATATCATCCATCGATAGACTTGAGAGTACGATCCTATTCTTTCTAGCATGCTTCTCCTTGGAAGAGAAGTACGCTGTTTTCTCTTCAAGAAGCCCCCTATTGAACTTCTCCGGATTGCGCTTTACCTCTATCACATCGAGGATATTTTCCTTCAGGCGCAGGGCGACAATATCCAGTTCAGCCTGCTGATGATGTCCCTCTTTGTCGATATAGCCTTTCGGGTCCCACCACCCTCCGATATCGCGATATTCCATGCTCTCCACGAGTTTCAACTTAAAGTATCTCTCAAGGACATCTCCAGAATAGGTCTCATAATCATCTTCCATTATTCTGCGCAATGCCGGGTACTGACCGATTTCGATAAGTCGCTGATTCTTCTCCACATAGCGGAACCAGAAACGCAGGAAGATGTCGCTGATTTCGTAACGTACAGTCTGAGTTTTGGGCTTTGCCCAAATAGGCCGGATTTTCCGGATGAGGTCATAAGTATCTTCCAGTTTTAGCAGTTGCCCACCAAGACTCTTTCCCCCCAGGTAGTCTTCAATGGAAGCCTGGGTATTATACCCCAACGATATTGCCTGAAGGATTGAAAAGTACGTTGCATACTTCTTTCCAAATTCCTGGATGAGGAGTTTCTTCCCCTCTTCTATCAATGGAGAATCCTCCTTGCAGATCTTGGCAATCATCTTTCTAGAAGTCGTGGCTTTCACATCAATGAACAACTCCACATATTTAGGGATGCCACCAGTAAATGTATATAGAGCTAGAAGATCGTCGTTGGAATATCCCGGAGCGTTGTCCTCCATGATTTGTTTGAGGATTGAAGTAGGGAAAGCCTGCAGTTTGATGGTTGAGTCCTGCCTTCCGTAAAGGGGTTCCTTCCTGTCTTTGAAAAGTTTCTCCATCAGGGAATAAACTGAACCGCTGACAACCATATTCACATGACTCTCCTTCTGGTACTTGTCCCACCAATTCTGAATATCACTGTATATGGATGGATTGACCTCCAGGAAATTCTGGAATTCATCAAAGACGAGCGTGTATTTCCGGCGCGTTCCTTCCTCCATCAAGAAACGGAAGACGTCACGGAAAGCACTCATCGGAGGGACGAACCCCCCGGTCTTCTCCTGGAACTCTTCGCAGAATTCTCCGCACAGGACTGATTCACTTTTCTTACCTACGAATAGATATACATAGGGTTCATCCTGATAGGCTTCCTTGATAAGAGTCGTCTTCCCAATGCGTCTCCTTCCGGTGACAACCGTAAGTCGGGAATAACCATTGTACGATAGTTCCCTCATTTCGCGCAGTGTCTTCAACTGCTCTTCCCTGTCATAAAACTTCATTTCATCAAAATTTTACGGCCGTAAATTTTACGGCTGTTGCAAAGTTAGCAAAAAGAATCGAATGTGCAAGAGCAAAAGCAAAAAAGAGATAGACTGGAAGAGCATTCAGAGACTTTCCAAATATTTGACATCATTGTCACAAGTTTGGAAACCAAGATGCTTTTATGTGAAACCGTAATATGGGATAAATAGCATTTTGAGCTACAACTCTATTTTGTTATTTTTGTATACAAACTCATTGATATGAAAAAGCGTCTTACGAAAGAAAAACTTTTCGAAGCGGCAAAGAATGGTGACAATAAATCATTGGTTCTGTTGCTGAGAAGTTTTGAGACCGGTATCGAAGCGATGGATGAGACTGAGGATCCTGCCTGGCTAATAGAGAATAAACCAGCCATAGAAGCCAGGAACGAAGAACGGGAGTACTTTCGACAGATGTTCGTCGACAGGATGAAAGATATCGACAATGATACCTTGATGTCTTATTGGATGCTTTTCGCCGGCTCATCGTTCAATGCCTATTTTATCCTGGAGGAATTAGCAAGACGCAGGGACAAAGACGCCTTTCAATGGCTTGCCCGCGCCTATGGTGACGGTGATGAACACGCTGGTATTTATCGCAATAAAAGCAAATCAAGATCATATTTCAATGAAGCAATTGCGTTGGGAAATCCTTTTGCAAAGGATAACATTCGTTTGATGGAGGGGCGATGGAAAGATGAACTGAAATATGCCCGAGAGTTCGAACTACATGTCTTGGGCCCATCTAATGATCTTGAACACCTCTATTGTCGCTTAAATCATTTGTTTAGCGAGGATGCCCCAACTAATGTTGATATTCCTCTCGAGGAATTGTTTATTGAACTTGTCGGTGGAGGAGAATATGCCGGCGTCATTCATTCCGTCGACAGAATACATGACGTCGTTATCATTCGTGTTTATACAGAAGGGAATAACAATCGGTTTGCAATAGCCTTTGCGATACAACAGGCCTTCCCTACCCTTCGACTGGACTGGGAGCACCTGAGAAAACAATGATTTATTTATGCGAAATCTGCTCTCCATAGAATGATTCAAAGGATCTCAGATATGCTTTTTGCTAGTCCGTTTTAGTACCGGCTACGTGGAAGTTATTACCGAAGAGTTTGAACCACATTTGAACCACGTGCAGAATAACTCATTGATTATCAATGAATTTAATATTCTGCATCGGAAAATAAGAAACGAAAACAACGGAGTACGCCAGAAAACTATTCTTTTCAAAATCCGTTATAATATGCTTAATAATAAGTAGTTACAAGGACGGATAACCCGAAAGCAGTTTTCCGACGATTTCAATTGGCTTAAATTTGGGGGACAAAAATACTTGTTTTTGTCCCCCGTCTTTTGTATCTTTGCTATTGTTAACAATAGAAACTATGGCAACAGTTACATTAACCATTTCACCCAAGCTGAACAAGGAAACCGGCAAGGCCGAGGTCCTGCTCAGGTACCGCAATACGCGGAAGGTGGCACTACGTGCCCACACCCACACTTTCATCCTGCCGAAGTACTTCATCAACGGCCAGATCCTCATCAAGAATCGCGTTATTACTCCCGAGGTCCGTGATGCCCTGGAAGCAAAAGCGCAGGTTGACCGGATTGTCACCCATATTACGGAGAAAGGCAACGACAAGCCTATCGACGAATTCAACCAGGACTGGGCGCAGGACACTATCGACCGTCTCCTCTTCCCCGAGAACTACGCCAAACCCGACAGTGACGAGTTGTGCTTCCTGGACAAAACCCAGGACTTCCTGAAGCATAAGAAAGTATCTGCGGAGCGCGTACACACGTACAATGCGGTCTTCCGCATCATCCATCGCTTTGAGCTGTATACCGGCAAGCAGATCATCCTCGACAAGGCCACTCCGAACACCCTCGTAGCGCTTGAGGATTTCTTCAGGACCGAGCACACCCTCTTCGAGCCGTACCAGATGAAATACCGCACCGGTCTGCGTCCCGTCAAGAAATACAAATATGCCTGGGACCACTCTGAGCATGAACGCGCCCCCCGTGAGCGAAGCGACAATGCCATCGTCGGCTATATGAGCGCCGTTCGGGCATATTGGCGCTGGTGTATGGATATGGGCTACACCCAGAACGACCCCTTCCGCAAGTATTCTGTAGGCTCCCAGAAGTATGGTACCCCCTACTACCTCACCACCGAGGAGCGTGACCTCCTGTACAAGACGGATATGGGTGACGACAAGGATCTCCGCGCTGCCCGAGACATCTTCGTCTTCCAGTGCTACATCGGCTGCCGCATCAGCGACCTCCTCTCCTTCACCGAAAACAACATAGTCACCACCGACAACGGCATCTCCGTGCAGTACGTCCCCAGCAAGACAAAAGAGGAACGCCCGCGCGTAGTAAAGGTGTACCTGGCGCCTACCGCCATCGAGATTCTTGAACGCTACAAAGGCACTGCAAAGGACACTATCTTCCCCTTCTATAGCACCGGAAAGCTTAATGACCTCATCCGTCAGGCTCTCAAGAAGGCCGGCATCAACCGTGTCGTCACCATCGTCAACCCGAGGACGAAGCAATCAGAGCAGCATCCCATCAGTGACATCGCCAGCTCTCATATGGCCCGCCGTACCTTCATCGGCAACCTCTATAAGAAGGTCAAAGACCCGAACCTTGTCGGCAAGCTCTCCGGCCACTGCGAAGGCTCCAAGGCATTCGCCCGCTACCGTGACATCGACGATGACATGATCCGTGAGATGACCAACCTGCTGGATTAAATGTGTAAATTTGCATAACTATGACGAAGATCGATGCAGAAAACATAATTGACGCCATCACCCAGCTCTCATCCACGGCAGAGAGGATTCTCGACTCCGACGACATTCAGCCGGAGAAAGCCTTCTACGGCGTCAAGCACTACCTGGGAAACTACTACGGCGCTCCGGAAAACTGCACCGTAGTCCTTGACCGCACGACCATCGAATACTGCAGGCAGCACATAAAGACTGCCAGGGATGGATACTACACCGCCACCGAATTCTTCGACATAGATCTCGATCCCATTCAGGAACTTGCCGAGTATCTCGACGACCAAGACCACGCCGACGAGGCTGAACTTGTCTGGGCTGTCGTAGACTTCGTGAAAGAAATCCGGCAGTGGGCGGACCGTCAGACTGATCCCGTTCAGGAGCAGCCTTACACCCGTCACCAGCGCCGGCAGCATGAAGGCACGAACCCTATGACGCAGGACGAATTCCTGGCACTGTTTGCCCCGACCACCAAAACCCACAAAGCCCGTCTCCTCCTGGACCATATACTGGAGGTATCCGGCGAGAAGAATGTCCACACCTACTACGGCGCTCTCGTCACGCAGTTCAGGAATTGGTTCAAGCCAAACGAACGGGATTTCGCCAGCCTCCTCCGCAATTTCCTCTCCGTCGCAGGTCTTGACCCTGCCCTTGCCGCCAATGTCAGAGAGACAAAGCTTGGTTCAAAAGCCATCAAGAGAGCGCAGGAGAAACTTGCTGAAATAGACCGCACCAGGGCCCGCGCATAGAATTACACATCTTTACACATTTGCCTTTGCAACCGTCTGATAACCAGGCGGTTTTATTTGTGTTATCTACCGTCGAAATCTGTGTAAATCATTGGTTTTCAACCCATTTTATCAAATTATTTTTGTATCGGCAAACCCTGGGAATCAGACATAGATAACAACCGTTTCCCGCCGGGTCCCACCTCCGCAGTTTGTTGTTTCGATGGGAGGTGCAACTATTAAAACAAGGTAAAATGGAAACACTTGATTTAATAGCACTGGCAAAACAATGCCCGGATGTGACGATTTCCGTAAAAGCGTCAGACCTTATCAGTTGGGGCAGGTCTCTTAAAGAAGAACTGCTCCAGGACCTCCGTGACAACAATCTGGTGAAGACCAAAAAGGAGGTCGAAGACTTCATCACCCGCGAGGAAGCGATGGAGAAGCTGAAAGTATCCTCCGCAACGCTGTGGCGCTGGAAAAAGAGCGACTATCTGGTCCCCGTTAAACTCGGTGCGCTGGACAGATACCGCGTCGTGGACATCAATCGGATTCTTTCCCAGAAAGGAGGTGCCCTATGAGCCAGCCCAAACACATCAGCGAAGTCCTGCACCAGCTCGTTCTCAATAACCCGAACGACCCCTATG
>JAEEGK010030633.1_pt1 | contig 10652 bp, 9 predicted proteins | sample 8958771 | NCBI WGS metagenome assembly JAEEGK01 (sample SAMN16246547, study PRJNA631951) | gut metagenome | biome: gut microbiome; feature: rumen; material: SC-attached | host: Bos | place: Iran: Karaj | collected 2018-10 | reverse complement strand
TATTATTATTATTATTATTATTATTATTATTATTATTATTATTATTATTATTATTATTATTATTATTATTATTATTATTATTATTATTATTATTATTATTATTATTATTATTAAATAAATTATTACTATTAAAATTATTATTCATCAAAGTATTAAAATTTAATTTAATTTTTTCTTTGAATTTTTTTTTTAAATTATCAAATCCCAAAATAACACAAGTTACATTATCAGAACTATTTCTTTTTAAAGCAGTTTTCATAACCATATCACAAGCATTTCCTAAAAATTCATGTATATTTTCATATTTTTTTTCATTAAACACATTCCAAACACTTTTAATACAATCTTGATAACTTAAATTTTCAAATATTCCATCACTAGCTAATAAAATAAAATCAGTATTATTAAAATCTATTTTAATTTTCTTAATTTCAGGTTCACTAATTAAAATATCTTTATTCCCTCCAAAATTAGGATCTTTTATAGTAACATCTCCAATAGCTCTACTTATACTTAATCTTCCTGGATTAATTCTTTTTATTTTATTTTTAGATACATAAATTGTTCCTCCATTTTCAATAATTCTTTTATATTCATTTTCTTCAGTTGGTCTATGAATGTTATTTAAAATTTCAAAATCTTGACCCGAATTTTTTGAAATCAAACACCGAGAATCTCCTACATTAGCTAAATATAAATATTCATCTATTAATAATATTATAATTGCACAACTTCCACTATAATCTCGATTTTCAATAGCAAATTCTTTAAAATTTTTTTCTGCTATTTCAATTCCTTTTAAAATAGATTTTTCAGGAAATTTTGGAAAAAATTCATTTTTTATTATAAATTTATGTAAATTATCTCTCAAATAATCACAGCATTTACTTCCTCCATGTCCATCATAAATAGCTAAATAAGAACAAATAGGCCAATATTCATTATAATTTTTTGGTTTATTAATAGAGAGAATAATACTTACTTTATCTTCATTATAATCTCTTATTAAACCTTGATAGCTATTTACAGCGAAAGATTTAATATATTTATTTATTTGATTTGAAGAAGTTTTTACTTGTGGATATTTATAATAAGGAATTTTAATATTGTTTGGTGATAAACTCATTGGTTCTGGATCGTTTTTATTTATTGATAAATTATTTTTTATTTTGTATTCATTTTTATGTTTTTTACGTTTATGTTGAAAAGTTTTTATTTTGAAATATTTTTTATAAAAACTTTTCATTGGACTTAATAAATAAATTTTATTATTATTATTTTTTTTTATTTTTAATTTAGAATTATTTGATGTGTTTTCTTTGTTATGTTTTAAATTTGAATTTAAAGTATGAATTTTTTTTAATTGTTTTGTATCAGTATCAAAATAATTATTATTTTCATCAAAAGAAATTTCTAAATTATTTTTTTGTTCATTTTGATTAATTTGCTTAACTTTAATATTATTTTTATTAACAAAATTATTATTAGTATGTGAGTTAATTAAAGGTAATTCATTATTATCTTCATTTAAATATGATTTAGTTTTAAATAAATTTTTTTCATTACTATTTAATAAATTATTACGTGTTTTTATATTTAAATTATTTTCTTTATTTTCATTATCTCTTAATATGTTTAATTGATTTAATTTTAGAGGTTCTTCAGTTTTTACGATTTTTAATTTTAATTTTTTATTTTTTCCTTCACTAAAATCTAATTTTTTACTTTGTTGTTTTTTTAATGGATTTGCATTATTATTGTTTATATTTGATAATAAAGAAAAATTTTTCAATGAATATTTATTTGAATTTTTATAAAAAAAATTTGAATTTTTTTCATAATTAGTTTCCATTATTTATTATTGATGGAAATATTAAAAAAATATTAATTTTTTTATTTTAAAATAAAACTATTATTATTATAAATATTATTAAAAAATAATTAATTTATGTTATTATAAAATTAATTGAAAAAAATATTAATAAAATAAAAAATATAAATTTATTTCAATATTTTGAATTAACAACATTAATTAAACATCTATTTTTTTTTATTTAATTTTTATTATTATTAAGATATTATTATCTATATTATAAATATTATATTTTATTTATAAAATTATAATATAACTTAATTTTAATTTATTAGTAACATAATAAATATGAAAAAATTATATATTATTTTCAATTAATAATAAAATTATTTTTTTTTATTTTTTTTAATTTGATTTTTAATTTTATCTTCTTTTAATTTTTTTCTGAGATTAAATTTGATTTTATTTTTATTATATAATAAAGATTTATTATTATAATCTTTATTAATATTATAATAAATATCATTAATTTGGTCATCATTATTATTAGTAAAAATATTTTTTATATTATTATTATTATTATTATTATTTAATATATATTTTTTTAATACAACATTTTTTTTAATTGTATTAAACTTAAATTCAATTTTTTTGTTCAAAGAAAAATTGTTTTTATTAATTTCTAAATTATTTTCTTTTTTTCTTGATGTTAAATAAGAAGTATTATCATTAGTTGATAAATTAAATATTTCACTATAATTTCTTTTTCCGTAATTTATTTTATATTGTTTTATTATATCTTTTGAACTTTTACTTCTATTATATTTAAGATTAAATTTATTACTTTCATAATTATAATAATTATTATTATTTCTATTTTTAATAACAAAATAATATCTATTGTTAAAATTATTTTTATTATTTATATTTAAATATTTATTAAAATTATTTCCTTCATAGCAACAACTATTATTCATCATAGACATAGAAATAGTCAAAAAATTATTTTGATAAGGTAATATTTTTTTAATATAAACAAAATTATTCATTAAAAAATTATATAACAATAATATAAAAAAATAATAATTAAAAAATAAAATAAAAAAATAATAATTAAATTTCTCATAACCTCAAAATATAAATTAAAATGTCTGAAGAAGAAAAAAATGCAGGTGGTTCAGGACCATCAGATGCTCCTCAAGATGAAAGAGCTCAAAAACGTGAGCAAGAAATTGCAAGAATAATGGAAGACATAGAAGCTGATAGAAATGAAAAAGATAAACTTCAACGTTTCGGTTATTTTTCAATTCCTTATCCAGCTATTGTTGGAGATAAAGCATATTCAGGAGCACAACATTATGAACATCACAAAGTTGTTGACGGAAAAGTAATTACAGAAAAAAGAGGTATATATACACAACCAGGAAAAAAAGGAAAAGGAAATGATGTATATTTTGAAAGGGTTGAACCTTTATCAGATGATCAAGTTGAAAGATTAAAAGAATTAGCTAAAAAAGATAAAGAAGATTTATTTGCAACTGTAAAAGAAAGAAAAGAAAAAAAAGCTATTGCTCAATTTAAACCACCCGGTCCTCAAGAAATGTTTGGATTTTATAAAGAACCTGCTCCAGAAAGAGAAGGAACATTAACTATTGAACCTGATAAAAAAAGATTTATAGGTGAAGGTGGAAAAGTTAAAACTGAAAATAGAGGAATTTATACACATCCTACTAAATTAGGTAATAATCCAAATGATTATTTTGATTATTATAGAGTAGATGAAAATATGGAAGAATTATTAAAACAAAAAGCAATCGATGATCATAATAAAAAAATGGAAGATGTTAAATTTAGAAAAGAAAATAAACAATTTAAAAAACCTTTTCAACCAGCATCATTAAAAAAATGTGACCCTTTTTATAATAACGAACAAACATACGGAATGTATAATGATGAAGAAAAAGAAGCATTAATGAATGAATATAAAGATTTTAAAAAAAATGGAAGAAAAAAATATGAAAGTAAATTAGCTCCAGGAGCAATTAAACATTTACAACCATTTAGACCAGCTAGATTAGTAGTGACAGGAAGAGATGGATTATTTGATGAATATAGAAGTGATGGATTACCTGAACCAAAAGAAGATAAAAAAGATGGAATGTCATTAAGAGAAAAAAGAGAATTAGAAGCTAAAAATAGAAGACCTCCTTTTACATATAATAAATTAATGAAAAATACAACTTTTAGTCCTCCTATTAGTAGTTTTAATGTAAATTTAAAAAGAGATTTTCCTTCGATTAAATTTCATTAAAAGTTTAATATATAATATGAATTTAAATAATAATTATATTATTATATTTTAATTGAATATTTTTTAATAAATATAATTTATATAAAATAAACTTTTTAAATAAAAAGTAAAATTATTAAATATATTAATATTAATATTTTTTTCTTTATTAAAAATTATTTATAAACAAAAATTTTTTAAATTTTGTTCTAAATTTTTAATTCTAAAAATTATTTCATAATTTTCTCTTTTAAAATTATTAATATTATTAATAATATTATAATTTTTATTTTCTAAATCATTTAAAACATTTTTTAAATGTTCATTTTTATTTTTTGTTTCTTTTAATTTATATTCAATTTCCATTTTATTATCAGTTTTATTAAATTCATCTAATAAATTATTTTTTTCTTCTAACATTTTATTAATTCTAAATTCTTTTTGTTCTTGTTCAGATTCAATTTGAAAAATTAATTTTTCTTTTTCTTCTATTTCATTTTTTTTAATGTTTATTTCATTATCTAAATTTGATATTTTATTTTTCATTTCTTCAATAATATTTAATAAATTTTTATTTTCATTTTCAATAAATTCATTTTCTATATTTTTTTCTTCATTTAAATTATTATTAATATTTTTTAATTTCATATTTTCTTCTTTTAAAAAATTATTTTCATTTAATAATAATTGAATATTTGTTTTTTTCTTTTCAGTTTCTAATTCAAGATTAAATAAAATATTTTTTAATTTTTTTATTTCTTCGTTTTTTTTATTTTCTTTAATTTTATTTAAATAATAATCATTATTATTTTTTAAATAATTATTATTATTATCATCAATTTTTATTCTTTTATGAATAAATTTATTCGGAAAAACATTTGAATGAACAAAAGTGTCACAATTTGAACAAAATTTACAAAAATTTTGAGGACAATCAAAACATTTAAACTGAGAAAATTTAATATTACATCTATCACAAATCATATTCATATTATTTTTAATTTAAAAAAATAATAAATCAAATAATAATAATAATATTTTATATACATAATTTTATTTTTTATAAATTAAAAAATGAAAAAATCAGGTTTTGGAATTCCAATTCCAAAAAAACCGCCTTTACCACAAAAAAAAAAAGAAAATGAATTAGAAAATAACCAAAATCAAATAATTTCTGATTCACCTCCATTAGATAATAAATTAGATGACATTGACAATAACATAATAGATATTGATAATGAAAATGATTCAAACATAGATTCAGAAGAAGAAAACGATACAATAGCCGATTTAAATAAAATTCCATTGCCATCTGATTTAATTGCTCCTTCATCGAAATTAAATGAAGCATTTGCTAAAAAATATGAACCTATTGATTGGCATACAGCATTTCAAACAACATATAATTTAGAAACAAAAATAAATGATATTGATATTAATATTCCAATTTATATTTCAGGAAATAATGGCCCTAATTTAGTTTGTTTACATGGAGCGGGTCATAGTGGTTTATCTTTTGCTCCTTTAGCTTTAGCAAATAAAGAATATCGTATTATAGCATTTGATTTTCCTTCTCATGGTTATAATAAAACAAAAGGAATTAATTTATCAAATGAATCTTTAATAAATCAAACTATTCTTGTTCTTAATTATGTAAATCAAACTTATAATTTAGATAATATTATTGTTATTGGTCATAGTATGGGTGGAGCTATTGCAACAAAAACATGTGAAAAAATATTAAGTAATGAGAAAGAATATAAAGATTTATATGATAAAATTATGGGTTTAATTGTTATTGATGTTGTTGAAGGAACTGCAATGGATGCTTTACCTTTTATGGAATCAATTGTAAATAATAGACCAAGAAAGTTTAAAACATTAGAAAAAGGAATTGAATATATGTATAAAAATGGTACTATTAAAAATATAAATTCTGCGAGAATAAGTGTTCCTCCTTTGCTTGAATTAAGAGATAATTTTTATTATTGGAAAACTAATTTAATGGATAGTGAAAAATATTGGGTTGAATGGTTTACTGGATTAACAAAATCTTTTTTAAGTTGTAAAATTCCAAAAACTTTAATGCTTGCAGGAATAGAAAGAATGGATAAAGAATTAACTATAGCTCAAATGCAAGGAAAATATAAATTAAGTATATTAAGAGATGTTGGACATATTATTCATGAAGATGAACCTGAAAAAGTTATGAAAATTATTGATGATTTTATAAAAACATTTAGAATAACACCACAATTAAGTCAAATGAAACCTGTTGTTGGAAAATTAGGAGATCAACATCCTGAAGCACCTGTTTTAATTAAATATGATAAATATAAATAATATATTTTATTTTATATAAAAAGAAATTAATTTTTAAGAAATAATTTTTAATATAAAATATAAAAATAATCAAACAGTTTTCATAAATTCATAATAGTTATTTAATTTATTAAAGAAAAAATAAAAATTTTAAAAGATAAAGAAAATTTTTGAACAAATAATATATCATATATTTATATTTAATTAATATAATTAATATAATTTAAATTTTAAATAATGATCAATATTTTAACTAACAATTTATACACTTTAATATATTTCCATTTAAAATCATTAAAATTAAATCAATAATCCATACAAGCCAACATCCAAAAAAGACTCTTAAAATACCAGCAACAATTTTTCCATCTTTGCATCTTGTTATAATTCCGCATATCCAAGCTGTAAATGGAATAATAGCTAAAATAATACTAACTATTCTACTTAATCCAAAATAATCTCCCATTTTATAATTTATTAATTTTATAAATTATTTATATATTTTTCTAAATTAATTTAAATTTAATTAATAATTAATTATGAAAAAAGAATATGATGAATACTTATATAAAAATGAATATGATTTTAATAAAATATCAATGGATAAAAATTTAAATGATAAAGAAAAAATAATTTTAATTTTAATTTCGGAATTGAATTATATTTTAGAAAGTTTAAATAAAATCATTTATTCAAATAATGAAATGAAAAAATATTTAAATAAAGATGAATTAAGTGATTATATTAAAGATAATATTAATATTTTTAAAAAAAATTTAATAAGAATAAAAGAAATTAAAAATAAAATAAAATTAATTGATTGTTCTAATAATGAAATTGATAATATTGATTTGACAAAATTTGAAGAATATTTAATTAATGAAGAAAAATTTATAAATTCATTAAGTAATGAAATAATAAAAGAAATTTCTTTATAAATTTTAATTAAATATTTTATATTTATAAATTTAAATTATATTATAAATTATTTATAAATATTGTATAAATATTTATAAATCTAAATGCCTTTTTTTCTTTCTAATTAAAAAATTTTTATCAATTTCAATTTCATTATCATATTTTATTCTTTCTCCAAAATCTTTCAATATATTTTTTTCTTCTTTTGTTTCTTCTTTTATTTCTTCTTTTTTTTCTTCTTTTTTAATTTCATTTTCTTTTTTTATTGATTTTATTTTTTTCTTCTTTTTTGTTTTCTTATTATCTGTATTATATATTGGATTATCATATTTTTTCATCATTTTTTTAAACATAGGATCTTCTACATTTTCAATAAATTCTATATTATTATTTTCTTCTTCATCATTTTTATTATCAATATTTTTATTTTCATCATATTCTTCTTTATTATTATTTGTTTCAATATTTATTTCTTTATTATTATTTTTTTCATTATTATTTTCTTTTATTAAATTTTCAATTTCATTATTATCTTTAATTTTTTCAAATATTTTTTCATAAGCTCCTTTTTGTTCATAAGGTAAAGTTTGATTAAAATTATTTATAAAAAAATTAATATTTTGTTTTTCTTTTGGTAATTCAATTTTATTTTTTAAATATTTATCTCTTATTTCAATAGGCAAACCAAATTGTAAATCTAACAAACAAAATTGACAAACATTTTTTATTTTACTACATAAAGAACATATTTCTGTTTTTTTAAATTTATCATTACTATTTTTAAAAGAAAAAACCGTAAAAGGTCTATTACATATTTTACATTCACTATTATAATTACTTTTTAAAAAACGAATATATTGATTTTTCCCTAAACAATTATTACATACTATGGGAAAATCATTTTGTTCCCATGGCAATATTGACATTTTATTTAAAATAATTTTTAATTAAATTAAATAAAATAAAAAAATTTTTTATTCTTACATTTTATTAAAAATTTTAAAATTTTAAAATTGAAATAAAAATTATATTTAAGATTATCAATTTTAAATGTAAATTTAAATACATATCAATTTTTAAAAAAATAATATTATAAATTATTGTTTAATATTATTTAATTATAATAAAAAAATAATTGTGATTTTAATAATAATATGAAAATTCCTAAAAAATTATATGAAAAAAATACAAACGGAAAAATATTATATGTTCGTCATGGAATAACTCAATATAATCAAGATAGAAAAACAATGGATAAAAAATTATTAAGAATTAAAGAAAAATATATAGATTGTCCATTAAATGAAAATGGAATAAATAGTGCTAAAAATTTACAAGAATTTTTTAATAAATTAGAAATAGAACAAGTATATGTTTCACCATTATATAGAGCATTACAAACTGCATATTTTATATTCAAAAATCATCCAAAAAAAAATGAATTTGATATTAAAATTCATCCTTTAATTTCAGAAAAATCAACTAGTGTTCATGATTTTTGTAGGAAAATAAAAGAAAGTAAAAAAGATTTTAATGAAAAATCGGAAGTTTCATTTAATTGGAAAATATTTGATAATTATTATGATAATGAATTAAAACAAAATACTTTTTTTATGAATTTTATGGATAATTTATCAGAAGAAAAAAAAATTGAATTTATAAATAAATTTAAGAAAGATGATAAAAATTATAAAAAAATTGAAGTTGAAATTTCAAAATTTGGAAGTGATTTTCTTTTAGAAAGTTTTAAGCATTTATTTTTAAGAAATTTAGAATTTAAAAATTTTTTAAAAAAAGAACATGAAAAAACTTTAAATGATATTAACAAAAAGATTGTTGTTATTACTCATAGTGCCTATTCAAAATTATCAACATCTTTAAAAGCATATAATATGGAACAAATAAATGAATATCCAGATGATTGTTTAAAATTGAATAATTGTGAAGTAATATCAATGTATATTTAATTGATTTAATAATTATATTAATATAAAATTTTTTATAAGTAACGATAAAATATTTCTTAAAATATGGAGTTTAAAACAAAACTAAAATAATTTATTTATATTAAAATATTTTAATTTAAAATATTTATTAATTAATTCTTAATTTTATTTATTATTTAATAATATATAATATTTTTGTTATAATTTATATAATTAGCTAAAAAATATAACATTAATTTCGTATTTAAGCCAAAATTAAAAAAAAAATTATATTTAAAAATAGTTTGAATGCTTTACTTAATTGAAAACAATACAATCAAATATGTCTTAAAAAAATTTTTAGGGGAAGGATTAACCTGTAAATGTTACTTAGGTAATAAAATATCACCAGATAATTCCGAAGAATCATTTGCAATAAAAATATTTGACCCAAAATATTATAAATATTATAACAATGAGGTTAATTACCTACTAAAATTATCAGATAATGAAAATATAATAAAATTATATGATTACGGCAAAGGATTTATTACCCCTTTATTAAATAATAATAATTTCGATAAACCCGAATTAAATATCGAAGATTCAAAAAAAGAAGAAATATTTTTCCAAATAGTAGAATACGCAGAAAACGGTGAATTAAAGGATTATATCTTAGGTACATCGACTCGACTTCCCGAAAAAATTTCTGCAAAAATTTTTTCGAAAATAGTACAAACAGTGAAATATTTGCATATGAACAATATATCTCATTGTGATATAAAACCTGAAAACATCCTTTTAGATAAGAATTACTCTCCTAAATTAAACGATTTCGGTTTTTCGCAAACTTTTAAAGGAGAAGAAGGGGATTGTACATTACATCAATTTGCTGGAAGTAACATATATTGTGGTCCTGAGACAAGAAAGGCTTATATTAGTGGCTTCGATGGAGTAAAAAATGATATTTTTTCTTTGGGTGTTTTACTCTTTGTTATCACCATTGGAAGTTTCCCATTTGAAAGAGCGAGTTATTCGGATGAAAAATATAAATTTATCATTAAAAAAAATTATAAGAGGTATTGGGAATATTTCAATTATATAGAATTATCTGAGGAATTCAAAGATTTAATAAATAATTTAATTTGTATAACACCTTCACAAAGAATTAATTTAGATGAAATTTTGGAACATCCTTGGATAAAGAAATATACAGGGATAAATGAAGGGGATGGAATAATAACACAAGCTGAGTTTGAAAATTATTATATGGATAAGGATGTTATAGATGAATTCAATTCGAGAAAAGTTTAGAAATTTATTTAATAAACTATTTTTTATTTTTTTCTTGGCATATTTTAATGCCATTTTATATTATTTAATA
>JAEEGK010030632.1_pt1 | contig 10653 bp, 9 predicted proteins | sample 8958771 | NCBI WGS metagenome assembly JAEEGK01 (sample SAMN16246547, study PRJNA631951) | gut metagenome | biome: gut microbiome; feature: rumen; material: SC-attached | host: Bos | place: Iran: Karaj | collected 2018-10 | reverse complement strand
GAGATCGTAGCGGGAGATATGGTTACGAAAAGTAAGCCCGATCCCCAGATATATCTCAAAGCATGTGAGGCCATCGGAGAAAAGCCCGAAGACTGCTATGCAATCGAAGATTCCTACAACGGCATCAGATCTGCCGCAGCAGGAAAGCTCAGGCCCATCATGATCCCCGACCTTCGTCCGGCAGATGATGAGATGAAGGAACTGTCCGTAGTAGTACTTGATACTTTGAATGACGTTATAACTTACTTGTCCGAATAACGGAGGAAGATATGAGCGTTTACGCAATCGTTAAACTTATTATCAAGATATTTATTGGACTTGCCAGCATCGGTTTTGTTTTCTTTACGGTAAAAAGAACACAGGGACCGGGCAGAGTATACAGATTTGCATCCTTCGGATGCTTCCTTGCAATCGCATTACTCTTTGTGGCACATTTTGCAATCTCGGTTGTGCAGTACAACTCAATGCCTCCCGCAGATTATTATCAGTTTGAAGTAACCAGTGAGGATCTGCACGGAGCATACTGGGATGTGTCCATATCCCATGATAAAGGTGATGACTTATCACCCCAGCTTTCATGGAATCCCGTCGAAGGAGCCTCGTGTTATGCGGTTTACATGATCGATCCCGACGGACATGAGTGGATTCACATGAAGACACTTACCACGGAGACCACACTTGAAAAAGGAGCTGTTGAGGATTACATCGGACCTTACCCTCCGAGCGGCTCACACCAATATAATGTTTATGTCTTCGCACTTCGCGAAGAAAAGAACCTTCCGAAGATTTTGAACGCACCCAGTTCCGGTATCGATGAGATCACCTCGATCCTTAACACAGGAAGCAACTCAGACATCGGAAATGTAATCGCCTGGGGCGGAGTTGCAGGAATGTATCCTCAGGAGTAACGTTCCGGCATAACACTGAGTCCATCGGGGACGGTTCTCTTGGTCCGAGAACCATGGACCAAGAGAACCGTCCCCAATGGACCCGAGAACCATGGACCAAGAGAACCGTCCCCAATGGACCGCATATAGGAGAATATAAAATGGAAATTTGGGATCTGTACGACAGAGAAGGTAACAGAACCGGTGATACCTGGGAGAGAAAGGCTCTGAGTTTTCAGGCTATTCCGGACGGTAAGTATCATCTGGTTGTTGATATTTTGGTAAAGCATAAGGACGGCACATACCTCATCACAAAGCGTGATGAAAATAAAGATGTGTATCCCGGATATTGGGAAGCTTCCGCAGGCGGCTCCGCAGTTCAGGGTGAAGAGCCCTTTGAAGCAGCACAGCGTGAACTTTTCGAAGAGACCGGACTTAAAGGTGAAAACTACGAACTCATCAATGTCTCATTCAGCGATAAGAGCCACAGCATGTTCTATTCATATGTATGTGAGACGGATGCGCCTAAAGACAGCGTGGTTCTTCAGGAAGGCGAGACAGTAGAGTATAAGTGGGTTGACCGCGCAGGTCTTATCGAATATGTGGATTCCGATACTGCGATCAAATCCCACAATAACAGAAATAAGAAGTATCTCGACAGAGTAAGATTCGACGAGATCCTTTCAAAGCGTCCCGCAGCTCCCTGGGCTGACGAGATTCCCGAAGGTGATTTCGTAACTCCTTATCCCACCTATCCCACGGGACAGATCCTGGATATATTTGCCAAGCACGAGTTTGAAGATGCATCGGGTGTAAAGCTTAAGTACTACACTTACGATCCCACCGAGCACGGATATGCAAAGGATAAGAAATATCCCGTTCTCATGTTCTTCCACGGCACTTCGAATTCTTTTGTCGGAGACCTGTGCATTAACTACACCGGCGCGGAGCTCTACGGAACAGATAAGTACCAGGCTGACATGGGTGGTGCATACATCGTCGTTCCCGTTGCAAATGAGTACAGGGATGATGACGGAAGAGTTAAAGGCTCTTTCGGAGCATCGTATCTTGACACCGTACATAACCTGACCAAGAAAGTTATGGCTGATTTCGGAGAATCCGCAGGTCCTGTTTTCATCTTCGGAAATTCATCGGGAGCATCATTTGTCTACAGACTTATGGAAGCTTATATGGACGATTACGATGTCCTCTTCCCTGTAGGAAGCTCAAATATAGGTAACGAAGAGCTGCTTGATAAGATGGATGAAAATGATAAGTATCTTTTCTTTGCAAATGCAAAGAGGGACGAGTTCCATGATTATGAAAAGGAAGTTGAGCCCTGGCTTGAGCGCCTCGGAAAAATGAAGCACTGTTTTATTTTCATTCCCGAATGGACCAGAAACGGAGACAAGGGAATCGCTTCGATCGAAGGCGGAATCGAAATGGGCCAGCACTGCCTGATGAATTCGATTCAGGCAAATCTTATGTTTGACGACGGAACTCCCATGGAAGATAGGCTTCCTAAGGGCGTAACCGGATGGATCAAAGAAGTTACCGAAGAGTTATTGAGCAGATGAGTGATAGATCACGTAAGAAAATAATAGTTGTTGGCGGCGGCGCTACGGGGTGCATGGCCGCTATCACTGCGTGCGCTTGCGGCGGTGACGTAACTCTCCTTGAGAAAAATAAAACCGTAGCAAAGAAGATCCTTTCGACCGGAAACGGCAAATGTAATTTCTGTCATGACGTTATAAAGCCTTCCGATTTTCATCTGAGTGATTCGGATGAATTTATGGGCTCAGTGCTTAAGGCATATCCCGTGGATAAATGCCTTGCCGATTTTAGGAAGATGGGTATTACGCCGCTGATCAAAGACGGTTATGTATATCCTTATTCCGAGCAGGCTAAGTCCGTTACGGAAGTTCTGACCAGATCTCTTAAAGGTGTTAAAGTCATTACCGAATGCAACGTAACCGGAGTAGTTAAAGACGGAGAGAAGTTCATCGTTAAAACCTCTGATAAGGAATTTATCGCGGATGCGGTTATCGTAACAACGGGCGGAGAAGCGGCTCCTGTTACGGGTTCAACAGGGGACGGTTATAAGTTTGCAAAGTCCTTCGGACTTAAAAGAGTAAAGCCCGTGCCTGCACTTACAAGTCTTGTCGTTAAGGATCATCCTTACAAGAAGGCAGCAGGCGTAAGAATCAGGGCGACGGTAACGATAGAAGTTGACGGTAAAGAAGCAGGTTCCGATACCGGACAGGTTCAGATTACAAAAACAGGCTTTTCGGGAATTCCTGTTTTCAACGTAAGCAGATTTGCATCAAGAGCTTTGGACGAAGGAAAGAAGGTAAGTCTTAAGATCAAATTCTTACCCGAACTTTCCGATGATGAGATCCGTGACGAGTTAAAATGCAGACTTTCTCAGAGCGGACTTAATGCATATGAAGCGATGATAGGTCTCTTCCCGGATTCTTTTGCGGATGCGCTTCTTAGAAATGCGGGAACAGATCCCGATAAGAAAGCTGCGGATGAGACAAAGGCTGCTGAGAAAATCTTTAATGCAGCGAGAAATCTGAAAGTAATAGTTACCGGTACCGGTGATATGGCATCGAGCCAGGTAACATGCGGCGGCGTCGACTTAAGAGAAGTTGATGTTAATACGATGCAGGTTAAAAAGCACGAAGGTTTATATCTTGCCGGAGAAGTCCTGGATATAGACGGAATGTGCGGCGGATATAATCTTTATTTTGCATGGGCATCCGGATACATTGCCGGAAGCTCTGCAGTAAGATAAATTTTTAATTTGGCAAATGGGGGTTCTAAGTGAAAAAGTATAGTCAGTTTAGTTTTGGTGACATTCAGGTTCGTTATTACAAGGATGATGCAGACCGGATCGGAATGATGCTTATTCCTGTAGGAATGGAAGAAAGCGTCATTGAAAATGAGCATCCGCTCGAACCGCTTGTGGAGGTACATGAAAAAGGCGGACATCTGCCCAGCGGTTACGGTAACGGCATGACTCTTGCCACAACCGTCTCAACAGGCAATCTTAAGTTCGTAAGTCAGGAACAGAAAGGTGACATGGTTGTCACAAAACTTTCCGACGGTGCGGGCCGTGATGCGATACATTTCTTAAAAGGCGGAGAGGGCCTTCAGGCTCTTCGAAGCTATGTTACATTCGAGAACAATACTTCCGAAGTAGTTGAACTCGATCTTTTATCAAGCCTTAATTTCGGCGAAGTTACTCCTTTTACCGATGATGATGCTTCCGGAAAACTCAATCTTTGCAGAGCAAGGAGCTTTTGGAGTGCGGAGGGAAGAATGGATGTAAGGCCTTTGGAAGACTGCGGTCTTGAAAGGTCTTGGACCTGGCATGCCATGAGAGTGGAGAAATTCGGACAGGTCGGTTCAATGCCCGTTCGCGGATTTTTCCCTTTCTGTGCCATCGAAGATACGGCAAATAACGTAACCTGGGCTATGCAGCTTGCATGTCCTTCTTCTTGGCAGATGGAGATCCGTCGTAAAGAAGACCGTCTTGCACTTATGGCTTCACTTGCTGATGGCGATTACGGTCACTGGAGCAAGAAGGTTAATCCCGGCGAGGGCTTCACCACACCCGAAGCTTACGTAACCGTAGGATGCGGAAATGTGGATCTTGTAAGCCAGAGACTTCTTTCGATTCATAAGGAAAATATGGGAGAGCGTTTCGGACATCTTCCCGTTATGTTTAATGAATACTGCGCAACCTGGGGGAATCCTTCCATGGCTAACCTCAAGGAGATCGTAGAAGCAGTCGATGGTCACGGCATGGAATATCTCGTAATAGATGCGGGATGGTACGGAAAGCCCGGCATCGCATGGCATCTTTGCGGCGGTGACTGGATTCCCAATGACAAGGAACTCTTCCCCGGCGGACTTGAAGCTACCGTAAAGATGATCAAGGACAAAGGAATGATCCCCGGCATCTGGTTTGAGCCCGAAACCTGTTCCAACGAATCAGACATCTTTAAGAAAGAGGAGATGCTCCTTACAAGGGAAGGCAAGGTCATCGATACCGATAACCGCAGATTCCTGGATATGAGAAAGCAGGAAGTAAAGGATTATCTTGATGAGCGTGTTATCGGTCTGCTTAAAAAGCATGGCTTCGGTTACATCAAGGTCGATTACAACGACTGTATCGGAACGGGCTGCGACGGTGCAGAGAGCCTCGGTGAAGGACTCAGACAGAACATGCAGGAGTCTCTTAACTTCTTCAGAAGAATGAGAGAGCAGGTTCCCGGACTTATCATCGAAAACTGTGCATCCGGCGGACACAGACTCGAGCCTTCACTCATGGCTGTTTCGGATATGGCTTCATTCTCCGATGCTCATGAGGTAAATGAGATTCCCATAATCGCAGCACAGCTCCACAGACTCATTCTCCCCGCACAGAGCCAGATCTGGGCGGCACTTCGTGAGGATGATTCCTTCAGGCGTCTTAACTATTCGCTTGTTAACACATTCCTCGGAGTAATGTGTATTTCCGGCGATGTTCAGAAATTAAATAAAGAGCAGTGGGAGAAGGTTGATGAAGGTATCGACTTCTACAAAGAGGTCAGGGACATAATCCGTGACGGTGTTTCCTCATTCTACGGAAATCTCTCATCCTCATGGCGCCATCCTACCGGCTGGCAGGGTGTTGTCAGAACCTCGGGTAATGAGACTCTCACCGTTATCCATACCTTTAACGGCTCATATCCCGATAAGGTCACCGTTCCCGTTAAGGGCTCCGAGATTAAGCGCATCATGTGCAGCGAGGGCAATAAGGTTACCTTCGAAAACGGAGAGCTTACCGTTGAACTTAAGGCCGATCTTGAGGCTATTGCGGTTTATACGGCCTGATTTGCACAATATTTTCACGCAAAGTATAATATTTAGTTAGTTTTTTATTATTTTGCGATGGTGGTTTTACATTGAGACATTCGGTTTTAGACAGTGAAAAAAATGATAATCTCGTAAAGCAGGCATCACTGCTTGCCATTGCGGGTGTTGTGAGCAGGATAATCGGGCTTCTCTACAGAAGCCCCCTCTCCGAGATCATCGGTGATCTCGGACTCGGGTATTATCAGTCTGCTTATAATTTCTATACGATCATATTGATCATTTCCAGCTACAGCATTCCTTCGGCAATCTCCAAGATGATCGCAGGTAAACTTGCGTTAAAAGAATACAGGAACGCACACAGGCTTTTCAAAGGCTCCATGGTTTATGTGGCTGTTGTAGGCTTTATCGCATCCTTCGTTCTCTTTTTCGGAGCGCATTTCTTTGTTGAGGAAGCTGCAATCCCGGTCCTTAAGATATTTGCTCCCACGATCTTTATCTTCGGATTCCTGGGCGTTTTGAGAGGCTATTTCCAGGCACACAGATCCGTGACCCAGACATCCGTTTCCCAGATCCTCGAGCAGATCGTAAATGCACTCGTCAGTATCGGTGCTGCGGTCCTTTTCATCAAGCTCACGATGAAGACATTGGAAGTTCCCGCAGATGAGCCGGGACAGATCCTGCGTGCTATCAGGGGTGCACAGGGCAGCGCACTGGGAACCGGTATGGGCGTTGTCACCGCACTTATTTTCATGCTTCTTGTATATTGGGTTAACAGAAAAGCCATTGTCAAAAGGGCAATGGAAGACCCTACTGAATATGTTGATTCTTACAGAGATGTGTTTAGGACCATCACTCAGGTTGTTACACCTTTCATCGCAAGTACCGCGGTTTACAATATCTTTTCTCCCATTAACAATAAGATCTTCGTAAACTATCTTCCTATCTGGAGAGAGGTAGCGCAGGTTGATGCTACGGCACACTGGGGAATTTTTTCCGGAAAAGCACAGGTTGTTGCAAACATCCCCATAGCTTTTTCATCGGCTATGGCAGCAGCAATCATCCCTCAGATCACGGGATATATCGCGTCCAATAACAAAGAAGGTGCAAGGGGCAGAATTGCTCTCGGCGTTAATGCCACCATGATCATTTCGATCCCTTCGGCTGTGGGTATTTTTACTTTTGCAAAGCCGATACTTCTCCTTCTTTTCCCCAGTACAAGCGATATCATGCTCGGAGCACACTGCCTTATGGCTCTTTCCGTATCGGTAGTTTTGATCGCACTTTCAACACTGAATTCCTCGATCCTTCAGTCCATCGGAAGGCTTAAGACACCGATCGTTAACGCTCTTTGCGCGCTTATGATACAGACATTGCTCCTCGTAGTACTTCTCAGGTATACAAACCTTGACGTATTTGCGGTTGCAATCACCTACACGGTTTATGCAGGATTAATGGCGGTTCTTAATCAGCTTGCCGTAAGACGTGCGATCGGATACAAGCAGGAGATGATCAAGACTTTCTTACTTCCTTTTGTAAGTTCACTGATCATGAGTCTGTGCTCATATGGAATCTACAGACTTATCCTTATGAAGGTTACCGACGAAAGGATCGCTCTTATCCCTGCGATAATCGTTGCGGTTCCCGTTTACTTCCTGCTTCTTATAGCATTTAAATGTATCGACGAAAGAGTTCTGAAGACTCTTCCCGGCGGTACCAAAACTGTAAAAATACTTAAAAAGGTTCATTTGATCTAATGGCATTTGACGGAATAACAACGGCTGCTTTGTGCGCCGAATTAAATACTAAGCTCGCCGGAGGCCGCATCTCCAAAGTTGCGCAGCCGGAACCCGATGAGCTCTCAATTTTAGTCAACACAAGCGAAGGCAATTTCAGACTCTTACTGAGTGCGGATGCCTCGCTTCCTCTTGTCTATATCACCGAGCAAAATAAAAAATCCCCTTTGAATGCACCGAACTTCTGCATGGTCCTTCGTAAAAGATTACAGGGTGGCCGCATTGTCTGCGTATCCCAGCCGGGTCTCGAAAGAGCGATAAGGATTGATGCCGAGCACCTTGATGAAATGGGTGACGTCAAGCGTGTAAGCCTTGTCACCGAGATCATGGGTAAACATTCAAACATTATCCTCACCGAGGAAGATGGCGGCAAAGAGAAGATAATCGATGCGATAAAGCACGTATCCGCCATCGTAAGTTCCGTGCGTGAAGTTTTGCCCGGAAGAGATTATTTCATTCCCAATACTCAGGGAAAAACAGAACTGCTAACCTGCAGCGAAGATGTGATCAGGGCTACGATTTCCAAATATCCCGGTCCCGTGTTTAAAGCAATCTATACTTCTTTTACCGGTCTTTCGCCCCTTGCGGCTCATGAGATAGCCTACAGGGCAGGTCTCGACGGAGATGCTTCCGTTGCGGCACTTTCCGGTGATGAGATGTCGAAGCTGGTAGCGGGCCTGGTTTCTTTTGCGGAGATGATCAAGAAGGGGGATTTTGCTCCCTGCATCGCATATACGGACGGAAAGCCTCAGGAGTATGCCGCTTTTAAGCTCTCAATGTATGAGAGCGGAGCTGACGAGCTTGAATCCATGGATTCGATGTCCGCGGTTTTGGAGAAGTTCTATTCCCAGAAGCAACTCTACGTCAGGATGAATCAGAAGTCTTCGGATCTGAAGCGAGTTGTAAAGAACCTGATAGAAAGGGATTCGCATACTCTCGATGAGCAGCTCCAGCAGCTCAAGAAGACTGAGGGCCGTGATAAGTACCGTGTATGGGGCGAGCTTTTGAATGCCTTCGGATATTCCGCTCAGCCAGGTGACAAACAGATCGTGGTAGACAATTACTACACGAATGAAAAAGAAACCATTCCGCTTGATCCTACGCTTTCGGCGCAGGAAAATGCGGTGAAGTATTTTGACAGATATACCAAGCTTAAGAGAACCGCAGAGGCTCTTGCCGTTCAGACCGAGAGTGTAAAATCCAAGCTTGAGCACCTCGAATCCGTTCTTGCAAGCATCAATATCGCTGTCAGCGAAGAAGATCTTGCCTGGATCAGACGCGAGCTTTCACAGGCCGGATATATCAAGGAGCATATGGCTAAGGGCAAGCCTGTCAAACTCAAAGGCGAACCTTACCATTACATCTCATCCGACGGATACGATATCTATGTCGGCAGAAACAATATCCAAAACGACGAGCTTACATTCAAATTCGCGGTAGGAGCCGACTGGTGGTTCCATGCCAAGAAGATGCCCGGCTCACACGTAGTCCTCAAGGTCAAAGAACCCGGCGAGGAACTTCCCGACAGAGCCTTCGAAGAGGCCGCCGCCCTTGCCGCCTACTACTCCGCAGGCCGTGACCAGAACAAAGTCGACATCGACTACGTCCTCAAAAAGGAAGTCAAGAAACCCTCCGGCGCCAAACCCGGTTTTGTAGTTTATTACACTAATTATTCGATGACTATTAGTCCTGATATTTCCGGACTTAAAGAAGCCTGACAGATAAAAAACGCATCACCCTATTATGGGCGATGCGTTTTTGTTTAAGTTCAAACCGGTTCCGGCTCTTTAACCTCGTATTCTTTTCTGATCTTATCAAATTCCTCAACCGATATATTCAGTTTATCTGCCGCAGTTTGTTCGGAAATGACATTGTCATTAACTAAGGATAGAAGAGTGGAGATCTTCCCTTCCTCTATACCTTCTTCTATACCTTCTTCTTTTCCGTTAATGAAGGCATCCATAAGTTTGATATTCATATGCATATATTCTGCCCTCCATTCTTCTTTCATATTAGCACATGTGACTTTTTCATCCCACTTGAAGTGAGACTCGTTTTTGTGGTAAATTAACCGTGTATGCCCCAAATATTATAACGGAGAATTATTATGGTCAGATCAATGACCGGCTTCGGCAGAGCCGAGGTCGTGGAAAACAACAGAAGATACACCGTAGAACTTAAATCGGTTAATCACAGATATCTCGATCTCTCGGTTAAAAGCCCGAGAGCTCTTGCATGTCTTGAAGGAAACGTAAGAGCTGAGATCAAAAAGTACCTCACCAGAGGTAAAGTCGATGTCTTCATCTCTTATGAGAACCTCGACGAGACCACAGCAGAGCTTAAATACAACAGAGAACTCGCATCTAAGTATGCTTCTTTCGTAAAGGAGATCTCTGACGAATTCAGCCTTGAGAACGATCTCAGAGCCTGCAGACTCGCAACTTTCCCCGATGTACTTGAGATCATCGAGGAGCAGGATGACGAGGAAGAGCTTTGGGCAGGCCTCAAGAAGGCTGTTGACGGAGCATGCGAGAAGATGGTTGAAGCAAGAAGCGCAGAGGGCGAGAACCTTGTTAAAGACCTCAACGCCAAGCTCGACAACCTTCTTACCATTGTAGATTTCATCCAGGAAAGATCACCCAAGATTGTTGATGAGTACAGAGAGAAAATCTACTCCCGCGTTAAAGAAATCCTCGGAGACAACACTCCTGATGAAGGAAGACTCCTCACCGAGGTTACCATTTTTGCCGACAAAGTCTGTGTCGATGAAGAGATCGTCAGACTTCGCTCACATATCGAAACCATGAAGAAGGATCTTTCCCTCGACTCCGATGTCGGAAGAAAGCTCGACTTCATTGCTCAGGAAATGAACAGAGAGGCCAACACAACATTGTCTAAGACAACAGACCTTGAGATCTCAAACAAGGGCATCGAGCTCAAGACCGAGATTGAGAAGATCCGCGAGCAGATCCAGAATATCGAATAATTTTTTGAACACAGCGGGTGACGTGAATATATAATCGACCGAGACTTCGGCGTCTGCGAAGAAATTCGGCCGCCCGGCCCGAACGAAGTGAGCGGCCACGCGTCATGCCATAAAACATGTG
>JAEEGK010030631.1_pt1 | contig 10653 bp, 8 predicted proteins | sample 8958771 | NCBI WGS metagenome assembly JAEEGK01 (sample SAMN16246547, study PRJNA631951) | gut metagenome | biome: gut microbiome; feature: rumen; material: SC-attached | host: Bos | place: Iran: Karaj | collected 2018-10 | reverse complement strand
GAACCAAAGTATATTGAGCGCTGTGCCGTTTATGATGTTCCTCACATCAACAAAACTAAGGCAGCCATCAAAAAGGCTTTGACATATCAGAAGGAAGGAAAGGGCTACAGCTTTGTTGAAGTTCTTTCTATGTGTCCTACAAACTGGGGTGTTGCTCCAACTGTTGCGGCTGACTGGGTTAAGGATCAGATGGAGCCTTATTATCCTCTGGGAGTTTTCCGTGACGTTCCTGGCGGAGTTACTCCGGAAGCTGCAACTCCTGTAGCCGGCGTTGTTACAAAGTAAGGTAGGGGAGGATTTTTGAAATGACAACAGAAATTATTTTTGCCGGATTTGGTGGTCAGGGTGTTATCCTTGCCGGAAAAATCCTTACACTTGCCGGAATGAGCGAAGACAAATACGTTTCTCACATTCCTTCATACGGTGCTGAGATGCGCGGTGGTACTGCCAACTGTTCTGTAATCGTAAGTGATGAAGAAGTTGCTTCACCGGTTATCGAAAAGCCGGATGTAGTAGTTGCTCTCAACAAGCCTTCTATGACTAAGTTTGAACAGTGGCTTAAGCCGGGCGGACTTTTGATTTACAATTCTTCTTTGATTGATATTGAACCAAGCCGCAAGGATATCCGAACTCTTGCTTTGCCTGCTAACGATATGGCTGCAGAAACAAACAATGCCCGCGGTGCAAACATGGTTGTACTCGGCTGTCTTGCAAAGGTTTGCCCTGGTATGATCAGCGGAGTTAAGCCTTTTGAGTACGCTCTTGATGAAGCAATTTCGGCAAGAAACAAGAAGTTCAATCCGATTAACATTGCAACTATCGAAGCGGCATACAACAAGGATTACGACATTAAATAACGGTCATTGAGGCCCTCGAAATGACCATACACGGTGGTTTCGAGAGCCTCAACCACCGTATTCAAGGAAATACTATGAGTGAAAAAAATAAAATTGGTGCTAAGGTAAAACTGGTTCGCGAAAACCGCAAGCTTTCAATCGAAGATGTTTCAGAGCGCACAAATCTTCCTGCCGCTCAGATTCAGAGCATTGAAGACGGTTCTCTTGTTCCAAACCTCACACCACTTATTAAGATTGCCCGTGTACTTGGAGTTCGCCTCGGAACCTTTATGGACGACGACGAAAACCTCGGTCCAGTTGTAACCCGTGCACAGGACAAGAAGGAAGTAACCCGCTTCAGCGACCGCGGAAACGCAGTTAATTCTGACCTTGACTTCTACACACTTGCTCAGAACAAAGCCGGCCGCCACATGGATCCTTTCATCATTGATATCTTCCCATCTTCAGAGGAAGAAATCAAAACTTCAACTCACGAAGGCGAAGAGTTCATCTATGTTCTCGAAGGTGAAGTAGAAATCATCTACGGCAAGGACAAGTACGAGCTCAAGCAGGGCGATTCAATTTATTATGAATCGATTGTTGCTCACCACGTACATTCACATGGCGAGAATAAGGCTAAGATTCTGGCCGTTATTTATACGCCTGCCTGATTGGCGGCCATCAAGTTTGCGAAGCAAACTTGGTAGTGAGCGTAGCGAACGCAACACATGGACGACAAAGAATATTACAGCCTGATGAATCGTTCCTCATCCTGGGCGCTTCAACAGGCTCTTAAAAAGAAAAACTCCACAAAAAAAACTCCGTCCGCACATAACGCTGTAGACGGAGTTAATTCATATTCAGCTCTCGAAGCCCGCCAGGGCCGGGCCGACGCCGAAATGCTTTTAGAAAAAAATGCATTGTCCGATCAAACCGGACAATGACAAGTGTTTAAAACTTTCCGTAATTCTTTACCGCTTCATCAATAGTCATCTTTCCAGTAAATACTTTAAAACCAGCCCATCTTAACTGACTATAAGTATTATCCAGAAGACCAATTTCCAGTTGATAAAGATGTTCTGTATTTTCTAATGGCGCATAAACATCATCAAAAGAATAAACTGTTGAACAGGTAATGAGTCTTTTAATTTTTGCAATATTGTTCAGTTCTTCTGTTCTTAAAAGGAAACGCATAAACTCATTAGCCATTTCAAAATTTTTACTATTTTTATTTACAGAAAACTCAATAGATGGGACAGAAAGTACCGCACCTCCTTCTTCCATTACAGGGACAGCATAAAAACTATATTTAAATGGTTTATTTGTAAATGCTTCGGATAAAGGTTCACGTTTTTTTGTTCCTGATACAACATCAGATGTGGCAAGCATCATAGGCACATCGCCTTCAAAGAAACGCAATATAACATCTGCATAATTGTTTTTAATTTTCTTACATTCTTCTGCATTAATAAATCCAAAGTTTTTAAATTCTTCAAGCCATTCCAAAACTGATCTCATATATTCACCAGCTTCAGGGGTAAGCTCATTTAGTTTTGTAATTACTTCTTTGTTACCCATAACTTCTTTTGTAAAGTACGGATAGATCAAAGATGCCATAATTGAACTTTCAGAGTAATGTGACATTATAGGGCTTTTATAACCGGCTTCTTGTAATTTTTGGCATGCTGTAATCAATTCATTATAGTTTTTTGGAATTTCAATTCCTTCTTTTTTGAAAATATCTTCGTTTACCAGCATACCGCTGGCGGAACTAAAAATCGGTACCATTTTAATTGAACCATCTGACATATGATATAACAGTTTCTGATTAAAAGCTGAAAGGTTCTGATTCGTAAGATTTTCTGCACATTCAAAAAGTGATTCATAATTTGCTTTATCCAGCATCCAAGGAAAAGTCATGAATATATCAGGAGCATCTGTACTGGCAAGAGCGGTAGAAATTGATTTTTTATAATTATCTAAATAAGTATAAGCTAGTTCTACATTCGGATAAAATTCATTAAAACGATCAAACTCTGCCTCAAGTGCTTCAAAGTTATAATAATTTCCTGCAATTTCAATTTTGCATTTTGTTTGACTATCAAGTTTTGGAATAAATATATCATCACTTAAAGACTTTTTTTTGCAGCCTACAAGACTATTTATTGTTATAATCAATAAAAATATAAAACTAATCTTTGTTAGTTTGTTTTTCATAATCATCCCTCTTTGTAAAATCAGGTTTGGCCTGACGGATTTTTCTAAGTTCTTTTATTACATTATTAATATCAATTGGTTTTGCAATATGACCATTCATTCCGGCTTCAAGACATTCTGCTACATTTTCTGAGAAGGCATCTGCCGTCATAGCAATAATTGGAATACCGGCTGCATAAGGATTTTCCAGTTTTCGGATTTCTCTTGTTGCTTCTAGTCCGTTCATAACCGGCATTTGAATATCCATAAATACAAGGTCATATTCTGCAGGCTGAATATTTCGAAGCATATCTACAGCAACCTTTCCGTTTTCCGCCCTCCTGCATTTTATTCCATACATATCAAGCAGAGTAGAAATAACTTCCCAGTTTACATCCATATCTTCTGCAACAAGTACCTTCATGTCAGCTAAGTCGGAATTGTTTTCTTCCTGTGAAGCAGCCTTATCTTCCAGACCAAGCACCTCGCTAATCTTCTTAAAGAGAGAAGAACGGAAAAGAGGTTTTGAAATAAAACCGTCTATACCGGCATCTTTTGCAGCCTCTTCAATCTGAGTCCAGTCATAGGCCGAAACAAGCAGAATAGAAATATCGTTACCTGCAATTTCACGAATCTTTTTAGTAAGCTGAACTCCATCTGTACCAGGCATTTTCCAGTCTAGAATAATTACATTATAAGATTTTCCAGCTTCCTTTTTCGCAAGAAGTTTTGTAAGGGCAGTCTCTTCGGATTCTGCAATTTCCGGATTTGTTCCAAGAGCGGTAAGTGTGTCGCAGGCAGTTTCAAGAAGCACTTCGTCATCATCAATAACAAGAACTTCTAAAGGAGGAAGTTTTTGTTCGTTTTCAGCCTTTGAAGAAATTTCTATATCAAGGCTTACGGTAAAGGTTGTACCCTGTCCTTCAGCACTCTGGCATTCTATCTTGCCTCCCATCATATCAACCATTTTTTTTGTGATGGCAAGACCAAGACCTGTTCCCTGAATTGTATTTATTCGGCTGTCTGTCTGGCGGATAAAAGGCTGATACATAACTTCCATAAAGTCCTGGGACATACCAATACCCGTATCTGCCACTTTATATTCTAACTTTATAAAGCCTTTTTTATCGCTAGGAGACTCACTTAAATCTACATAAACCTGCTTACCAGCCGGAGTATATTTCAAGGCATTTGAAAGAATGTTTATAAAAATCTGATTTATACGAAGCTGGTCTGCATAAAGATATTCGTGTTTAATATTTTTACTTCTGAACCTGAAATCAATATTTTTCTGACGAACTGTTGGCTGGGAAATGTTTACAAGATTTTCTGCAGAATCAACAATTGAAAAGGTAACAGGTGAAAGAGATATATTACCACGCTCAACTTTAGAAATATCAAGAATATCATTTATAAGAGTTAGCAGATGATTACTTGCAAGCTTAATTTTTTTCAGATTATCAGAAACATACTGGGAATCTTTTACATTCTTTTCTGCAATTGTTGTAAGGCCAATAATTGCATTCATAGGAGTTCTGATATCATGCGACATAGTAGAAAGGAAGTCTGTTTTAGCTTTATTTGCAGATTCAGCTGCTTCTGCAGCAGTTGCAAGCTTTCTGTTAAATATCATAAATACAAGAATATCAAAAACAAGCAGAATCAAAAGGCAGAAAGAAACAACAAGAACAAGAGGCCAGTCGATATTATTTTTTGTAATATCTGTCATAGGAATATAGGTTAGGAGAGTCCAGTCAAAAGAAGTATTAACCGGAACATGAACTATAAGGCAGTTTTCAGCTTTTGAGTTCTGCATTGTAAGCATGCCGGTTTCGTGAACCTGAGCCTGAAGATTTTCTAAATAATCTTTATTAATCTGATTATAGGATTTATAAAATTCAAAGAAGTTAGAATTCTTAAAAGACTTTCCTTTAATGATATAGTTTCCATCGCGGTCGATAATTGAAATCTGGGCATCTGAATATTTTTCTGAAGGGAAGACCCATTTGCTGGCAAGAACTTCTATCGGAATAACACGCATTAAAATTGCCCTTTGCTTTTTTTGAGAATTATCAACTCTCAACTCAAGAAGATCACAGAAGGCAATGGATTGTACGCCGTTCATAGGATTTGTAAAAGAGCGTGTTACACGTACCTGATCCTGCTGGCCCAGAAGTTCATTTAAAGAAGAAAAAATATCTATTTCCTTATAGGAAACATTAAAATCTTGTGGATCATTTATTTTTGCTTTATTTGAATATCCCTTGAAATTTTCTACATTTACAATGTGAGCAGAAATATTTGGAATACGCTGGGCAACCTTAAGGAAAGACATTGCTTCATCCATATTCATTTTTCTGCTGTTGATGCAGGCTGCCCAGGAATCGCAGAGACGCTGTTCTCCTTCAAGATAATTTGTGGTTACCTGTTCCATACCGATAGACATGTTTACAAAGTTTTCGGTATTGTAGCCCTGCATAAAAGAACTTTGATTTTTTACATAAAGTGATACAAAGAAAATTGTAAAAAGAACAATTAAAAAGTTTGCTATAATAATTAGTGTTTTTTTCATGTTTAAGCTTTCCAGAACTTAGAACGGATTTCAATAATATTTGAATACATAGCCTGATAGTCGGCTTCTTCCCGGGCACGGAGTTTTTCTGTCAAATCAGAAAGGGCTTCATACAAAGGAGTAAGGGCGAGATTCCCGATTACACCCTTAAGAGCGTGGCAAAGCTCAAAGGCTTTTGACAAATCATTAGAGCCAATGACACCTCCAAGTTCTTCAAACTTAGCATCTCCTAGTCCCATGCCGACAAGCTTTAGATACAGGGCTTCATTACCCAGACAGCGGGAAAGTCCTGTTTCTATATCGGCACCAAGGTCCTTCAATTCTTCGATTGTAATCATACAAACTTCTCCATTTCAGAAGGAGGAATCGGCTTTGAAAAATAATAGCCCTGAATGATATCGCAGCCGGCATCTTTCAGCATTTTCAATTCCTCTTCGGTTTCTACACCTTCTGCAACAACCGGAACTTCCAGATATTTTGCAATATCAAGAACAAGCTCAACCAGATGCATTGCTTTATTTCCAGGCTGAATGTTTCTGATAAAGGCTTTGTCCATTTTGATAACATCAATAGGCATATCTGTAAGCATATTCAAAGAAGAGTAGCCGGAACCAAAGTCATCCATTTCTACTTTGTGGCCGAGCTTACGGAGGTTTTCTATGATCTCTATGATATGTTTAGAATCTGATGTATATGCAGACTCAGTAATTTCCAGCATATATTCTGATGGAGACAGTCCGTTTTCTTTTACGATTTTTGTAATGAAATCTGTCATATCAGGAGCTGCAATATCCACGCGGGAAACATTTACAGAAACCGGAATTGTTACTCCAAGCTCTTTTTTCCAGGCTGCTATCTGTCGGGCTGCTTCTTCCCACACGTAACGGTCAAGCTTTGTTACAAGTCCGTTTTCTTCAAAAAGTGGAATAAAGAGATCCGGACGAACAAAACCAAGCTCCGGATGAACCCATCTTACAAGGGCTTCTGCAGAACACAGTACAGGCTTGTCACCTTTTATATTAAACTTTGGCTGATAATTTACCTGGAACTGCTTCTGTTCAATGGCTGCTTCAAAGTCCTGTAAAAGGTGGGCATCAAAGACTTCTTTCTCTGCCATCTTATCATCATAAATGCAAATGTCATTTGTGCCCGAAGTCTTAGCGCGAAGAGAATTGCAGGCCTGAACCGCATGATCAAAACGCTGAATCATGGCAAACTTGCGTTCTGTATCGGAGAAAACTCCAAGACGGAGACGGGTTTCAGATGGCTTTAAGAGCGATGCTAAAGCTTCATTAATTTTATCCAGAATAATCTTATAATTTTCCTGATGAGGAATATAAAGATAGAAGGAGTCTGCTTCGTTGCGGCCGGCAATTCCCCCGGTTTTAAGAAGGGCTTTACGGATTCCGTCTGCCATAGCATTCAAAATCTCATCACCAAAATTACGCCCCTTAAGCTGATTCAATAAATGGAAGCGGGTAAAGTTTACAACAAGAGCGTCCATTACCTGATCCGGGAAACGCTGGTCAAACTGGGAAGCATATTCAAAGAAAAAGTCAGGACTGTAGAGCAGGGTAAGCTTATCAAATTCTGTGGCATGAATTATTTTTGAGTTTTCAAAAAGCTGAATTGAATGGCGTACACGGGCAAGAATTACTTCCGGTAAATCATAAGGCTTTGTAAGGAAGTCTGCAGCACCAAGTTTAAGGCTTTCTATTTCACTTGATTTTTCAGAAGTCAGAACAATTACAGGAATATCAGTTATAATTCCTTCATCATTCATAGCCTTCAGAACTGCATTACCATCCATAACAGGCATAAGTAAATCAAGTAAGACAAGAGAAATTGTATTGCCCATTGAATGGATTTTTTCTAAGGCTTCTTTACCATTGTCTGCGTAAATAACCTTATATTCAGATTGAATTATATTACCAAGAATCTCGCGATTGATAGCTTCATCATCTACTATAAGAATAGTTCTTTCGAATAAATTATCCATATAAATATTATATATCGGTTCAGTTGAGTTTGCGATATTTTTTTTATAGTTTAATTATACTAAAAATATTTATTATTTATAAACTTTTATATTGAATATTTAGGCTTTTTTCTATATGATTAATTCTGAACTTGTTTCAGCATAACACGGAGCATTTAATGATTGAATTAACTTTATCACAGCTTTTAAGACAGAAAACTCAGGCAAATCCAGAACATGAATTCATGGTTTATGCAGACCGTGATCTTCGCTTTACTTATGCGCAGTTTGATAAGCGTGTAGACGATCTTGCCTGCGGACTATATGCCATTGGTGTACGCAAGGGTGATAATGTTGGTATCTGGGCAACAAATGTTCCAGACTGGCTTACCTATATGTTTGCCTGCGCACGTCTTGGTGCAGTTGGCGTTACTGTAAATACTTCTTATAAACTTCACGAGCTTGAATATCTTGTTAAGCAGTCTGATCTTACAACTCTTTGTCTTACAGACGGTGTAAAAGATTCTAACTATGTTCAGATGATTAAGGAACTTGTTCCTGAACTCGACCAGTATGAACGCGGCTGTCTTAAATCTGCCCGTTTCCCATGCCTTAAAAACGTAGTGTTCATGGGACCAGAAAAATACCGCGGACTTTATTCTACACCGGAGCTTCTTCTTCTTGGCCAGCATGTTGATATTGAAATCATTCATAAGATTGAAGCAGAAGTTACTCCTGAAGATGTTGTAAACATGCAGTATACATCCGGAACTACAGGCTTCCCTAAGGGCGTTATGCTTACAAGCCGCAACATCATCAATGACGGATTTATCATTGGTGAGCGCATGCGCTATACAGAAAATGAACGTCTCTGTCTTGTAGTACCACTTTTCCACTGTTTTGGAATTGTACTTGGAGTTATGGCTTGTCTGACTCACGGTGGTACTCACGTATTGCTCGAAAGCTTTGACCCTCTTGTTGCTCTTGCTTCAATTCAGAAAGAGAAGTGTACTTCGCTTTACGGCGTTCCAACCATGTTTATTGCAGAACTGAACCATCCTATGTTCAGCATGTTTGATTTGTCTTCTTTGCGCACAGGTATTATGGCTGGTTCGGGAGTTCCTGTAGAGCTGATGAAGCGTGTAAATGACGAAATGCATATGCCGGAAATTACTTCGGTTTATGGTCTTACAGAAACAAGCCCTGGAATGACACAGAGCCACTGGAATGACAGCCTTGAAGTTCGCGCTACTACTGTAGGTGACGCTTTTGAAGGTATTGATGTAAAGGTTCTGGATCCTGAAACTGGCAAGGAATGTCCTGTTGGAGTACAGGGTGAAATGTGCTGTAAGGGATGGAACGTAATGAAGGGCTACTATAAGATGCCGGAAGCAACCGCAGAAACTATTGATGCTAACGGATACCTTCATTCTGGAGACCTCGGTGTAAAAGACGAAAACGGAAATTACCGTATTACCGGCCGTATTAAGGATATGATTATCCGCGGTGGTGAAAATATTTACCCTCGTGAAATTGAAGAGTTCCTGGCTCAGATGCCTGAAATCAAAGATATTCAGGTTGCAGCAGTTAAGTCTGAGCGTTATGGCGAAATCACTGGTGCTTTTATTATTCTGCATGAAGGAAAGACTCTTACAGAACAGGATGTAATTGAGTTCTGCCGGGATAAGCTTTCTAAGTTCAAGTGGCCTCAGCTGATTATGTTTATGGATGAGTTCCCTATGACAGGAAGCGGAAAAATCCAGAAGTTTAAACTTACTGAAATTGGTACAAAATATCGAAGAGAAGTGTTGAAAGTTGAAGATTAATGGATTAAAATTGATAGTATGGATTCCATTATTCTTTTTGATTTTGACGGCACAATTGCAGATACCATTTCTGCAGGTCTTGAGATAATTAATTCTCATGCAGATAGATACGGCTATAAAAAGCTGGATGGGGATATTAATACCCATTTTTCTGCTTTTCAGTTAGTAAAGCTTGCCGAAATTCAATTCTGGAAATTGCCATATCTGATTTATCAGTTAAAGAAAAAGCTTTCTGAAAAAGCTGATGAAATTAAACTCTTTACAGAAGCAGAAATTCTGATAAAGAAAATGAAGAGTATAGGTTTTGAACTTGGTATTCTCACTTCAAACTCTGCAAAAACCGTAACTGCTTTCTTAAAAAAGCATCAGCTTGATTCTTATTTTTCTTTTATAAAAACCAATGTTCCTATTTTTGGGAAAAAGAAAGCTCTTCAAAAAGCTAAAAAAGTCCTTAATAAAAAAATAATCTATATCGGAGATGAAATTCGCGACATAGAAGCCTGCAAAAAAAACGACATTCCTATTGTTTCTATTTCCTGGGGGCTTAATTCATATGATTCTCTTGAGGCACATAATCCCGGTTTTGTGGCAAAAAATGCTTCAGAAGCATATAAATTATATGAATTACTACTTAAATAATTTTTGAAAATTTTATATACTCGTCAAATTGCAATAAACTAAAAACAGGAAATAAAAGTAATGTGGAAGTATGTTCTTAAACGAATTCTGCTTGCTTTGTTTACCGTCTTTCTTATCTGCGTAATTACATTTGCCCTGATGAATGCTATTCCGGGCGGGCCTTTCAACAAAGAGAAAGCTTTAAGCGAAGCGACAATTGCGTCCTTAAATGCACGCTACAATCTGGATAAACCTCTTTATATTCAGTTTCTCATGTACATGAAAAATCTTCTTCACGGAGATTTTGGTGTAAGTCTTAAAAATGGTCGTGAAATCAAAGGAATTATTGGTGAATCATTCCCGATTTCATGTCGTCTTGGTCTTTCAGCAGTTATTGTTGCACTGATTTTCGGAACAATTTTTGGAAGTCTTGCAGCCCTTAAACGTAATAAACTGCCGGACAGAATCATAATCTTCTTTTCAACCTTGTTTACAGCCGTTCCAAGTTTCGTTCTTGCTACTTTACTGCTGCTCGTATTCAGTATTAAACTGGGCTGGATTCCTGTATGGTCTGCAGAAAATACAAACTATATTCTTCCGGTAATTGCACTTGCAGCATACCCTATG
>JAEEGK010030630.1_pt1 | contig 10653 bp, 6 predicted proteins | sample 8958771 | NCBI WGS metagenome assembly JAEEGK01 (sample SAMN16246547, study PRJNA631951) | gut metagenome | biome: gut microbiome; feature: rumen; material: SC-attached | host: Bos | place: Iran: Karaj | collected 2018-10 | reverse complement strand
GCATAGTTTTGGAAGACCATTGAAATGTGACGATCTTTTGGAAGTAAGTCATTGACTAACTCGCCATCAATGTAACATTCACCTTCTGAAATGTCTTCAAGACCGGCGACCATTCTTAAGGTTGTGGATTTACCACATCCAGATGGACCGACGAAGACGACAAATTCTTTGTCCGCGATATCAAGGTTAAAATCGTGAACAGCTGTGACTTTTCCTTGATAAATCTTTTTAACATCAATTAATTGAACTCTTGCCATAAATAATGAGTCCTCCTTTTCTAGCCTTTGACAGCGCCACCAGTGACGCCCTCAACATAATATTTCTGTAAGAATAAGAATAAGATAATAACTGGAATTGCAACAATAACACCGCCAGCACAGAAATACTTAAAGTATCCAGCGACGTTTGCAGCACTTAACCAAGAAGTTAAACCTGTAGCAACGTTCATACCAGCACTTGCACCTTTCGCCAAGGTTGCTGCGAAGATGTAATCTCCCCATGGGCCCATGAATGATGTAAGGATGATATAAATAACGATTGGTTTACAAAGTGGCATAATGACTTTGTAGAAAACCTGGAACCTTGTTGCGCCATCAACCATTGCAGCTTCATCAAGTGATTTTGGCATTGTATCTAAGAAACCCTTAGCAACGTAATAGCCCATACCTGATGAGGCAATTGATACAAGAATTAAACCTGGGACTGAATTATCTCCAGTAAATCCCATAGTTTTTAATACTTCGTATAGAACAATCATAGTTAAGAAGCCTGGGAACATACCAAGAACTAACATGACGTTCATAAGTCCTTTACGGAAGCGGAAACGGAAACGTGATAATGCGTACGCCATCATAATTTGCATGACTGTTTGGCCAATACAGACAGCCAACGCAATAATGAATGTGTTGAAGTACCATTGTAAGAAGTTACATTCAGCGGAGAATAAGAATGCAAAGTTTCCAAATCCCCATTGTTCTGGCCAAATAGCGCCAGTATTACCAGTTGACTTAACGTCAAATGCTTGTAATACCATGAATACGAATGGAAGAATCCAAACTATTGAGATTACGGTTAACCCAACGTAAGTGAAGATGTTTCCAACACGTCTTCTAGTTGACAATGATGCCAACTTTTTCTCTTTTTCTTCTTGCATTATTGGAACTCCTCCTCGTTTCTAGTTGATGGAATAAGGTTATAAACAACAACTGAGATAACAGCGACAATTACGAAGACTAAGATACCAATAACGGCACCTAAGTTATATTGTCCATCTCTAATTGACATGTTAAATAACCATGTAATAAGTAAGTCAGTTTTACCAGCATTTTCCATCGTTGCGACTGTTGGTCCGCCACCAGTCAAGAGGTAAATAACATTAAAGTTATTCATATTACCCGTGAACGACGTTAATAAGTATGGGCCTGTAACGAACAACATATATGGAAGAGTAATCTTCGTATATTGTTGCCACTTAGTGGCACCATCGATATTTGCGGACTCATAAAGGTCTGCTGGAATATTCATCAAGATACCTGTAGTAACAAGCATCAAGTACGGAATGCCGATCCAAATGTTAATCAAAATAACGGTAATTCTAGCTCTCCATGGGTGATATTGATCACCGAAGAAGTCTAATGGTTTACCACCAAAGAGTTGGATAATCTTGTTAAAGAAACCAAACTGTGGATCAAACATTTGAGATACGTATTTAAGTGAAATGAATTGTGGAATAGCAATTGAAAGAACTAATACTGTTCTCCAAACTTTCTTAAGTTTGATGCCTTTCTTATTGATAAGCATTGCAACCATCATTCCTAAGAAATAGTTTGTGAATGTTGCAAAGAATGCCCAAATAAGAGTCCAAACAAGAATTTCACCAAAGGTTGCCGAATAATTCTTTCCACCACTGCTCCAGGATAAGATTGATTTGAAGTTATCAAATCCTTGCCAGCCGAACAATGAGTTAGTATAACCATTGTGGTGAGAAGAATAGTTTGTAAATGCAACCAAAATCATAAAGATAATTGGTAAAACTGTGAAAACTACGATACCTAAAGTTGGAAGGGCAAGAAGTGTCTTGTGGAAGTTTTTGTCCACTAAGCTTCTTAAGTCATCACCACTTGAGGCAACACGTTTTTTCTCTTTGAGAATTTCTTCATTAATGCGGTTTTGTTTAACGTTTACATACCAAGTGTAAATGAATGCAATAATGAAGAAGATTGATAACACACCATAAAGAAGAATCTTAAATGAGTTATCACCATATACGACTGTACCAAGTTCGACGTTTTCAATAGGTTGTTTTGTGCCTAATGTATTAAGTGCGCCGATATAATAGCCACCAGTTGTAATCATATACCAGATAAAGACAACTTCTGCACCGAGGAACAATATGCCTCTTAGAATCTGTTTTCTGGCAAATGAACCAAAGCCCATAATTAAGTAGGATACTCTAGTAATCCAACTACCATGAACAAAGGTCATAACTATGTCTTTACATGCAAGATAAATCTTAATGCCAAAGTTCTTGAAGAACATTGCGATTCCGACTGCCCAACCAGCAATTTTCTTAGGAATTCCTATGAAAAATTGACAGAAATTGTGTAAAAATCTTTGTCCTTTTGACATTCTCAAGAGTTTTTCATCATGAGACATATTTTGAGGTAAAGAAGAAGATTTAACGCTCATATTTCCTCCTTTCCCTAATCATTAAGTAGTGATTCAAGACCATCTTCGTATGCTTGAAGAGCAGCACGAAGTGCGTCATCACTACTACTATCAGTAATTGAGTTCGCCATTGTGGAAAGACTTCCAAACCAGCTTGATGGACATTGAACTTGTGGTTTTGAATAAGGTTTTTGCTCTCTGAGAGCTTTTAAACCTGGATGATTCATAACCTCTTCATTAGCCAATGCTTTAAGGTTTGTTGGTCCCCACTTAACTTCATTAAATCTTTGAAGTTGGCAAGTGTAACTAGATAAATATCTAGCTAAACGTTTACAAACTGAAACTTTCTTAGCATCTTGTTGTGGTTTAACACCGATAAGTTTGTAACCGGAGAAGCTTGAAATGTGATATTTTTGACCACCAACAGTAAATGATGGCATTGGAGCACAACCAAGGTTATCACCAATTGCTTTGACAGCAGCTGGATAGTTCCAAATACCAGAAATACAAGCTCCTAAACCACCAGATGGTCTACCGAGTTTAGTTGGGTCATCACCATTAGCAATAATATTGCTTGCTTTTAGATATTTTAATCCTTTTGCAGCAATAAGACCTTGTTCTGAATTGTAATTGTCGTGATATGCATAGAACTGATTGGATTTATTCATGTCCCAAGTAGATTCACAACCTGTAGCCATAAAGTAACTAGCAGTATAGAATCCGTTACCGAAGACAGAATAATTAATCTTTTTACCATCTGCTTTACATTTTTCGACAACTTTTTCAATATCTTTTGCATCTTCATCAGATACAACACGTTTATCGTAATACATAAAGTATCCGTTATCAGATGTGAATGGATAAGCATACATTGTGCCATTAATTGAAGCAGCATCAACAGCTTCCTTTTCACTTTCATTGACAACAGCATTCTTTAAGTCACGAGTAATTGCGGCTAAAGCACCAGCAGTTTTAAGCTTTGAAAGTTGGTCTTGAGCAAAGACAAAGATATCTGCACCTGATTGAACGTCTTCTGTCATTGAGGACGCTGCCATACCTTCAGAAACTTCATTAACTGTTAAGTTAATTGTGTATTTGTTTCCAAAGTGAGATTTAAATGCATTAACTTGTGTCTTAATTTGAGTTGTGATACGTTCATCGCACCAAATCTTAATGGAATATGTACCTGCGTCTTCAACACCAGTTTCTTCAAAGCCATTTTCAGCTTCGTCTCCGCCACCGGAACCGCCACCAGATCCACCAGAACCATCTTCAGTTCCTGGAAATGGAACGATTTTGTAACGCCAAACATACTTACAACCGCTTAAAACAATGGCGCCAAGTCCTAATAATGAGAATAATTTAAATTGTTTTTTCATCTTAAATTACCTCCTATAATGCTTGGTCTGAATACCAGACGCCATAAAGAGTAACAACAGCTAGCTGTTTGTAGTCTTTAGTGAAGTCCCAAAGATCAGAACTATCTAAGCATAATCCATGGAAAGAAAGTCCTAAGAATTTCGGGAACACTGGATCTGGTGTAAAACCATATAATTCAGAAGCTCTTTGTTTGAATTTTGTTTCAGAAAGAACACCGTTTTCAGCAATTTCATCTGGAACTTTTCCGTAAGGTTCGAGCATTGGAGCTTCAAAAGTAACGATTGGACAGTCAACATCTTTTGCTTTTGATGGATCCGCTTTAGATGGATCGCTATCGCTTGGAACATACTTTGTAGTGTGATTGTAGGAGAAATAAATGTTATATGTACACATTAACTTTTCTTCATCTTCACCTTCATCACCACTTTGTTCTCCGCCGCCTTGTTGGCCGCCTTCGCCGCCTTGGTCAGATGAACCGCCACCAGATCCGCCTGAGCCGGCGTCTGGATCTTTGGTTACATCATAATCAAGACCACCTTTTGGAGTGTAAGAGAATTCTTTAATGAATTCTGATGAACATCCACCTAATAGGAATAAGGATGCAAGTAATAAAGCTAGTTTTTTCATATCATCCTACCCCCTTTCATATACGACGCAAGAAAGGCCAATGCCTGTTCCTCCGTCTCCTAAATCTAAGCAGTTTGTACCGCTATTGAAGCTATGCACGCCACCAGAAGCACGTTCAGTCCATGTATTAATGTCAGCGTTTCTAACATAACCAAAGTCTCTTGCACAGGCAAAGACAAACCATTCATCATATTGAATACAAACGACACTCATAGTTTCTTCGTCACCACCTGCACCATAATTCAAATCTGAATTCCAAATAACTCCGTGCCATGAGAAATTAATAATATCATTACCGATTGTTGTCTTATGAGTATTAAAGATAGTGCTAATTTGATCGTAACGATACTTTGGCATAGTTTTATGAAGTTGAATAAGTGATGCAAATTGAGCAGTCAAGTTTTCAGTCTTCATATTAATAGTTTGATTATGATCATCAGTAATTGAAACTTTGTTTCCCCACTTAAATGAGTTGACATTTAATGGTGAATTATATGAGTTATGAGAAAGCTTATGACCATAATGCTCTCTATATGTTGTAACTGGAATCTTATCAAATTCTTCAGCAGTTACATTATTTGATGCAGCATTTGGATGTTCAGCATCAAAAATAACCTCTTTTGTTCTGAGAAGCTCTTCACCACCAAGCATAAAGGCTGCTGAGTTAGAAGCGAAAACTAATGTTTCGACTGCCATTACACCATGCAAAACATCAATTAAGTAAGGTGCTTCAGCACCACCTAATGTGGCATAGAGATGATCACGTAATGTGTAGTTATCGTGGCATGATGCATATTGGACGACTTGTTTTGGATTTGCGCCTTCACCATCAGCACGTTTACCATAAATGATATTTTCAAGAGATGTTCTAAATCCATCATTTAAATCACCTCTTCCTTTATTAATGAATCCGTATCCAGGATTGTTATCGCCTTTCAAGGCGTCTCTACCTGAACCATCGAAAGCACCTAACCAACAGGAATGCTCGTCTTCTTCGTTATAAAGCTCAGAATAAACTTGATAACCATGATTGTTATGTAAGTTATGTTCATCACCACCAGGAACAGCAAATGCGCCAAATGAATCGACGTGTTCTGTTTCTGTTGCATAATTGATAACTCCATCACCATTTAAGTCGTACCAAGTCTTTTTACCATGGAATCTATCAGCAGTCCAACCTTCACCATAGACATAAATAGATGGATCAATCTTATAAAGTTCTTTCTTAACATCTTTTAAGGTATAACCATCAATTAATGCCATAAGGTCAAAACGGAAACCTTTGACGTTATATTCTCTTGCCCACATGCAAACTGAATCAACAATGTATTTACGAGCCATTGTAGCTTCAGATTTGAATTCGTTATGGCAACCAGAACCATCATAAAGTTCACCAGGTTGAATCCAGTTTAAATTAACTTCCGCATCGCCTGCTTTAGCATATCTAAAGTAATAACGAGGCATTAACTTGTTAAAACATGATGCAGTTGGAGATGAAACGTGGTTATAAACAACGTCCATAATTGTACGCATTCCAGCTTTAGCAAGTTCGTTAACCATGTTCTTGAATTCACTAATTCTAACTTTTCCATCATGTGGATTTGAAGAATAAGCACCTTCAACACAGTTATAGTTAAGAGGATTATATCCCCAGTTATATTTTGTATTTTTGACTTCGTCATTGTCAGAATCAAAGACTGGAACAAATTGAACTGCACCAACACCTAATTCTTTTAAGTGATCAAAGCCAGTAGTGACTGTGTTATCACTTGGAAGTCTTGTTCCAGTTCTAACAAAGCCATTATATGTTCCTCTTTCTTCTTCTGGCCCACCCCATGATTCATCACCAGTGAAGTCTTGAACATGGACTTCATAGATTGTTAATTTTTGAGGTGTATCAAGAGCAGGAACTGAGAATGAGCCCCAATCAGCTGGGTTGGTCTCTGTCTTGTCATAGACAAGACCTCTTAGACCACAAGCACCACAACCAGTAGCATATGGATCCATACAAGTACCACTTGTTGACCATGTATCAACATAGTAATTGAAGTATTTGTATTCATCATGAGCAAGGTCGCCTAAGACTGTAAGTGTCCAGACACCATGTTCAGTGTAATTCATATGCCAACCTTTATATTTATCGGCACCATCGTATGCGCTAGACGTATCACTATTATAAAGATATAAGGATATATTAGCGGCTACTGGTGACCAAACTTTAAAGGTTGTTTGGGACGAGGTATATGTAACACCTAAATCGTTACCAGTATAGTTGTAATACTTTTCAAATCTTGGAGTTCCATATAAATCTTCAAACGAAACATAAACAGTCTTTCTTAATTTTTGACCATTTACTTCTGTTCCGTTTACGTCATATGAATCAATTGAGTAAACAGCATTGATATGAGCATAGTTTTGGAATTGAATAGTGAAAGTTGCGCTCTTTGATGTGCCTTCTTTAACTAAATAATTCTTTTTAATGCCAGCTCTATTCTTTGCTTTTACTTTAAAGTAAGTTTCATCAAATGCATAAAGCATCCAAGTAACATCTGTTGCTTTGGCTGATAAAGTACAAGTAATTGTCTTCCAGTCAGTGAATTTTGCTAATTTGACACCTTCGACTTTTGTCTTTTCTTCGCTGTCAAATTGAGCAATACCACCACCAGCAGCAGGTGTTGACCAAACTTCAACAACTCTATTTGTGTCAGGTGGAAATTCGGAGAACTTAAGTTCAACGTCTTCGGATTGTCCACCCCAGTTTAAGTTGCTTTCGTTTTGCATCTTGTACTTAATGATGTACATGATGGAACTTGTTGGATAAAACTTCGAAAAATCAGGGTCATTGATCAAATCAATAGTAATTGTCATCATCGTACCATCAGCAGAATATGCGACACGATCAACATCATGATTTTCCGCATCTTTATAGGATGTGTTTACTTCGTTTGAATATTCAAGTCCATCAAAACCTGTACACCAAACGAAGAATGCTCTACCAGCAGTACCTGGATTAGCACAGTTTCCATCTTCATTATAATAATGAAGAATTACTTTATCGACGACGAAAGCTTCATCCTCTTCTTCATCGTCTTCTGCGCTTCTGAACTCAGGTTTTCTTAAATCAACTGCTTCGTTTTTGTCGATTTCAGTAGTATCAGGAGCAAGGATTTCATCAGGAACTACTTTTGCTGCTTCAGCTTTATGTAGTCCACATGAGGAAAGGAGAACGCCTGCAAGTACGAATGTTAATAGTTTTTTAACGTGCATATAGTTCCTCCTTTCTATGAAACCCAATTGGCAAGGTTCCAATCAACCATTTGCGCTGTGGTCTTGCCTGATACGAAGTTCATATCTGCTGTTTGATTCCAAACTGTGCTCCAATTAAAGATTACAGTTCCTGGAACAACACGACAGAAGATAATGCAATTATAAGTATTATCAGCGATATCAACTTTGTAGTTATTTGTTGATTGTTTTGTCATCTTGAATGCTGAATTATCAGCACCTTTCCAGACATAGACCCACATTTCAGCGCCATCTTGTTCCCAAGTATTACCATTGAAATCAGTCTTCAAGTAATAAGATGTCTTATCAACACTTGGTGGAGTTGGATCTGGAATTGGAGTTGGATCAACTTCTGGATTATCATTTGGTTCGAAGCTAGCATATAAGATTTTATCTGCAGCATATGGAACTGTTGTATAAACAGTTGGAGCACCAGTTCCTTCATAACATAACCAACCAACGAAATCACAGTTTTGATGTGAATGTGTAACTCTAGTTGCATCTGGAAGTGCACTTCCTGGTAATCCGACAAATGCTGAAGCGTATTCTAGGAATTTGTCTGGAATTAATGTGCCAGGTTGTCCGTCTAGTAACCCATATTGGGTTAGCACTAAGTATGTTGTAACTGGGACATTTTGATCAACTGGTGGGTTAACTGGAGTATTACCTCCGCCACCTTGGTCTCCTCCGCCTTGGCTTCCGCCGCCGCCTTGGTCACCGCCGCCTTGACTGCCGCCACCACCTTGGTCGCCGCCGCCAGAACCACCGGAGCCAGAATCATCGCCATCTTCAGGAGCATTCATATCGTGACCACAGATGTCACAATATCCATCATTGTCCTTATCTTCGTGATGGCAATAGCCAGCGATTGGAAGACCACAGATGTCACAAATACCGTTATCATCGTCGTCTTTTACAGTTTTTTCATCACAATAGCAATAACCATTGTTTTTAACACAGCTTGCAAGGAATAATGGAGAAACTGCTAATAATGCTAAGAATTTTTTAATCTTATTCATACATTTCTCCTTTCCTAGACATGCCTAAATGCGACCACAGAATACTTAGTAGTAAAGTGTGAGCTTACAGTTAATCCTGAACAATTAATTTGCTTAACTGGGGTAGGGTTAAAATCACTACCTGGGTTAAGAATATAATCTTCATTATTAATACCAAGATTAATATAAATCTTGAAAGCATCACCAGGTGCTTCGTCACTCCAAACGTTAATAATCATAATTTGATTACCATTTTGATATGATGCAACTGCAGCATCTGGGTACATCTTTTTAAGTTCAATTAATTCTTTATAGAAATCATAAATTTCATTGTTCACTGTAAAGTTCTTGTTTTCGTCTAAAATGACACCTTTATTAGCAGTAAATAATGTGGAGTTATAAGAATCATAGTTTTCACTATTGAATTGATATTTACCATTAACAAATGATGGTCTAACTTTTTCAATTTCTTTCTTAACGTCCGCACCTAATGTTGATTTGGCTTGCCACATAAATGGTTGACGATACCAAGTATCAAGACAGTTTTCATTACCATATTTATCAATATGAGTTTCAATGTTAGAGGACATTCCTAACTCATCACCATAATAAATCCATGAAATACCTGGGGCTAAAATTGCTGTTGCTGCAGCGATTTTTGCTCTGCCAATTTCGGCATCACTACCAGTGACGGTATTGGATTCACTAATCTTATTAATGGCACGCATAACGTCGTGGTTAGAAGTGTATGCACCGTTAATAAAGTCTGGTCTTCTTCCACCAGGAACACTGATTTTTGGTGCTGGATTTGCTGTTGAATATGGATCATCAATTTGATTAGAGTCATTAACGAAAGTATTTAATACTTCAGTTGAACGTTTGTCTGTGTAGTTTGCAGCACCACCAGCTTTTGAATACATATCAGCAGAATGATAGTAACCTGCAAAGTCAAATTGAGAATCAAGGGCTTGATAATAACCAGCCATTCTTGTTCCGTAACCATCAAAGTTTTCACCAACTAAGAAGCAATCTGGATAAACCTTCTTAATTTCATTAGCAAATTGTTTCCAGAATGCAATATTCTTGGTTAAATCTTGTGAATAATCGTATGGTTTGTAAATATATCTTTCGTTTTGTTCGTCGTAGGCTTTAGTAATACCAACATCAGGCATGATTTGATCGCTTCCTGTATTGCTGACTTCGTCCTTCATATAAATATGTTTGACTGCGTCAAGACGGAAACCATCAAGACCAAAGCTTAACCAGTATTTAGCCATGTCTTGGACTAACTTACGAGTTTGTCTATTTTCATAATTGAGTTCTGGCATATCAGCGCCAAATTTACCATAGTAATAGTAATTTGATTCACCGTTCTTGTACCAAGAAGCACCATTTGGACTTAATGCATTCTCAGCAACAGTTTGAGTTGTATAACTGATTGGTTTTACAACATACTCACCTTCTACTTGTACACCATTTTCTTTAATTGGATCGCCGTTGTTATCAAATAAAGGTCCGTTTGCTTTAACGGCGGTTGGAATAGTATCGCTTCCAAACTTCCAAGTATAAATATCTCTCCATCTAATGCCGGTATTATCTGTTGGGGAGCCTTCATATGAATTATAACCCCATTCAGATTTCTTGAACCAAGCATTATTCTTAGAGGTATGATTAATAACTAAGTCCATAAGGACTT
>JAEEGK010030629.1_pt1 | contig 10653 bp, 9 predicted proteins | sample 8958771 | NCBI WGS metagenome assembly JAEEGK01 (sample SAMN16246547, study PRJNA631951) | gut metagenome | biome: gut microbiome; feature: rumen; material: SC-attached | host: Bos | place: Iran: Karaj | collected 2018-10 | reverse complement strand
AAGCATGTCGATGTTGTAAAGCCATTTGCATACCGTCCTTTTGACTCTCGTTTCATATACTACAGTAGTAGCATGGTGGATTGGGGCCGAGAGAGTTTCATGAAACATTTTTGCATGGGGCATAATGTGGGGCTTGTTTGTAAGCGAGGTATGCCATTTGATTCGCCGTCGGGATTCATCACTGATGCATTGGCCGATAATAGGTATTGGACTTGTTCTGGAACAAAAGGAACTGACTCGGTCTTTCCCCTATACCTATACGAAGAGAACATGGGCAATATTGAGAAACGCTCAAACATGGACGCGGCGATTGTTTCCAAGATAGGCGCAGCAATCGGCGGCGAAGCTACGCCAGAGGACATCTTTGCGTACATCTACGGTATTCTCCACGCACCATCCTATCGTAAGAAATTCAAGGAGTTCCTGAAGACGGACTTCCCGCGCATACCTTATCCGAAGGACGCGGCGCAGTTCAGGGCAGTCGCAGAGGTAGGCCGTTCGCTCATCGATACGCATCTGATGCGCGATGCCGCGCCTGGGCTTTCTGAGACGAGGGCACGATTCCCGAAGATGGGCAGCAATATTGTTGAGGAAGTGCGATTTGACGAGGGACGTGTCTTTATCAACGCCGAGCAGTTCTTCGATAATGTTCCACAGATTTCGTGGGAGATGCCGATCGGTGGCTATAGGCCTGCGGAGAAGTGGCTTAAGGATCGTAAGGGCAGGGCACTCACTGGCGACGACATCAAGCACTATCAGCGCATCATCATTGCCTTAATGAAAACAGCCGAGGCTGCTGAAAAGCTCGAAGCTGTTGCTTGCGAATCATATACGGAAGTGTCAGGTACGCCGAGCAAAACTCGGCTGAACTAGCAGAATGAAAGGAGTCTGCACTGTAAAGAAGTCAGCATACAGTTAGGACGGTGAGGCGTGCAGAGGGTGACCGATGTGCGCGAGTCTCGCCAGACAAACGAATAAGCGACAACGCAAGTGAACCTCTCTCGTGAAGTCTCGTTACTTAAATCCCGAGTGGCCAGTGTTCTGACATCATGAAGCCAACAGGATTCCGCCGAACTGGCTTGGGCGGATGAAACTCGGCGGGGCATAGGAGGGTCGCGTGTTCGGAAAGTTCAGCAAGGGAACTCGGGAGAACTGCGTGTAGCGAAAGCGAAAGCAGTAGTCGGACGAGGCCATAGTAGCGGGGAAGCGGGGCAATGCCCGCGGATGCGAAGGGCCTCTGCGTGTAAAAGGGATGTTTCAAACGAAAGAGCGGAAACCAGATTGATTGAGAAATCCTATACGGACGAGGAAATCGCGGCGATTGCGCAAAAACACAAGATGCCGCGCTATCCGAAGATTGCGCTCTTGAGGGAGAAGCTGTCGCGAAAGGCAAAGGAGGAGCCACAGTTCAGATTCTACTGCCTGTATGGGCAACGGCTAAGGGAGGACGTGCTAAGATGCGCCTACGAAGCCGTGCGGGCCAACCAGGGTTCGCCTGGCGTCGACGGGGTGACGTTTGAACGGATTGAGCATGATGTGGAAGGTGTGGAGGGCTTCCTCGGAGACATCCGACAGGAACTCAAAGCCAAGACCTACAAGGCAAGCCCCGTCAAACGGGTTTACATCGAGAAGGCGAACGGCAAGCTTCGTCCGCTTGGCATCCCGACCATAAAGGACAGGGTTGTGCAGGCCGCGGTGAAGCTGATAGTCGAGCCGATATTCGAGGCCGACTTCCACGAATGCTCGTACGGGTTCAGGCCGAACAGAAACGCGAAGATGGCGGTCGAGAGAATCGCGGCGGAAATCAAGGGCGGGAAGACGGAAGACTACGACGCCGACCTGTCGAGCTACTTCGACATGATACCGCACGACAAGCTCTTCCTTGCCATCCGCAGACGAGTCACGGACGGGAGCGTGCTGGCGCTGATACGCCAGTGGCTGAAGTCCACGATAGTCGAGCCGAACGGCGTGAAGAAGAATCCCAAGGGCAGGGGCACCCCGCAAGGAGGGGTCATCTCGCCTCTTCTGTCGAACATCTACCTGCATTGGTTCGAGACGTGCGCCACGTTGGTCGCCAAGGGAATGAACCAAGTCATGTCGATCGTGCGCTACGCGGACGACTTCGTGATTCTCGCAAGAAAGCTGAAAGGGGAATTCGTGCGGAAGATTGAGGGCGAACTGGAAGGCCGGTTCGGCCTCGTGGTCAACAGGGACAAGACGAAGGTCTTGGACATGAGGGTGGACAAAACCGCGCTCGGCTTCCTTGGCTACGAGTTCCGATTCGTAAAGGACAGGCACTACGGCACAGGGAGAAACTACCTGACTTACGGCCCGTCGATGAAGTCGGTCAAGAAGGTTTGCGCGAAGGTCAAGGAACAGACTTTCAGCATCTTCAAACCCGTGAAGAACGAGGACGTGGTGCAGAGAGTCAACAAGATTCTTGTCGGGTGGGGAAACTACTTCCAGTGCGGATATCCGAAGAGGGCGTTTGACAAGGTGAACTGGTACGTGCGGAATCGTCTGTACCTTCATTTCAACCGGAAGAGCCAAAGAGGCTATGTGCTGAAACACGCACCGAACTTCTACTCGGAATTACAGACAATGGGGCTACATAGGCTTCAATGGAGACGGAAGTGACACGTAACGGGTCCCACACGGAGAGCCGTATGCGGGAAAACTGCACGTACGGTTCGATGAGGGGGCGGGCGTTCCCCACGGGGCGTCCCGCTCTACTCTACACCCTTTTTCAATTGTCAGACCCTTTTTCAATAATAATCAAGTAGTATAGAGAGGATTACGGGTGATGAGCGGATATACAGTCTGGGCGGATGTAAAGTTCCGAAAAACCAATGAAGGTGGGTTGAAGGGCTCGTTTTGTCCATACGATTTTTTTACGGGAGAGCAACACCAATTGGGTTACTTGATGCATATAGACGGGAAGTATTTTGATTTCAGGTTTTTTCAAGCACCCTGTTTTGTCGAATTGGGGCAAACGTATAGATTGTTGGTTAAGTTCCTGGTGCCTTCTCTTGTTTTGCCTAGACTATCCGTTGGAAAGAAATTCAGTGTGTGGCGGTCAAGGACTATAGCAGACGGTGAGATTGTGGAAATAAGCGATTCGGAACCTGTAATGTCGCAGCAATTGAAACCGAAAACGCCTGATTTCTACCTACTCACGATCGGGGCCGATGGAAGCCCCCAAAGAGAGCTGCAAGCATGCTTTCTAACTTGTTTGTGCTGTCCCCATGACTTGGACTGTTATCTTAGGGTGTATGCGCAAGATGTTGCAGATGCCGAAAATGGAGTGTCATGTCACGCGCAGGAAAAGGGTCTGTATTGCCCTGTTGATATCCTTTCCAACGGTTCGATATGGCCGCAGAGGGTTGTTGAAGTTAGTTCAATTAAACTAGGTGGAGGAAACTACGATTTGTCGCTGCACGAAGAAGGAGTGTTGTTCAAGGATAAAAATTCAGCGATTGACTTTAAGGATAATATGGCAGCACAAAGTTTAGAACATTTGGATAGGCCATCTGTCTTGAATCGAACAAAGGCCATTTTCGATGAACTGGATTTATATTACATGATGTCTCAAGACTGAACCATGACAATCTTTGAGACACTGCGAAATATGTTCCCGTGCGACTGGGCGACGGTGCTCGTTGGGTGGCGCGGCGCGGGAGCCTGTTCGCCTTGGCCTGACGACTGGGAGCGCTTTCCTCCGATGATCACGCAGGTGAACACTTGGGCAACAGATCCAAAGGCGCATTACGAAGAGAGCCAATGCGCAGTTGAACTCGCGGAGTGCCGCAAATGGCTGGAGTCGGAAGTTGCCTCAATTTGTCGGTGTAATAACGCTAACGGAACCCTGCCATGATTTCAGAAGAAGAAGTAAAGAGCATGTTGCCCAGTAAGCTGATGGCCTTCTTGCGGTCTAAGGACTGTGGTGTAGATCACGTCTGGGCGGAATGTATTACGTCTAGCAGTGGAGTAGCACTTTGGATTAGCTTTCTTCCTGGTGCCTCCTGCTTTTCGCAGATGACTCGTCGGTGGGAAGATGCTGTAAAGTGGTTGATGTATTATCTTGTCAAGAAAGGGTATACGAAAGGAGTTTGGTGTGTTGCTGTCAATGTTCTTGTTCATTGTGTGCGAGACAATGAAAACAAAATTCTGTTTCAATATAATTGTCGTTCTGATCTGTTGAGGAGTCTTGAAAAACGGCGGCATTCTCTGATCCATCCGCTATCGCGGATGAAGGTTGCTGATTTGGGAAATCATAATCGCATACGTAGTTGCATTCTCTACTCAAAATATCTAAACGCAGACGAATATCCGAGTTGGATGGCCGATGACTTGATGCTGACTCTTTTCTTGTTGGACTGCATGCGGTATGATGTGGGTGGCGCAGGGGGCGACTGGCTGAAATTGTCTGAAGTATATCTTCTGGTTCGGAAGATCATGATCGGGCGTGCCGTTTCTGGCGATGCGATTGTTGAACTAACTACTGGAATCATACGGCATCTTTTGGAGAACGGATTGGCTATTGTCGGTGAAGTTGAAATGCATCAGAGTGGAGAAATGAATGACAGCGGCATTTTCCGTGATTCTGCGTTGGCACAAGATGAACTGTTCGCTGTAATTCGTGAAGAGATACGACGCTTTTCTGCAAATGAAACGCGTGATACAACGCTTTGGCTTAGAGATACTGAAAAATCTAAAGAGTTCGATTCTGCGCATAAGGGCGAATCAATTCGGTTAGGGGAATGGTATCACAAGCTTATTACCGACTTTGAGATAGGTTTTGCCGCAACTGACGATGACTTGCATGTGGACACGGATCATTTCAAGCTTGCCGCTAGACCCATGAGATACCGATCAAAGCTTAAGTCGATGTTCTCAAGGCATCGCTATATCTGCTCGTATGCGGTCTATGGCTCAAAAGAGACGAAAACTGGCTGGATAAAGACTGCGACTGGAATGGAGCGGCCTTATATTTTGAGGGTTTTCATCTGGGATGAGGATGACATGATAACACGGCCCAATGCGCTCTGCATAGCCCGCGTGTCGGGTTGCATCAGGCTCAACGGCAACACGGAGGTCAAGGTTGAATACGAGAAAGGCGAGGGGGAACTCAAAGTGGATATCGTTGATACCCCGATCCACGAAACCGCAAAGAATATCCGCTTGCGCTACAAGGGCGCCGAAACGCTGGTGATGCTGCAGGCCGACATGGCTGCGGCGCTAACACGGAGTATGGGAGAAGACACGGTGACGCGGAGATGGCATGGGACGCGTGTACTCGCATAGCGCTTCATCTGACTCTCTGTCTCCGAGAACTCTCCGCGCTCTCCGTGTTGCCGTCGGCAGACCCCGCGCAAAGAGCGGGAGCGGAATTGTTATGGTATAATATGCACAAATGACAAGGTTGCGTGAGAGAGGCTACAGACAGACAGGCGAACGCTTTGGCGTTCGCCGAATGCGTTCACGCCGTCATGCCGTGCTGAGAAAGTGTCGTGCTTGCGTTGTCAAAATGCATGAGCGCTTCGAATGCGCATACGACACCGCTGGCAATGTCGTAGCGACTGCAGAATACGGCGCGTATGGCACGATACGGCGCCCGACTGGTTCGGTTCCAATCTACGGCTGGTGCGGGATGCTGGGAGTGGAGCGCGACGCCGCGACAGGACTATTGTTCATGCGCGCTCGCTACTATTCGCCGATGCTTGGCCGATTCATCACCCGCGACCCCATCGGACTTTCCGCCGGCGACGTCAACTGGTACCGCTATTGCGGGAACGCGCCGTTCTTGGCCGCTGATCCAAGCGGGTTGATTCCTTGGACTGTCATATGTAAGGGTTTGCTTGGATTTAAGGCTGCAATTGATGTTGTTTCACCACATGTCGGAATTCTAGGCATGTTTGTTCCAGGCGTCGGTGTGGCAGCGCTTGCATTGACGGCAGCTTCTGTTGCGTTGAATATTGGTACCAAAGCTGGTACAAATGGATTTGGAGAAGGAGGGCATGGAGTGGCAGATGCGATACTTGATGGAACTTCTCTTGTTGCTGGCGTTATTGGTGTGAAAGTCCCTGTTAAGACAGGAATGGCGGCAGCAAGTGGCGGTGCTGGGGTGGGTCTAGCAGTGTATGGTTTATATGGCGACATACAAGGATTCAATTAATGAAAATTCGAGGCATGGCATTAGTTGGCCTGGCAATAGCCGTTTGGTATTTGAAACACCTTTTCGTGTTTTCACAGTGGCATCTTTCGTTTGAGGTTAATGTCCTAATCTGCGTTATGCAACTGATAGTTGTATTGGTGTTACATGGTTTTTTTGCCATCAGGATTTGGGAAAACGGGCGTGTGTTGCGCAAGGGGATTTGCGAATCGTGTCATAAGGCCTCAGATTGCATTATGCTTGAGGTCTTGATTACTTATCCCAAGGTATCTGGGCGAGGAAACGAGAGGTCGGAATGTGTTTCAATAAACACGCCACTGTGTGAAGTATGTTACACAAGGTTAAAGAAATTGTGTTCTGCTTTTTCAAGGTTTTGTCTGCTTGTTTATTTTACCAGCGGGCTGATATGGATGCTGCTCAACAATGGGAAACTAGGACTTGAAGTGTTTTCTCTTTCAATGTTCACGATAGGCGTAGTCTCTTTTGTTCTATTGCTTTCCTACTATAATGAAAGAAAGCGCAATATAGTATCTGAGAATCCGATTGTGAGGCTGTTCCTCGGTAAAGGATGGATCTTTACCACTATTAAGACAATTAATGTGATTAATGTGTCTGAAATCGTGGATAAGGAAGCCTATATCGCGAGAATTGCCAACCAAGCAGACAAGATGGAACAATCTCAATCAAAGATATGGAAGCATCCCGATGCGATTATGATTGCATTTTTGGTGGTGTGCATAGTAACAATGTTATTCATGCTGTTCACGAATAGGTAGGTCGAGCCAGCCATGTTAGTTCTGAAGAATGTCAATAAGGTCATTATGAACAAGCTATTGCTTATTACACTCGGACTTATTGCACCCTGTGCGTTGGCGGGTATTTGCGATCCGCCGCCGGCGAAACCACAGGGACAGGCAAACATCCGCCCAGTTCAGTCGATGGACCCAAATGAAATCGTCGGTCCTGTCGGAATGGGCTCCCGGCGCTATGTCGAGCCTGGCGCTTGGATGGTGTACACGATTTACTTCGAGAACAAGGCGTCCGCAACCGCCGCAGCCCAGGAAGTTCGTGTGACGTTGCCGATGGACTCCTCCCTGGACTGGGCGACCTTGCAGCTTGGCGAAATCGCGGTCGGCGACTGCGTTAATACCTCGCTCTCAGGGAAGCGCACGGGTTCGTCACTTTTTGCCCTGTCGGACGGAACGACAAGAGTTAAGGCAAAGGTGTCGATCAAGGACGGCTCCGTCGTCTGGTACTTGCGCTCATGGGACGAAACCACGGCCGACGGCTTCCCGGATCGGGCGGAGGACGGCTTCCTTCCGCCAAACGACTCTACGGGTTGCGGGGAAGGGCATGTATCATTCCGCGTGAGACTCCAAAGTGATGCGCAGCCCGGCGCAACGGTTGAGGAAAGCGCGGTAATCGTCTTCGACGCGAACGAGCCGATAGCGACTGACCCCGCATGGCGCAATGTCGTGTACGGCGACGAGGACTGCATTGGCGAGATCATCGAGGAAGCCTTGAATGACGCCAAGGCGGGCGAGGTGATTGCGCTCCCGAAGGGAGTGGCTTTGTCGGACTTGTCGGTTAATGACAACAGGCTTCGCTGGCGCGGCAGTGAATTTGTAGCAAGGGCAAACTACGGGCTTGAGAAGACCGAAGCTGGAGTGCGCGTGCTGATCAAGCCTTCGGCGGCGGCAATCGGTTCCGGTGTCGGGAAGAACGGCGAGCAGGTCGTGCCGTTCAAGGTCGAGAACGGAGTGGCGACGATCGGAGTGAAAAAGAGCGTTGAGGGCTTCTATTATTCGCTTGAGTCGTCCGACGACTTGAGCTTCGAGTATCCAGAAGAGACCAAGGCGCAAAGAGGGAATGGAAGCGCATTGAACCTCGTTGCTCCGGCAGACGGCGAGAAAAGGTTCTATCGTGTCCGCGTAAGCGATTGAGGTAGTCTAGGTTATGAAGCAAACATTCGTTTTCTTAATGGTGACGATTCTTTGTGGATCAACCTGTCATGCTGCGGAGCAATTAGTTTTGGACGAACACAAGGTACATGTCTTTGAATTCGTGATCACTAACTCAACTGGGACTGCACAGACCGTAAAAGACGTGCGGTTGTCCTGCGCATGTCTGAGAATCGTCTCCGACATTTCGGACAAGATCGCGCCTAGGGGCGCCTTGCCTGTCCAAGTGGCGTTCAATCCGGCGGGGATGGCGGGGAATGTAGCCAAGACAGCGGAATTCACGCTGTCGCCTTCCGACGAGACGGTATCGTTCGAAATGTCTGCATTCGTGAAAGTGCGCTGCGGCTTGCAACCTTGCAGAGCCGCCTTGGGTGCGGTGAACCTTGATCAACTGTCAGGTGTGTCGCGGCATCTGGCGCTTGTGGGACACGCCGTTACCGGAAAGCAGGTGAAAATCGTATCGGTGGAAGGTCCGTCGAATTCGGTCTTCTCGGTTGGCGTGGACAAGGACGGCATGGGCTTGTCCGTCTGCGTCTCGAAAGGCTTTGCGCCAAGGGTCGGGAGCTTTGCGGAAACATGGAAGGTAGCCACTACTGATGAAGAAGTGAAAACAATCACCCTCCCTATCGCAATGGATGTCGTGGGCGAGCTTGAGGTCATACCATCAAGGCTTAAGCTCAGAAGCCGCCCGGGCACGCAGAGCCTGTCCGTTTTGATAAGGCCCTGCAAGGGAGCCGACATAGTTATCATCAGCGCTGAGACAAAGCCACGCAAATGGGGCGATGTGAGACTACACCTGCGCGGCAAGACAGGCTGGCGGATCGACATCGACGGCGTCGAATACGACAAAGTTCGCCAGTTTTCGAAACAGCCATTCCTAGAGGTCTCAACTAACAGCCATCAAATGCCGACCGTTAAAGTGCCGCTTGAAACGCCTTGAAAATGCAGCGCACGTAATTGGGCTTCCAAGGTGGTAATGAAAGATAAATCTCTAATTGCTAACCCGATGTTTGCCGGGTGCGAAAGGAGCGCGCGCTGAGTACGCTTTTCCAGCTCATCGCCTTGTGGCTGCTTGCGCACGTCGCGCCGACGGACGCTGTATGGGGTGCTTCCGTCAGAACAGAGGTTTTCGACGAGAAGGACAATGTTGTATTGCGTGTCGATGGCAACGGAAACGAGGTTAGGTATTCCTACGACATCTGCGGACGGCTCGTCTCGCGCACAGCGGCTGATGGCGCAGACGCCTTTGCGTATGACGAGGTGGGTAATCTCGTCGCGGCGTCGAACGCCGTTGCCGTCGAGACATTTGCATACGACCTTCGCGACAGGCTGACCAACGCCGTCACACAGGTTGGTGCAAACACATGGGAGCAAGCCTGGCAACGCGATGCGGGCGGACTGGTCACGAACATTGTCTATGCTCCCGGTAAAGCGGTGACCTGGGCGTATGATACTGATGGGCGGCTTGTCGCCGTTTCCGACTGGCTGGGGCATGAATGGACGTTCACCTACGACGGTGTTGGGAAGCACACGGGCGGGACTTCGCCGGACGGCACGGAACACGCTTTCGCATACGACGCTGCGGGACGGCTTGTCGGCTGGAACGTCGGCGCGATCATGGGGCGGACGATCGAGCGCGACGCCGCAGGACGGCGGGTTTGCGACACCGTTACGGCTGGCTCGATGCCTGTGTCGTTCGTTGACCGCCGCGCGGTAAACACATTTGACACAGCAGACCGACTCGTCTCTGCTTCGGTCACATACGCAGTCACGAATGCGCCCGTCACCGAGACATACATCTACGACGGCAACGGCGCACTCACCAACGCGACAAGCGGCGGCGAGATCGTCTTTGCCGCCGAATACAACGCACATGGTCGCCTTGTGCTGTTGGGGAAAGGGGAATGGGGAACGGGGAACGGGGAATGGGGGACGGGGAATGGGGAATCGGGAACGGGGAATGGGGGGGACGAGCTCCGTCTCGTCCGTTCCTCCAACCGCGTTCGCATACGACGCCTTGGGCAACCGTGTTGTCATTGGCGACCGGATGTTCATTCCCGACCATGCCGATCCACTGAAACGTCCGTTGCTGGAATCTTCATTGATTGGTCGCTCCATTAGCGGTCAGGCTGCCGCTTGCCATATGGCACTTTAGTCCACTGTAAACGACGACGGTGGCACCACCGCGATTGCGGAGTGGTCGTAGTGGTTTGGGTTGCGCGTGAAGAGCTGGGAGCATTTTGCATTGAGCGCGCATTGCAGCTGAATGTCGTCCTCGAAGTCCTTGTCTTGGGAATCCACCGCAAGACCGAGGATGTCGGCATCCACGGTAATGACCTTGAAGATGCGAAGAAGTATCTTGACGGCAATCATCGCCGTCGTTTCGCTCTTCAGCTTGCGCATGACATAATGGACGTTGTTCAGGGATATCGCGGCGATGCAGGCCTCGACATTGCCATTCTCCGCATTCGCCTAGATCTTGAGGGCGTCATAGTAGTAGTCCTCGCGCTCAAGCAGCAC
>JAEEGK010030625.1_pt1 | contig 10654 bp, 10 predicted proteins | sample 8958771 | NCBI WGS metagenome assembly JAEEGK01 (sample SAMN16246547, study PRJNA631951) | gut metagenome | biome: gut microbiome; feature: rumen; material: SC-attached | host: Bos | place: Iran: Karaj | collected 2018-10 | reverse complement strand
GATAAGGATTCTTCTTCTTTTATTAAATTATCTATTTTAATTTTACTTATTTCTTTATTATTTTAAAATCAAAATTTTAGTTTTTTAAAATTTATTTTTTTACTTTTTTTTTGGAATGTATTAATTTTTACTTTTTAAATCAAATATATATTTTGATTTTTGAAATTATTTTAAATACAGATCTTAATATATAATATTTGATTAATAATTTTTTATGGATCAATTAATCAGAATAATTAACTAAGTTAGATATTCATCATTTATTATTATTCCCTTTATTACTAAATTTGAAAAATATAAGATAGAATAATAAATTATTTTAAAAAATGAAAATAAAATATTTATTTTTTATTAATTAAATGAAAATTCAAAAAATTTGGTTAATTCTCATTTTTATAAATAAATATATATATTCAATAATAACAATCCCCTTTAAACGAATATACAAAGAAAAAATAACAGAAAACAACATAATGAAAGTACTTCTATATAACGATCTTCAAATAACAATAGAAATCGGAAATCCATCTCAATCATTTCCAGTATTAATAAAACTTCAACAATCTCCAACTTTTATAATGAGTTCAAATTATACAGGAAATATAAAAAAATTTAATCCAAATTCATCATCAACATTTTTTCCAACAGGTAAATCAATAGAAAAATATCAACAATTACATTGTTTAGATGGATATTATGTAAAAGATTCAATTATTATAGGAAATGAAAAAATAAAAGTTGATAATTTTGAATTTATTTTAGCAAATAAAATTTCAACTGAATCTTCAATTTTAAGTGGTGAAATTGGTTTAATTTTATATGCTCAGGGAATAATACAAAATACTAAATTTTTATATCAATTAAAATTTAAAAAAATAATTGAAAAAGAAGTTTTTAGTCTTGAATATACAAAAGAAAATGAAGGTAATTTAATAATTGGAGATTATCTTCATAATTTTGATAATAAAAAATTTAAAGAAGAAGATTTATTATATGCTAATGTTGGCTTACCTAAAGAAATAACACAATGGTCTTTTGTAATTGATAAAGTTTATTCTAATGGAATTTTAATTGAAAATAATACTAAAGTTAAATTAAATTATGAATTTGGTTTTATTGATGGAAGTAAAGATTATTATGAAAAAGTATATAAAAATTATTTTAAGGATTATTTAAATAAAAATATTTGTAGAGAAGTTCATTTAAATGATTCTTTAAGTCGTTATTATATTGAATGTGATGATATGATTGAATATAAAAATTTTCCTGAGTTAATTTTTAGAAATGATTTTTTAAAATATAATTTTACTTTTACTTATGAAGATTTATTTATGAAATATAAAAATAAATATTATTTTTTAATTTTATTTAAATGGTATATTGATAAATGGAATTTTGGTTATCCATTTTTTAAAAAATATCAAATTTTTTTTGATGGTGATAAAAAAATATTTGGTTTATATCCTAATAAAAATATAATAAATAATAATAATAAATTCAATTTTTCACCTTGGATTTTAGTTTTTATTTTTGCTTTTTTATTTATAATAACTTTAATTATTTTATTAATATTTATTAAATATTTTAAACAAAAAAGGAAAATAAGAGCAAATGAATTAGAAGATAATTTTGAATATCTTCCTCAATATGATTAAAAATCATTTTTAATATTATAAAATAAAAATTATTTATTTTTAATAAATTAATATTTTCCTTTCTATATATTATAACTGTTTTTTTTTAATTTTCAATATAAAAAAAACCATATATTAAAACATACATATATAAAAAAAATATGAATCCACTTGAAATAATATTAATAATAACTTTTATAATAACAGGATCATTAGCGAATATAATTCCAAAAATAGAAATGGAAACAAAATCTTTAGGAATTCGTTTTCAACATACATGGATATTTTTATTTTTTATGTTTCTAAATGAAATATTAGCATTTCCTATATATTACATAATAAATAAAAACGAAAAAACAGAAAATAAAAATTTAAATATAGAAAATAAAAAACCAGAATGTAAATTTTATCATTCAATTCCATCAGTAATATTTGATTTTATTGGAGCAGGAATAAATTTTTTAGGACTTTCAATTCTTCCTGCTTCAATAACTCAAATGTTAGGATCATCTCAAATAATATTTACTTATATATTAAGTAAATTATTAACAAATAATAAACATAATATTAATCATTATATTGGAATAACTTTAACAATAATAGGAATAATTTTTGTTGGTATTTCTGGAAATAATAATTCTAATTATTCTCTTAGTACTATTTTAATGGGAATTTTTTGCGTTTTAATTGCAATGTTTTTTTTATCTTGTCAAATTATTTATGAAGAAAATTTAACTAAAAAATATAATTGTTCTGTTATTAAAATTATTGGTTTTCAAGGAATTTTTGGTTCTATTTTTTCTTTTATTATGATTTTAATCCTTAGTAATATTTCTTGTGGAATGGGAAAATCAGATTTTTTAAAAGAAATTTGCTCTTTAGATGATAATGGTTTATATTATGTTGAAAATTTAAGTTTTGCTTTTAAACAATTGAAAAATAGTAGTTTGTTAATTTTTTTAACTTTATTTTATTTTATTGGTGATTTATTTTGTAATTTAACTGGAATTAAAATTGGACAAATATTATCTGCTATGAGTAGAAGTATATTAGAACCTGTAAAAAGTGTTGTTGTTTGGTTTTATTTTGTTTTACCTTTTAATTATCCTCAATTAAGAGAAAAAGTTTCTATTGTTCAATTAATTGGATTTGTTATTCTTGTATTTGGTAATTTAATTTATCATCATGTTATTGATATTATTGAAATTGTTAATCATTATCATTTAAATAAAAAAAAAGAAAATTTAAAAAAAAATAAAAATGAAAATGATATTAATAATGATAGTGAAAATTCAAAATTAATTAATGATAAAGAATATAATGAAGAAGATAAATTACTTGTTTAAATTATATAGAATATAAATTGTAATTGTAATATTAAACTTACTATAATATAAATTTGAATTTAATTTAATAAATAAATTCTTTGAAGAAAAATAAATAAATTTTTTATTAGTAATAAAATAAATAAATAAATTAATATTATATTTTATTTATTATGTTTTCATCTGTATTAGAAAAAATTAAACATTTATTTGTTAAAATATCAATTTCTGATAATATTTCTTTTTCACCTAAAGTTAAATCATTCATTTTTATAAATCCTTTAATATATTTTATATTAGAAATAAATTGTTTTGGTAAGGATTTTATAATTATATATATTTTTATATTTATAATATTTTCATTAGAAGTATTTTTTATATATTGATTTATAACTTTTTGTATATAATGATCTAAATAAACAAATAATTTAAATTTTCTAAAAGCACATTTTTCTATTTCTAAATTTTGAATATATGTAAACCCTTCATCCAAAAAATCATCATTTAAAATATTATTATCATTTTTAATTAAATTATTTATATTTATATTATTTAAATTTTTACAAATTTCTTCAAACTTCAAATCTTCTTCACTTTGAATACAAGGAAAAATTTTATCATAAATTAAAGTCATTAAATATGAAATTATATTGTTTAAAGACTTTGAATTATCATTTTCTTTTGTATAAATTTTGATTAATTCTTTCAAAGAAGTAATTAAAGAATTTAAATTTTGTGATAATTTATTTTCTTCTATTATTGATAAAATATCTTGATTCATATGATTATAATCTGGTAAATTATTTATTTTTTCTTTAAATTTAATTATATAATTTAATATTATATTATAAGTCTGTTCATTTTTATTATTATTCCTTGGAGTTAAAGATAATTTATCAATAGTATTATTTTCTGAAGTAATATCATTTAAAATTCTTTGAGATAAAGATTTGTCTTTATATTCAATTAAATATTTATTATAATTTTCCATTAATTTTCTATTAATTAAAATTGATGTATAAGCCTCTTTTAGATTTGAAATATGATTTATTTTATATTTATCAATTGAATCCTTTATTTCATCATTAAATAAATCAATTTCTTTTTCTAATTTATTAATTTGTTCTTTTGATAAAGAATTTATTGTTTCTTTTAAATTAAATAAATTCAAATATATTTTTTTATAATTTGTTTTAAAATAAATTCTATTTTTAACATGATTAAAAAGTTCATTAATAAAAGAAATTAAATTATCATTATTACCTTTTGGAAAACTAATTTGATTTAATGGTTCAATTGTATATAAAATTGAAGATAATGTATTAATTATATTATGTTCATTTTTAATATAATATTCTTTATTTTGAGGAATCTTTATTGATTCAATATTATTTGTAATAAAAATACTTTTTCTCTTTTTTTCTTTATCATTTTTAATCATATTTTCAATAAATGTTAAACTTTCATCAGAACTTAATTTATTTAATAAATGAATAAATATTTTCCTTTTTTTTAATAAGGATTCTGATAAATTTTTATTTTTTAATATTCCAATCATTCCTTCACTAGTTAATATTTTATGATATAAAATATAAAAATCTTCAATTGAAAAACAGAAAGATGAATAAGGATTATTATTTTCTGTTTTATCTTCATTAATAACATTATCTAAAGTTTCAGATAAAGGAATATTAAGTAATTCTTCTACAAATAATAAAAATTTTTTTGAAATATTTTCAATAATAATTTTATTTATTGGAGTATATTCTTTATATTTATCATTTGAATAAAGTTTATTATTAATCATAGATAATAAAATATCAAAAATGCATTTTATATTTTTTTTTGTTTCTTTTGTAATATAAGTCTCAGTAATTCCTTCATATTCTGATTGAGTAAAAAAAGGTTTTATAACAATAATAAATATAAAATATCCTATAAATTCAAATAAACTAATTGAAGAAACATCAGGAGAATGTTTAATTAATATAATAGAAAGCATTATACATATACTAATTAAATATTGAGGTATTATTGTAATATTATTTAAAATTGTATCAAAAAATAAATTTAATATATCAATTATATCTTTTAAAATTGAAATATATTCTTCTATTACTTCATATGGTTTATCTTGTTGAAATATTTCATTTAATAAAGGCTTATTTGAAAATAAATTTGATTGATTTCCTTTATTTATTTTTTTAATATATAATAATTGTTTTTTTAAAAAACCTTTTTCTTTATTTTCTTTTACATTTGTATATAATTTATCAAAATTAATTTCTTGAAAATAATTCATATATGACATATTAATATAATTTGAATTATTCATATAATTATTTTTATTTCTTTTTAATAATTGTGGCCCTTTACTTATAATATAAATTTTATCACTTATTTTTTTACTAATTGAACTAATTTTTAAATCCCATTCTCTCCAACTTTTAAATTGAATTGTTTGAATTACTTTTTGAAATATTTTTTTAAAATTAACTTTTATTTCTTTTCTCAAATATAACTTTTTAAGAATACAACCAGAAAGAGTTTCTTTAAAAAATATACTTACTGCTTTCTTATTAAAATTATTTAAAATATCAATTTTTAATACGTTCCAAAATAATAATAAAAAACTTGATTCAGTCTCTTGGGCATAAGGATTATCATAAAAAAAATCAATAAAAAAAGATGAAATTTTTTCTTTTTCTTTTATATTTTCAGAAAATAAATTTAAAATTAATTCATTATCATCTCTCAATAAAGACATAAATTTTTTAATATCATTAATTATATCAGTATTATTTTTATCATTATTATTAGTATCATATAAATTTAAAGTTTCTTCTGAATTCTTTGTAATATTATTATAAATTTCTTTTGATGATAATTTATTTTTATAAAAAGAATTACTTTCTTTATTGATATCTGAAATAATTTTATCATACATTAAACCAACTATTGTTTATTTCAGTATTAATTATTTTTCTTACTAGTATTTCTTGTTATAGATTCTTCTTTAATTAAATTTTGAAGAATTTCCATTTTTCTTGATACATTATATAAATTTGAATCTATCATATTTAAAATAATAAAAAAAAAAAAATTAAAATTTAAGAATTAAAAATATTTTTCCTCATATTTTTTAAAGATTTTAAGTTATAATTTTCTATTTGGAATATATGGATTAATATAACTAATATTAGAATTATTATTAGTATTAATATTATTACTATTTTGAATATTATTAAATTCAATCATAGGAGAATTTAAATCATTAGAATTTTGTAAAGAAGGATTAATTGGGGTAAATGGAATATTTTTTGGATAAGGTGAATTTAAATATTTCATAACCATTGGACTTAATTTTTTTTGTTTGCATTTTTTACATAATTTTTTTAATCCCAATACAATTGCCAATAATAAAATAAATAGAACTATTTTACATATTATTTTTCTTTTATTATTTCTTCTTCCTCTTTTCCATTTTTTTCCTTTGTTTTTACCCCATTTTTTTTCATAAGGAAAATTTTTATATTTATCATATTTATTATTTTGGTGTCTTCTTTCATATGGATGATGTTTTACTTCATCTTTTTTGTGTCTTCTGCATCTCTTATTACATTCATCTGTTTTATTATAATCTCTTAAATAATTTTTTGGAAAAACTTTATTTTTGTTTTTATAATCATGAAAATGACTTTTTGAACAATTTTTGTTTCTTTTTTCACGACTTTTATCATATAAATATTTTAACCATTTAGAGTTACGACAATTTACCTTTTCAATAAATAAAAATATAGATATTAATAGAATGAAATAAAATTGTTTCTTCATTTTTTTATAGATATTCTTTATTTTTTGATTAAATAAAAAATTTGACTATTATAAATTAATATATTTATTAAATCAAAATAAAAAATGAATAGTAGATTAATAAATCATATTAATTTATTATTAGATATCTTATAAAAATTTTGAAAAATCATCATAATAAAATTCTTTAAATAATATATTTAAATTAATTATATTAATATGGTTTTTTTTTTATATTAGAATAAAATTTATCAATATTCTTAAAGAAAATAAAATTAATATAATATTTATTAAATTTAATTTATATTATATATGCATATAATTATAAATTTACTAAGTAAATTATTTTAGATTTATATAAATATTTTTTATATAAAATAATTAAAATTATTCATTTGAAGCTAAAATTCATATACAAAATATTAGATATCAATAAGTCTTTTAATTAATATTATTATAATAAATTATAAATATAAATGAAGAATTATCAGATATTAAAAAATTAAAGGTTTAAATTTAAAATGAGATAAATAATTTATTATTCAAAATCTTATATCAAAATCAATTTGATAATATAAATTAATAATATTTAATCAATAAAGTATGAATTATATCTTTTATATTTAATTTTTTATCATTAGAAAATAAATGAATATAATAATCATAAATATAAACTTACTTTTTATAAAAAAATATTACCAAAAAAAAAAAAAGGAAAATGAATTAATTTGTTAATTTAAAAATAATTTATTTAATAATTTGATATTGATTTTTTTAAATAAAATGAAGATATATATCCTAACTATACTATTATTATCATATGTACTTTCAAAGAGAGTTCCTCCTCGTAATATGGAATTTCCAAATGAAATAGGTAAGATAAAAGTTACTAAAGCATTACAAGTTAAAACAATTGAAGAAGATTATATTGAAAAAATTGATAAACTTGATGTTCCAAATAAAGTAAAAGAATGGGTAAAAACTTTAAATGCTTCAAAATTAAATTCAAAATCAAATATTGATTTATTATATAATAAAACAATAGGAGGATATGCAAAAGGTGATTTATATTATTTCTATAAAAATAAAGAAGAATATACTTTTAAATATGGTAGTGCTGAGGTAGTCCTTAAACCATTAAAGCCAATTAAACGTTATTGGTGTCCATTAAAAGCTAAATGTGGTTATTATTCATTCCCTAATTTTTATAATGAAAAACAATTTAGAAGATATGTTATTCGTAGAATGAGAAATGCAATTCAATCATCAATTTATAATAAATATAAACCAAAAAAAAATAATAATACAAAAAATATTTAAAAAAGATAAAAAAAAGATTATATTATAATAAAATTAAAACAATGTTTTTTTGATTTTAAGATAGATTAAGAGATTAATAAAAAATTTAATTTTTTTTTTAAATTTTTTTTATTTAAGATTTATTAATGGAAAAAGATATTTATTTTTCTCAACAAACTTTTTTTAAATAAAATAGATTTTGAGATATTTAAATCTTTAAACTCAATTATACTAAATAATATATTAAAAAATATTATTAATTTCTATTACAAAAAATTTTTTATTTTTTTTCACATCACAAAAAGTAAAAAATAAATTTTAGAAAAGAAAAGCAAACATAAACATAATATAAGGATTAACATAAGTAAATAATCCAGAATTATCATCACCACCATCATCTCCACCATCATTAGAAGCAGCAGTACAAGTAGCAGTACCAGTCATAGAAATAGGATTAGCAATAGTTGCTGTAGTTTGTCCAATAGTGGATGCACTAACAGTAATTATAGCTGAATTGAGAGCACTAGTAATAGTACATGTAAGTGTAGCAGTTTCATCAAGTCTTCTATTTCCACCTTGTTGTTGTTCTTGTTGTTGTTGTTGTTATTGAGCAAAGGTTACTACTGTTGGTTTACAAGTTGGGATTACACTTGTTCGTGCTGTTAATGTTACTGTGGTTGTATCAGAAAAAAATAAAATTAGCAAAACAATTTAATAAAAAATATATTCCTAATTCACAAAATAATTCTTTTATTAAAAAAGTAAATATTCAAAAAAGAAAAAGTCAAATTTATATTAGAAAATTTAAACTTTTTGATAATGAAATTAATGAAAATATAGTTATTCCATCTTCATATAGAAATAGTAATTTATATGAATTTAAAAAAAGAATAAAAAAAATGAAAAAAATAACTATTGAAGAATATTTAAATTATTTAAGAGAAAATATTGGTTCAATAAAACTTTTCAATGAACCTAATTCAGAAGAAAAAAGAATAAATAAATTTATTGAAAATTTAAATGATGATTTAAAAGTTCAACAAGAATTATATAATATATTAAGTTCAAAATGTAAAGTAATTGATAAAAAATTATTAATATCATCTTCAATTCCATTTACAACAAATATAAACTAAAAAAAAAATATATATATTTATAAATAATTTTTCAATTTAATAAATAAAATAATATTTCAAAATCTATATAATAATTATAAAATTTTTTATTCATTTGAATTAAGTAATTGTAATAATTGTAAAATATATAAAAATAAAGAAACAATATCAGTATAAAGCATAAAAGAACCAAGAATATAATCATCCATTTCAACACAATAACTTTTATTTCCAATAATTAATTGTGTATCATAAATTAAATAAAATCCTAAAATAATAATTCCAGCAATACAAAAAATAATATGTAATAATTTATTATTTGTAAAAATAAGGAAAAAAGAAAATAAAAATAAAGAACAACATCCAATAAATAAAATACTACCATTTAAAGTCATATCAGTTGAAGTAGTAATTGCATAAATTGTTAAAGAAATAACCATTGCAAATGTCATAAAAGCAGCCATAAAAACAATTTTTGGATTTGAAAAAGCACAAATAAAAGAAACTAAATAAGATTCTGCAATAGTAAATAATAATAAAATAATATAATTCATAGGAACTTTACTCATTGTATCTGGACAACATATAATTATAATTGGTAATATTATTGTTAAAAATATCATTAAATATGCTAAAGATATATTATTTATCAAAAATGATTGATAACTTTTTGATATCATTGCAATTAAACAAAGTATTGTTGTAATTAATAATTGAATTGATAAAATTCCATATACTTTTCTAATAAAACCTAATCTAATTGATAAATTTATATCTTTTAATCTTTCTTCTGTATCAAATGATTTAAAATCATCTGTTTGATAATCTGAAGTATACATTTTTTTTATTAGAAATTTTTAATATAAAAGATTATAATAAATATTATATAATTCTTTTATTCTTTTTTTAATCATTTTTTCTAAGGTATTTATAGGTTTATTAAATAATTTTTTATTAATAATAATATAAAACATATTATTCTTTCAATTTATTTATTTTTATTTTAATGAAATAATTTCTATAAAATATAAATGAATCAACAAGAAAATTTTATTGAATTCAAAAATTATTTAAATGAAAATTTTTATATTAATAATATTATGAATGATCCTAATAATGGAAAATGGAATAATTCAAGAAAAGATTTTATTAAATCATATAATAATGAAAAAGAATTATTTTTTAGAGAAATAAGTAATTTAAATATTTATTCAATAAATGATATTATTCCAAAAGATTTAGGGAATAATTATAATTATTCAAAGAATATAATTAAAACATATTTAAATCATTTAATTAAAAATGAAAGAAATAAAACAGTTTTTTCAAATGATTCAATCAATTTTTTAATTAATAAAAGAGAAAAATTTGATTTAATATTGAAAATATAATATTTTGATTTTATTATAGAAAAAAATTTCAATATTTTATTAAATGAACAAAAAAAAATTTACTTTTATCAAAATAA
>JAEEGK010030618.1_pt1 | contig 10656 bp, 4 predicted proteins | sample 8958771 | NCBI WGS metagenome assembly JAEEGK01 (sample SAMN16246547, study PRJNA631951) | gut metagenome | biome: gut microbiome; feature: rumen; material: SC-attached | host: Bos | place: Iran: Karaj | collected 2018-10 | reverse complement strand
CCCAATCCCCAATCCCCAATCCCCAATCCCCAATCCCCACAAATATATGAAGATTATAAATCTATTATAAAAAAATAAATATTATTATTAAATTAAAAACTCATATATTTTTATTATTGATTAAAAAAAATAAAATTAAATTTTTAATTTAAAATGAGTGATGCAGAACATATTTTTTATTTAACACATATTAAATTAAATAACGAAGAAATAAATAATAGCATTAATCAAAAAGAAATATATAAAAAAAATATAAAAAAAAAATATAATAATTCATATAATACATCATTTAATAATACAAGACAAAATTTTATATCTAAATTAAAAAATAATAATTCAACTTTTTATAAATTTAAACAAAATTTTTTCAAATATTTGATTGATGAACAAATAAATTATGCAAAATTTGAAGAAATAGAAAATTATTATATAAATTTAATAAGAAACAATTTTAAAAAGTATAATAATAACTTAATTAAATTAAAGAAAAAAAAAAAAGAATATAAAGAGATAATCAAAATCATTGAAAAAGAAGTAAAGAATCACTATTTTTCAAGACAAAATGATTTTGAAGAATATTATAAAAATATAATAAATACTTATAAAAAAAAAATTCAGATTCAATCACATGAATTAAATTGTTATAATAACATGTATAAAAGAACTTATAGAACAAAAATACTAATAATAAATAGAATTAATAATGAATATGAAATAGAAGCAAAAAATCAAGAACAATTTGAAAAATATATTATTCTTAGAGATCATGGATTATTAGATTTTAAAAAACAAAGAAATTTATTAAAAAAATTACAAAATATTTTAGAATTGAATATAATAGAAAATAAAAGTTTATTTAATAAAAAAAAAGAACAATTAAATGAATTAGAATATCAAGTTTCAATATTAAAAAATTATAAATCAAATTACAATAATTTATTAGAAAAAATTGATGAAGATAAAACAAAAATATGTATTAAAATTACAAAAAATAATACTATAAATAAACATATTTTTAATGAAAATAGGAATTTATTAGCAATATATTTTTCAACTAAATATAATATTTTGAAAGTATATCAGTCATTAAATATTAATAAATTGGATAGATTAATAATGAAAGTCAATAATTTTCAAAATAAACAATTTAAATATAAATTAGAAATTAAAGCATTACATAAACAAATAAGAGAATTAACACTTAATTATTTTGAATTATGTTATAATTATAATAATATACAAAAAAAAATAGAAAACAATAAAAAATTAATTTCAATTAAAAATAAGCAAGATATGAATATAAGAAAAGAAAATTTTGAATATTTATTTGAAAATGTCAAAGATTTAAAAAAAAGATTATTTGCAAAAGAGCAATTTGTTATTCTTATATTAATATTTATTATCAAATATACGAATCAAATTTATAATTCATTAAAATTAGATAATATATCTATTCTTGAACATAAATATAAAAAATTTTTGTTAGATTCAAACAATATCCATAAAAATTTAGTTCAAAAATTAAAAGAATACAATATAAAGAGTATAAAATTTTTTTTATATTTATTTAATTATTTTACAAATTCATTATATTTCATTTTTTCAAATACTTTTAATAAATCATGTAGAAAGAATGACTATTTATTTTCAAAACCTTTAGATATATATGAAGTAATCAATTTTTCTTCTGATAAAATTTTATTACTTTTTGAGAAAAAAGTACAAATAACTTTTAAACATTTACAAAAAAAAAATCAAATATTTAGTAGGACTGATGTGGAAATTTTTAATTCAATTCATAATTTAGAAACAACAACTGCAGAAAAAAATGAAAAAAAAGTTTCAAAAAATTTATCTCTTGAAGAATTATATAATGATTTCATGACAAATTGCCAAAATAAAGAAATAAAGAAAAATTATTTTATTAAATATCATCCAAATACTTCAATGCTACAAATAAAAAGATTTGTTATTGAAAAACCCAATAAACAAAAAGATGAATTACCAAAACTTAAAAGACTTTCCAATAATTCTTTAAATCTTAAAAAGAGGTTATTTAATCCCTTTTCAAAAAGAGACTTAAATAAAAAACAATGGATTAAAAAATGTTGTTCTGTGGACAATGTTATAGAAAAGGATTATAATTATGTTTATGATGATAAATTTGATACAGATAATGATGAAAACAATGAAAAAACTATTAAAAAAAAAGAAAAAATTAGTAGATTATTCTCTCCTAAAAATGAAAAAAATCAAATGGATAATTTTCTGTTTTTTTCAAGAATGAATGATTTAAGAAATTTAGAATATCAATATAATGAAAATAATAAAAATATTTTAAATCCAAATGAATTTAATAAAATATATAATAATTTGAATAAAAAAGTTTTAAAGAATAAAATTAATACTTCATTAAAAAAGAAAAAAATGAAAAATACAAGTTTTAGGTCTAATAGTGAGATATCAATATTTCAACCAAAAAAAATCAAATATCAAAAGTAAATTCAATATTATCAACTAATTATAATAATAGTGGAAACTTAAACTTAATGAATACAATATCTGCATATTTTCAAAAATAATATAAAATAGTTTTTTATAAATTTAAATTATTATTTAGTAAATATATTTAAAGTATATAAAAAATTATATATTATAAAAGTTTCTTTGATAATAAAAATTGTTTAATCTTCCTGATAAATTGTCTTGTGTATGATAATTAAATTGAAAACTATTATTTTCATTATCATTTTTTTTGAATACAAGTTTATTTCTACTTATATTTTTTGAATTGTTTTTATTTTCAAATAAATATTTATCCATTATCATTTTCCTTTTTTGTTCATTTATTTTTAATTTTTCATTTAGATATTCAAGGTCATTTCTAGCAGTTGTAATTTCATTATTAATTATTGCATTATCATATCTTTGTTTTAAATTATTTTTATTATGAATGTTTGAATAATAAATTGGATTTAATTCATAATCTATTATATTTCTTTTATCAAAATTTTGATTTATATCATTGGATATTTTTTGGAGATTTTGTAATCTTAAATTATTTTCATGTCTATACCTTATTAATGGATCATTTTCTATTAAATAATTTTTTATTTCAGAATTATTTATAACATTATTGTGTATTTCTTTTATTTTATTTTGTTCATCTTCAATATTTTGAAGTAATTGATTTGTTATATATTTATTATTATTTATAAAATTAACTTTTGAATTCTCATCATTTTGATTTACATTATTATTATTAGGATATATAATATTAAAATTATTATATTGAGGATTTTGAAAATTTTGATAATTATTATTTTCTTGGAAATCACAAATATTATTATTATTTAGGTTATTATTTATCATTGGTGATTGGTTAATATTTGAAAAATTATTCTCTTGATTATTTATTATTTGAGTTTGATATTCAATAAATTCTGGTTTTGGTTCAATTAAAGATTGAATCCTTTGATTTTTTATCCTAATTTTATCTTCATTATCTTCAATATCACTTAAATAAGTATGATTAATTATTTTTCCATGTAAATTATAATTATCATTTAATTTTTTCCTAATTTCATCAAGATTATTATTAATATTATCTATTACTTTATTTTTTATAATTTTTTTCGAACTTTGTGATTTTTTTTTGTAATTATAATTATTTATAGTATGATTTTGGTTATCATTTATAGATTTATTTTTGGTATGATGAATTAAATTAGTACAACTATAGGTATGAATTGGTTCATTATTTTCTTCATTTAATAATTTTTTAAGATTTTGATTTCTTAATTCAATTTCTTCTTTTCTTAATCCAACAATTTTTTTTAAACTCATATAATCAGCAACATTTAATCTATATTTTTGAAATAATGTTTTATTATTATTATTTTTATTATTTTCGTTATTTTTTTTTCTTTTATTATTTTTGATATTTTTAATTTTACAATTATTATTTATTTTATTGTTTTCAATTTTACAATTATCATATTTTTTATTATTTTCAATTTTAAAATTATTATATATTTTACTATTTTCAATAGTAGGTTCTACATATTTTTCTTTATCAATATCTAATGAAATATTTTTTAAACTTTCTGCAATTTTTTTACTTTTATTTGATATATTTGGTTTATTTTTTAATTCTTTTAATTGTTTATATTCTTCATTTTTTCTTATTTTTTCCATTTTCATTTCATTTTCTATACATCTTTTTTCCCAATATTTATTATTAGAAGAATATGTTCTTGAACTTTCAATAGATTTATTTATTGTTTTATTAATTTTTTTAGCTTTGTTAAATCCTATTTTTTCATTTTCATTTACTGACAAATTATTTTTTTTATAATTTTTTTTCTGAAATTTAAGTCTTGTTTTTGAATTAATTATTTGATATTGTTTTACTTTATGATCAATTTCATTTTCTCCTAAATCTTCTGTAATAGGATTTATCATTTGGGAGTTGATAATCCTAAAAATTAAATCATCTTTTTTTATGCTTTTATATAACTTACTCATATTTTTAATAATTTAAAAAACTTATAAACATTTTTTTCAAAATAATTATAAAAAAATTCTTTAATTAGATATTTTTAAATAAATAAATTAATCCTTTATTTATAATAAAGTTCTGAAAACATTGATTCTTTATTATTAAGTAAATTTTTTGGACTATCATTTTCAATTATTTTCCCTTCATCTAAAACAAATATTTTATCATAATTTTTTAAATTTTTAACTCTATGTGCAATTGTTATAATAGTACATTCTTTTTTATATTTATAAATAATATTAAATATTTTTTCTTCAATTTCTAAATCAATATTAGAAGTTGCTTCATCTAAAATTAAGATATTACTTTTTTTAATCAATGCCCTAATAATACATAAAATTTGTTTTTCTCCAAAAGATAAATTATTCCCATTTTCAGTAATTTTTAAATTTAAATTGAATTTATTATTATTGAATTCATTAAACATATTTAATAAATTTTCAATATCATTATTATTATAATTATTATTAGGATCAATATTTTCTTTTAAAGTACCTTCAAAAACAAAAGGTTCTTGAGTTACAATAGAAATTGAATTTCTTAATTTATCCATTCCAATTTTACTTATATCAATATCATCAATTAAAATTTTACCTTCATTTAATTCTAATATTCTAATAAGAGCTAATGTTAAAGTAGTTTTCCCACAACCTGTTCTTCCACAAATTCCAATTTTTTCTCCTGAATTAATTTTAAATGTGATTTCCTTTAATACATAATCTAAATCTTTTCTATATTTAATATTAACATTTTTAAATTCAATATTACCTTTTTTAGGCCAATTATTTATTTCTTTATCATATTCAGTTATTGAAGGATGTTCAATTATAATATTTTTATATGATAAACATCTATTAAAAGCCATCATACTATTTTCAAAAACTGAAAAAAAAACCAAAAATCTAATAAATGTATCTTGTAATTGAATAGTGTATGTTAATAATAATCCAATTGTTTCAGGTTTAAAATTATTTTTAAATATTATTATTAAGCATAATAAGAAACTTTTAAAAAATAAAGAATATAATTCCAAGGTAAAAGTAAACCAAGTTGAACTACCTTTAAGAAAGTAATTATGTAATAAAAATTTATCAAGTTTTTTATAAAAATCTTCTATATAATAATATTCAACTCCAAAACATTTTATTGTTGAAAATCCATCATAAGCTTCATTTAATAAAGTTAAAATTGGTTGATTTGATTTACTTTCCATTAATGTTAAAGTTCTTGAGCATTTAAGATAATAATGTAATAATTTAATACCAAAAATAAAAGATAAGGGAATAAATAAAATACAAATGGGTTGAAAATAAGAAGTAATTATGAAAGTTAATAAGAATATTCCACCAAATGAAAGTACATTTCCAAACATAACTGGAGAAAAAAAATCAACAATTGATAAATCTTTTGACAAATTATTAATTATTTGACTTCTTGGTGTGATGTCATGATATAAATTTATAGGAGCTTTAATTATTTTTGAAATGCAATTTTTATGTAATTGTTTATTTCCTAATAAAGAATTTTTAGTTATTTTAATTAATCTAATATAAATCAATAAAGTTGCTATTATTATATATAAAATGTAAAAATATAATGAATAAGTATTAATATTTTTTTCTTCTATATTTTTTCCAATTTCTAATAATTTAAAATCTGATAATCCCTTAAAAATTAACCATAAAATTAAAATAATAATTATTGGGAAAAGATTTTTGTAACCACCTAATAATTCAATATATTTTTTAATAAAATTAATCATATTTATATTTGATTTAATTGGATTAATATTATTTTGATTAGAAATATTTTTTATTTCATTTTGATTATTTTTTTCAATTGGTTTTTTAATTGATATTTCTTTATTTTCAAGATATTCTTTGAATTTTTTAAACTCATCAATTCCAATTAAATTTTCATAATTTCCATTATAAACTATTTCACCATCTTTTAATAAAAGAATTCTATCTGCTTTATTTAAATAATCTAAAGAATGAGTAATTAATAATCTAGTTTTATCTTTTAATTCTGAAATAATACAATTTTCAATAATTCTATTTGCAACATTATTATCAAGTGAACTAATAGGATCATCAAATAAATAAATTTCTTTATTTGAATATAATGCTCTTGCTAAAGCAATTCTAGATTTTTGTCCTCCTGATAAAGTTGTTCCTTTTTCACTAATCATTGTATCATCACTTTTATTAAATGATTTAATATCTTTTTCTAGTTCACTTAAATTTAAAACTTTATTATATTTTTCTTCATCATATTTATCAAAAAATAAAATATTATTTTTAATAGTATCGTATTTAATAAAAGGATTTTGTTTTATATATGCAATTGAATTATTAATATTAATTTTAGTTTCAGGAGATGATAAAATATTATTTAATAAAGCATTAAATAAAGTAGTTTTTCCACTTCCAATTTGACCAATTATCATAACTAATTCACCTTTTTTAATAGATAAGTTTATATTTTTTAGAATATAATTTTGATTATTATAATAAAAATTTCCATTTGAAATAAAAATAACATTATTATTATCTTTATCTGCTTTATTTTGATAAATTATTTTTTTTTCTTCTTCTTTTAAAAAGTTTTGAATTCTAATTAAAGAAGCATAAGATGCAAAAATATTTGTACAACTATTTGCAAATTCTCTTATTGGGTCTTGTAAACTTGTAAAAATTCCTAAACAAGTAAAAATATTTTCAACTTTCATATCATTTGAATAATATATATAAAATACTATAGAAACCATTGAAATAAAAATTGGTGAAAACCATAAAAATGTTCTTATTTTATTTGCAACTTTAAATAAATTATTGTAACATATTAATTCCTTATCTCTTGATTCAAGAATTTTATTTAAGAAATATGAATCAAAATTATTTTCTTTAATATTTGTAATACTATTTAATGTATTGGTTGTAATTTTCATTCTGTTATCTATACTCTTTTGCTTTTCCATTTGTCTGTATTTCATTTGATTTTGAAGATAAAAGGTAATAACAAAATTTAAAATTAGAGCAATAAAACCAAAAATAAATGTTTTACCCATATAATTAAATAACATTATACAATATATAGAAATTAAAATTGGGAAACAAATTAAATTAGATAATGTTGAAATTGACATCATTATTTTTTGAGAATCATTTTGTGTGAAATTAATTAATTTTGCATTATCAATTTTGGAATTTTTGGTTAATTTAAATATTTTTTGAAAAATTAAATATTTTAATTCTGCAGTAATTTGAATTGAAATAATATTATTTTTATATTCTAAATGTTTTTGAAGAAAAATATTTATAAATTGAAATAAAATAAATTTAATAGAAAGAATTAAAATTTTATTAGTTTCATAATTGTTATCTTTTCTAAAATATATTATTATATTTCTGAGTGTTGCAATAATATTTATATTTAAAAAAATAGAAATAAAATTTATTAAAAGAATAAGTAAAAATGCTTTAAAATGTGTTTTAAAAAGTATATATGCAAGATTTTCATTAAAAATATTATCTTTTTTAATATTAAAGGATAAAGTTTTTGAAGAATTTTTTTCAGACAAAATTCCTAAATCTTCTTCATTAATTGGTCTTAAATTTGCCAAATCAACAATCTTTTTAATTTGTTTAAAAAACAATTTTATAATAAAATCCTCATTTAAAAAATCTTTATTTTTAAATGATAATTCTTTATTTTTTTCTTTTTCTTCTTGAACAGAATTTTTAACAATTAATAGCTCATCAATTTTATTCATATTTTATTTAAATATTAAATTCATAAATTTTGAAAATAAATATTTTTAAAAAATTAAAAATATACAATTAAAATATTAAAAAAGATTTTAGAAAATAATATTAAATTTTCTAAAAATTAATTGCATTTCTAATTGAAGAATAAAATATAAAAAATAATTAAATTTTATTATTTATCATCAATATATAAATGTGTTGACCAAAATATAAAATATAATAAGCTTATATATTGTTATATACTAAGATTTGATTTTTTATTTTTATTTAAAATGTCAGAAGAACAAAGCTTAATCAAAAAATTTGTAGAAGAAAATTGTCTTTTATTAACATTAACCATTCCAAATATTTCAAATAATTCTAATTTTTATCTATCATTTTACAATTTAGTAGATGAAAATATAAAAAAATTATATGATTTCTTTTTTGAAGGAGAAAAAGATCTATTTATATCTCAAGATGATGATGAATTAGAAGATGAAAAATATTTATTTCCAATTGAAGGAATACCTCAAATTTTAATAAAAAAAAGAGATCCAATTGAAAAAGAAATTATAAAACAAATATGTAAAAATATATTTCCAGGAAGACTTTTATTAATAAATGATACAGAAGGAAATTTTTATTTTTCATTTGATTTAGAAAATGTATTAAAAGATGATTCAAAAGATATATGTGGAATATGTTGTTTTGAAGCTACACAAATAAATTTATTGAAAGTAAAACAAATAACTTTTATTTTAGATTCAAATGAAGAAGTAAAAGGAAATGAAGTATATGAATCATTAATTAAAGGAAGAATAGAATTAAATGAAGAAATAGATGATGAAAAAATAGGAGAAAAAGAAGAAGAAGAAAAAGAAGATGATGAAGAAATAAAAGAAGAATTGAAAGAAAAAAAAGAAGATTATGACGATGAAATAGAAAGTAATTTAAATAAAAAAAGAAATAGAAATAAAATACCAGATGAAAAAATAAGAGAAACAACAACATCATTTATAGCAAAATTAAGAGAATGTGTAGAATTAGATAAACAAAATAGAAAAATAAACAAACCTTCATTAAATAAATTAAAAATTTTACCAGTAATAAGGAATTTTTTAGCAAATATATATTATCAAAAGGAATTTTTAGCCCAAGATGGATTAGAAATATTACAAGAATGGTTAATTAGAAATCCAGATGGAACTTTTCCACCTTTAAATCAATTAAGATCAATGTTAGATAGTTTAGATAATTTAAATTCTATTCAAACAAGACATTTAAAAAGATGTCAAATTGGAGGTTGTGTAATGGATTTATCAAAAAATACTAATTTTCCAAATGATATTCAAAGAAAAGCTAAAAATTTAGTTGAGAAATGGTTAAGAATTATTTATGGAATTACTATTGATTATGGTGATATTGAAACTGGAAATTTAAAATATTTGGATTTAATTAATAAAGGTAAAGGTGGTTATTATTATGAAGATGAAAGTATTAATGAAGAAAATGAAGATGAAGAAAAGAAAGAAAAGTTTAAAGAGAATCTTGAAATGAAAAATGATATTTTTAAAGAGAATGAAATTTATAATAGGTCTAAAGTTCCTAAAAAAGGTATGTTTGATTTTGTTAAGAAACCTATTTCAAAAATTGATGAAAATAAACTTGATGATAATGTTAAAAATTATAATTATTTTGATTTAAAAAGAAGAAAAAAAAAATAAAACAATAAAAATAAATATTATTAATTTTAAAAATTTATTTTTAAATATATTATTGAAAAATTTTATTTCATTGTTATAAAAAAATGTTTTAATATTTTAATAAAATTAATATTTATTTTATAAAATATTTATTATTATTTCAATTTAATTTATAGAATTATTTGATAATTTTTCCCAATAAATTTTAGAATTCCAAATTAATTATAAAATAAAAAAAATTTGTTAAAATATTATTAAGTATTTCTTTTTAATATTTTTAAATAAAATATAAAATTTATCATTTATAATTTTATGATATATATAAATTCAAAAAATGAACATTATAAAAACTTAAAAAAATTAATAAAATGATATCAATTATAAGTAAATTCATTTAGAATTATATAAAAAATAAATAAATATTATTTTTATAAATCTATCCCCTTTATAAAAATTAAAAAAAGATAAACACTTAAAAAATTTTTCTAATAATAATAATAATTTTTTATACTTTTATTTAAGGTATCATTTCAGCACCACTTTCACTAACAAAAGAACTCATATTAGGTTCTTTTTCTCCTTTTACAAAAACATAAATAGCAATTCCTCCAATAAATAAAATTACAACTATAATAATTAA
>JAEEGK010030617.1_pt1 | contig 10656 bp, 20 predicted proteins | sample 8958771 | NCBI WGS metagenome assembly JAEEGK01 (sample SAMN16246547, study PRJNA631951) | gut metagenome | biome: gut microbiome; feature: rumen; material: SC-attached | host: Bos | place: Iran: Karaj | collected 2018-10 | reverse complement strand
TTTTCTTGATCCTCTGAAGCCAAGGCCGCCTGCGCTTGCCCATGAAACAGCGTTGCCCTGTCCGTCAGTAAGTGTAACAATTGTATTGTTGAAGGAAGACTGGATGTGTGCCTGGCCATGATCCAGATTCTTCTTAACACGCTTTTTAGCAGACTTTTTTGCTGCTGTTGAAACTTTCTTAGCCATTTGGAAACCTCCCTATTATTTCTTCTTGTTTGCCACTGTTCTCTTAGGACCTTTTCTTGTTCTGGCATTGTTCTTTGTGTTCTGACCACGAACAGGAAGACCCTTTCTGTGACGGATGCCTCTGTAGCATCCAATTTCCTGGAGTCTCTTAATGTTTAAGGCAGTTTCACGTCTTAAATCACCTTCTACCATGAATTCTGCGTCGATGACGTCACGAATTCTTGCAACCTCGTCATCGGTTAAATCACGAACACGAGTGTCGGGATTAACCTTTGCCTTTTCAAGGATGCGATTTGAGCTTACTCTTCCGATACCATAGATATAAGTAAGTCCGATTTCTACACGCTTCTCTCTTGGTAAGTCTACACCACTGATACGAGCCATGTGTATTGTACCTCCGTTTAAAATAATGAATAATTTGTTTGCAGGAGCACGCTCCTGCCCAGCCGCTTTAAACCATCACCGAAAATCTGTGTTTTCGGCAGGGGCAATAATACTCTTCCGATATTATAAAGCGTTAACTGCCCTCTGACGGACGGATGATTCCGCCGGACGGTATCACAAGTAAACCATTCGGTTTAGCCCGGGGATCTCAAGATTCTCCCGGTGTTCATCCCTGTAATCAGATGAACATTGCAACACAGAAAGCAAGGTACCGGTTTCTATAAAAGTTCCTTTGAGGATACTTTTGAAAACGATGCCTTATCCAGGTATCGGTATTAGCCCTGTCTCTGTTTGTGCTTAGGGTTCTCGCAGATGATTCTGATAGATCCCTTTCTCTTGATGACTTTGCATTTCTCGCAAATCGGTTTAACTGAAGATCTGACTTTCATTGTCTTGTTCTCCTTTCAAAAAAAGTCCGTGTAGCATTATACTCCGATTATTGCTACATTGCAAGTAGATTTTTAAAAAGTTTTACTGCCCATGCCTTGGCATGGACAGTGAATGAACTGAAAAGACTATTTATCTCTCCAAGTGATCCTTGCTTTTGTAAGATCGTAGGGAGACATTTCAAGTGTCACCTTGTCGCCGGGAACAATCTTAATATAGTTCATACGAAGCTTTCCGCTGATATGTGCCGTAACCTGATGACCATTCTCAAGTTTTACGGTGAACATTGCGTTGGGAAGCTTTTCAACTACTGTTCCTTCAAGTTCGATTAGATCTGTTTTCGCCATATTTACCTCAACATGTACTTAAAATTAACGATTAAGTGATAGTATTTCGGGATCACCGTCCGTAATAAGGACGGTATTTTCATAATGTGCCGCAGGGGACAAGTCTCTGGAAGTTACCGTCCAACCGTCTTCACGGTTGAAGTCTACTTCCCAGGTGCCGAGATTTAACATCGGCTCGATGGCGATCGTCATTCCTGCTCTGAGTCTCATTCCTCTTACGGGTTGTTTAAAGTTGGCTATCTGAGGTTCTTCGTGCATCTCTGTTCCGATGCCGTGTCCGCAAAGATCACGAACAATCCCGTATCCGTAAGGATTTACAAAATTTTCAATGGTTTCTCCGATTTCATTTAAGTGGTGACCGTCTCTGCAAACTTTCAAAGCTTCAAAGAAGCTCTCCCGTGTTACATCTACAAGTTTCTGTACTTCGGGGCTTATTTTACCGACGGCCCATGTTCTTGCGGCGTCCGACTGGTAACCTTTTCTGATGACGCCGGCATCGAGGCTGATAATATCGCCTTCCTTAAGTATCTTATTCTTGGAAGGAATGCCATGAACAACAACCTCGTTGACAGAGCAGCATATGGAAGCCGGATAGCCTTCAAAATTTAAAAATGAAGGGGTGCAACCTGCTTTCTTGATAAGTTCAAATGCCTTTCTGTCTATTTCATAAGTTGAGATCCCGGGAACCACAAGTTCCTTTAACGCATCGTGTACATCCGCAAGGACTTTACCGGCATCTCTCATTAATTGAATTTCTCTTTCCGACTTAATTGTTACCGCCATTGTTCTCCTGTCTTTCTACAATAAGATATCATTTTTCGAGGATCGCAACTATGTCTGCGAAAACCTCTTCCATCTCTTTGGTTCCGTCAACGGTCTTCAGTTTTCCGAATCCTTTGTAGTAATCGATAAGAGGCTGTGTCTGCTCATGATAAACAGACAGACGGTTAAGAACCGTTTCAGGCTTGTCATCAGCTCTTTGGATCAAATCTGCTCCGCAAGCATCACACTTGCCTTCGTTCTTTGGCGGATTGAATACTACATGATATGTAGCTCCGCAACTGACGCATGCACGACGTCCGGACATACGTTTCACTATGTTTTCATCGGGAACATCAACATCGATAGCATGATCTATGCTGTCATTGTTCTTCTCTAAAGCCTTGGTAAGAGCTTCCGCCTGAGGGATCGTTCTCGGAAATCCATCCAAAACATAACCGTTCTTGCAGTCCGGATTGGAAAACCTGTCCATGATAAGATCAAGTGTAAGTTCATCCGGAACCAAAAGTCCCTTGTCCATATACTCTTTAGCCTTTAATCCGAGGGGTGTTCCCGCTTTCAGATTTGCTCTGAATATATCACCCGTTGAAATGTGAGGAATGCCGTATTTTGCGGCAATCTGTTTAGCCTGCGTTCCTTTTCCCGCACCGGGTGCTCCAAGCATAATGATTTTCATTAGGGTACCTCCATAATAAGAGATGTTAAAAACACCATTAGGGTGGAGCATATATAGTGCCCCACCCTTGGGTATAAGTCATAGATTAATCAGTCCTCGGATAAGAAGCCCTTATAATGACGTTCGATCATCATTGTTTCAACTTGTTTGATTATCTCAAGGATTACTCCCACAACGATAATGATTGACGTTCCGCCGAAGCTTATGCTTGCATTGAACATACCGGTGAAAAAGATCGGGATAACTGCAACGATCGCAAGACCAACCGCACCAATAAAGATGATGTAATTGAGCACGGATGTGAGATAGTCGATCGTAGGTCTTCCGGGTCTGATACCGGGTATAAATCCACCCTGCTTCTTTAAGTTGTTTGCAACTTCCATCGGATTAAATGTAATCGCTGTATAGAAATATGCAAAGAAGACAAGCAATACAAGATAAATGATAAGACCTATCGAGTAGATCCTCTGACCTTCGGTTGTGAATTTGCACCAGTTACCCTGATTCAGATATTTAAGGATCTTGTCCCATGTATTGATCGTTTCGCTTCTCTTAAACAAAGAAGTGATGATAACAGGTGTCATCATAAGGCTGGACGCAAAGATTACCGGGATAACTCCGGCTGTATTGACACGGAGAGGAATGAATGTAGCCTGACCGCCAACCATTCTTCTTCCCTGCATCTTCTTCGCATACTGAACCGAAATCTTTCTCTGAGCATCCTGAAGAAGAATGACCAGTACGGTAAGTACAACTACCAATGCAATGATAACCACTGCAGCAATAATTGCCTTTACAACCGTATCACTGTTCTTAACAAACTGCTCGTAGAGTCTTCCGAAGTCATTGGGGAAGCCTGCACTGATGTTGATAAGGAGGATAACGGAAATTCCGTTACCGATTCCCTTTTCGGTGATCTGTTCACCAAGCCACATCAGGAATGCAGAACCACCTGTAAGTGCAACAACGATCACAATTATTCCAAGGACCTTGTTGTCTGCATTGATGTAGTTTGATCTGTAAAAACCGACGGAAAGAGCTGCTGCTTCAAATACAGCAAGACCGATTGTTACGTATCTTGTGATCTCTGCGATCTTCTTTCTTCCGGTCTCTCCATCCTTCTGCAACTCTTCAAGCTTGGGAATTGCTATGGTAAGAAGCTGCATTATAATGGATGATGTGATGTAGGGTCCGATACCCAGAGCAAAAACAGACATCTGTTCAAAACCACCACCGGATAACATTGCAAGGAATCCTGTTCCTTCCAATACACTGTTGATGAAGTTTGAAAATACTGCTCTGTCAATTCCGGGAACCGGAAGCTGGCATCCGATTCTTATAATAATAAGGCAAAGAAATGTAAATAAAAGCTTTGTTCTGATGTCTTTGATCTTAAGTGCATTAACAAAAGTTTTAAACATTAGATCACCTCAGCTTTTCCACCTGCAGCCTGAATCTTCTCTACTGCACTCGCGCTGAATGCATTTAACTTAACGTCAAGCTTTTTGGTAATCTCACCGTTGCCGAGAAGCTTTACGCCATCTCTGGGGTTCTTAATAACGCCTGCGTTAACAAGAGTCTCAACGGTAACCTCTGTTCCATTTTCAAATTGCTCAAGGATATCGAGATTAATTGTAACGATTTCCTTAGAATTTCTGCAATTGAAGCCTCTCTTAGGCAGTCTTCTGTACAAAGGATTCTGACCACCTTCAAAGCCGAATCTGGGTCTGCCTGAACGAGCTTTCTGTCCCTTATGGCCATAACCTGCTGTCTTACCATTTCCTGAACCATGACCACGACCTTTTCTGAAATTGTTTGATTGGGTCGAACCTTCTGCAGGTCTAATTGTTGTTAAATTCATCGTGAACACCTCCTTGCTACGTATTAGATTTCTTCTACCTTTACCAAATGCCTGATCTTTTGGATCTGTCCCTTTGTAGCATTGTTGTTCTTCTGTTCAACGGACTGGCCGATCTTGTGAAGGCCAAGTGCCTCAACAGTTGCTTTCTGCTTAGGGATTGCTCCGATAGGAGACTTTACTAAGGTAATTTTTAATGTATCTGCCATTTTTTTGTCCTCCTTATCAGCCCAACTGCTCAACGGATATGCCACGAAGCGCAGCTACCTGCTCAGGAGTCTTTAACTGGCTTAATCCATTTACTGTAGCAAGAACTACGTTCTGCTTGTTATTGGAACCGAGGGACTTTGTACGAATGTTCTTGTAACCTGCAAGTTCGAGAACGATACGTGCGGGGCCGCCTGCGATGATACCGGTACCTTCAGGGCTCGTCTTCAAAAGAACTGTTGATGAACCGTAGAAGCCTGTGAAATCATGAGGTGTGCTTCCAAGATCATTCATGGGAACCTCGATCATTTTCTTCGTAGCGTCTTCTTTAGCCTTACGGATTGCTTCGGGAACTTCCGCAGCCTTACCGAGACCAACGCCGACATGGCCGTTCTTATCGCCGACAACTACGAGTGCAGCGAATCTCATCTTACGACCACCTTTAACGGTCTTAGATACGCGCTTGATATCAACGACCTTATCTTCTAACTCCGACTTAGCGGTGTTATCAATGTTTTCTCTCATCGTTTTTCCTCCTACTTAGAACTCCAGTCCTGCTTCTCTTGCGGACTCAGCCAACGCCTTGATCTTACCCTGATAAAGAAATCCGCCGCGATCAAATACAACCTCGGAAATATTCTTCTCAAGAGCACGCTTAGCAATAACTGTTCCTAAGTAAGCTGCTGCTGCGACATCATCTGTGTTCTGAAGCTCAGCTTTAACGTCTTTCTCAACGGTGGAAGCTGCTACAAGTGTATTGCCGTTTACATCATCAATGATCTGAGCATACATATGCTTGTTGCTTCTAAATACTGCAAGTCTGGGTCTTTCAGGTGTGCCGGAGAAACGATTGCGGATTTTCATGTGCTTTTTAGCACGAATTTCACTTCTTGATTCTTTGCTTACCATTTCCTATTTTCTCCTCTCTTACTTCTTACCTGTCTTACCGGCCTTGCGTCTGATGATCTCGGTTTCATACTTGATACCCTTGCCCTTATAAGGTTCAGGTAATCTCTTGCTCCTGATCTCTGCTGCATACTGACCAACTTTTTCCTTGTCGATACCCTTTACGATGATCTTGTTCTGTCCGTCAAGTGTTGTCTCAATTCCTTCGGGATCGATCATGATAACAGGATGAGAATATCCGAGCGTAAGAGTAAGCTCCTTGCCGGACTTAGCTGCTCTGTAACCTGTTCCGTTAACTTCGAGAACCTTCTGGTAGCCCTCTGTAACGCCAACGATCATATTGTTGATGAGGGTTCTTGTAAGACCGTGTAAAGACCTCATCAGCTTAAGATCATTGGGTCTGGAAACGGTAATTTCATTTCCCTCTACTTTAACTATCATAGCTTCATGAAGAACTCTCTCAAGAGTTCCCTTAGGTCCCTTAACGGTAACCTTATTATTTTCTGCCAAGCTGACAGTAACACCTGCCGGAATGGCGATTGGCATCTTACCTATACGTGACATGCCCGTACCTCCTAATATTCTATGTGCTGATTACCAGATGAACGCCAGTACTTCACCGCCAACGTTGAGTGCGCGTGCTTCCTTATCGGTAATAACGCCCTTGTTGGTAGAAATAATAGCTGTTCCAAGTCCGCCAAGAACCTTAGGAAGCTCCTGCTTGCTTGCATATACGCGGAGACCGGGCTTTGAAATTCTCTTCAAACCGGTAATAACCTTTTCGTTCTTGTCCTTACCATACTTCAATGTGATAACGATGGTCTTTGCAGCACCGTTCTCTGTAACTTCATAGCTCTTGATATAACCTTCCTTAACAAGGATGTCAGCAATTGCAACTTTCATCTTTGAAGAAGGTACATCAACAGTATCGTGCTTAGCAGTGTTTGCGTTACGAATTCTTGTAAGCATATCTGCAATCGGATCGCTCATTGCCATAATGAAATTTCCTCCTTAAAAATTGCCTTATTGCGAAGTATAGACTATAGTCTGCTTATCGCAATGTACTTTGACAAAGGCAATGTCCTTTGTCTACTACCAGGATGCCTTCTTTACACCCGGGATCTCGCCCTTATATGCAAGTTCACGGAAGCAGATTCTGCAGATTCCGTACTTTCTTAAGAATGCATGGGGACGACCGCAAATTTTGCAACGTGTATAAGCCTGAGTGGAAAACTTGGGCTTACGCTGCTGTTTTAACTTCATTGAAGTCTTTGCCATTTATTTTTCCTCCTAATGGACACAGCCTTATCTTGCGAAAGGCATACCAAACTGTGTAAGTAACTCACGAGCTTCTTCGTCAGTATTTGCGGTTGTTACGAAAATAACATCCATACCACGAACCTTGTCAACCTTATCGTATTCGATCTCAGGGAAGATCAGCTGCTCTTTGATACCGAGAGCATAGTTTCCTCTTCCGTCGAATGCGTTAGGATTTACACCTCTGAAGTCACGTACGCGAGGAAGTGAAAGGTTGATGAGACGATCTGCAAATTCGTACATCTTCTCGCCGCGAAGAGTAACCTTACAACCGATTGCAAGTCCCTCTCTGATCTTGAAGTTAGCGATAGACTTCTTTGCTTTTGTGATAACAGCCTTCTGACCTGAAATGGTCTCAAGATCTTTAACGGCTGACTCGAGTGCCTTGGCATTCTCTTTTGCATCGCCGACACCCATATTAATGACAATCTTGTCAAGCTTCGGGATCTGCATTACGTTCTTGTAACCAAACTTCTTCTGCATAGCCGGAGCGATCTCTTTTTTGTATGTTTCTTTTAAACGAGCCAAAATTTTTGACCTCCTCTCATAGAATTAGTCGATTACTTCGCCTGTAGACTTAGCAACACGTACCTTCTTGGTACCCTTCTTGCCGTCAACTGTTGTGAAACCGATCCTTGTAGCCTTTCCCTTGTGTACATACATTACGTTGGAAACATCAATAGCTGCTTCCTCGTGAACGATGCCGCCCTTGGGATTTGACTGGCTGGCCTTGGAATGCTTTGTAATGCTGTTAACGCCTTCAACAAGAACTTTCTTCTCGTCGGCCTTAATAACCTTGCCTTCCTTGCCCTTATCCTTACCGGCGATAACCTTTACGGTATCACCCTTCTTAATCTTTAACATTGACATTTTAGACGTCCTCCTATAATACTTCAGGAGCAAGAGAAACGATCTTCATGAACTGTCTCTCTCTCAGCTCTCTGGCTACAGGTCCGAAAATACGGGTTCCCTTGGGATTGTTGTCTTCCTTGATTATAACTGCCGCGTTCTCGTCAAAACGAATGTAAGAACCGTCCTTACGACGAATTTCCTTCTTTGTACGAACAACTACTGCTTTAACAACATCACCCTTCTTAACAACGCCGCCCGGTGTTGCGTCCTTAACAGAGGCAACGATGATATCGCCAACGCCTGCATATCTTCTGGTTGAACCACCCATTACGCGGATGCAAAGCAATTCCTTTGCACCGGTATTGTCAGCAACCTTAAGTCTGGTTTCTGTCTGTACCATTGTATGATACTCCTTTCCAAATTTCTATGGGCTGAAGACTATCTAGCCTTCTCGACGATCTCAACAAGTCTCCATCTCTTGTCTCTTGACAGAGGTCTTGTTTCCATAACCTTTACTCTGTCGCCTACCTGGCACTCGTTGTTCTCATCATGAGCCTTGAGCTTATATGTTCTCTTTACGATCTTTCCGTAAAGAGGATGCTTTACATTGTCCACAACGGCTACTACGATGGTCTTGTCCATCTTGTCGCTTACTACTTTGCCGATACGAACTTTTCTAAGATTTCTCTCTTCCACAGTATTAACTCCTTTCAATAATAGTTATCCTGCATTAGTTCTGCTTTGAAGAAATGGCAGTCTGGATACGGGCAATGTTCTTTCTTACATCTGTGATGCTGCTTGTGTTATCCAGCTGGTTTGTTGCGTTTCTGAAGCGAAGATTGAAAAGTTCCTTCTTAGCTGCAACAAGTTCTTCATTTAATTCGGCAACGGACTTTGCCTGTAAATCTTTGTTGTACTTACTGCTCTTCATTGTCCGCACCTCCATTTAAATCTGCCTTGGACATAATCTTGCACTTAACAGGAAGCTTGTGGCTTGCAAGTCTGAGTGCCTCTCTGGCTGCCTCTTCGGGAACGCCTGCGATTTCGAACATTACACGTCCGGGCTTAACAACGGAAACCCAGTACTCAACGGATCCTTTACCGGAACCCATTCTTGTTTCAGCAGGCTTTGCTGTTACGGGCTTATCAGGGAAGATCTTGATCCAAACCTGACCACCACGCTTTACATAACGTGTCATAGCAACACGGGCTGCTTCAATCTGATTACTCTTGATCCAAGCAGGCTCTATGGCAACAAGACCATACTCACCGTTGGAAATTGTATTGCCTCTTAAAGCCTTACCTTTCATAGAACCGCGCATCTGCTTGCGGTGTTTAACTCTCTTGGGCATTAACATATTACTTGTCTCCTCCTTCCTTCTTGGAAGCCTTGGTAGGAAGAACCTCGCCGTTGTAGATCCAAACCTTTACGCCAAGTTTGCCGTAGGTTGTATCAGCTTCTGCGAAGCCATAGTCGATGTCTGCACGAAGGGTCTGAAGAGGAATTGTTCCCTCAATGTAGTGCTCGGATCTTGCGATATCAGCACCGCCAAGACGACCGGAAACGGCTGCCTTAACACCCTTAACGCCGCTCTTCATTGTACGGCTCATTGTAGACTTCATAGCACGACGGAAGGAAATACGATCTTCAAGCTGCTTAGCAATGTTTTCAGCAACGAGCTGAGCATTTGCATCGGGCTTCTTGATCTCTTTGATCTCAAGGTTAACCTTCTTGTTTCCGGCAACCTTTGCAACCTGTGCCTTTAAGTTCTCGATCTCAGCACCGCCCCTGCCGATTACAACACCGGGCATTGCAGTGTAGATGATAACCTTTACTGCGTCCTGAGCTCTTCTTTCGATTTCAATTCTGGCAATTCCTGCTTTGTAGAGCTTCTTCTTGAGGAATTTTCTGATCTTGTGATCTTCAACTAAGTTATCTGCGAAATCAGCCTCGGCATACCATTTGGAATCCCAGTCACTGATGACACCGACTCTTAATCCATGAGGATTAACTTTCTGTCCCATAAACTATGCCTCCTTCTTCTCGTCGAGAATAATTGTGATGTGGCTCATGCGCTTTAAAATTCTGTAAGCTCTGCCCTGTGCACGAGGATGAATTCTCTTCATTGTAGGTGCGCAGTTTGCATAGCACTCAGCGATATAAAGCTTTGCAGGATCCATACCGTTATTGTTCTCTGCGTTTGCGATTGCTGATTTGAGTAACTTTTCAATTAATGTAGATGCATATCTCGGATTGTAAGCTACGATACCGAGTGCACTCTGAACATCCTTGCCTCTGATAGCGTCAAGAACGAAACAAGCCTTCTGAACAGATACGCGAGCATAGCTAAGCTTTGCCGAAGGGCGTCTGTCTCTCTGGTTTTCGTTTCTGTCACGCTTAATTTGGGATCTATGTCCTTTAGCCATGGATGAAAACCTCCTAAATCTCGGCGGCTCTCCGCCGGTAATTTTCCACCTGCGTTATTTCACGCGGTTAACTTATTTTGAACCTGTCTTCTTTTCGTCCTTACCATGACCTCTGTAGGTTCTGGTAGCAACGAATTCGCCAAGCTTGTGTCCAACCATATCCTCGGTAACATATACCGGAACATGTCTTCTTCCGTCATAAACAGCGATTGTAAGACCAACCATCTGAGGGAAGATTGTAGAACGTCTTGACCATGTCTTGATGACTG
>JAEEGK010030613.1_pt1 | contig 10657 bp, 10 predicted proteins | sample 8958771 | NCBI WGS metagenome assembly JAEEGK01 (sample SAMN16246547, study PRJNA631951) | gut metagenome | biome: gut microbiome; feature: rumen; material: SC-attached | host: Bos | place: Iran: Karaj | collected 2018-10 | reverse complement strand
GTATTCTATTTCTGGTTCTTCTTCTACGGCCTAGGCACCTGCTTCAGGCTGAAGGAGTACGATTTCATGGCGTTTGTGGGCGCGGGCGTGCTCGCGGGCTCCGCAGGCTACATGGTGGTCCAGATAATCAACGACTCGTCGATCACTGTGGCTCCGGTGTATTGGACTATGATCGGTGTGGGGCTGGCGGTGTTTAGGAATTTGAGGAGGGGAGAGCTGTATGTCCCGAAAGGGGCGGAGGAGAAGACTGCATAACTTAAGTTTATGCAAGTCTGAGTACGAGAAGATGAGTAAGCCTGCAATCCTTATGGTGACGGGCATGCCTGCGAAGAAGTGCGGATATACTGGAGGGGAAGGAGTATAACCGTGTGAGGCGAGGTAGAAGTTTCTGTAGCCGTATGGAGCGGTTCGGTGGTATAATTGCTTTAGTTGAAGGCTGGAGAAGAGAGGCTGTACATGACTGTACAGCCTTTTTTGGAAGGAGAAGATAACTTATGCGGCGATGTGACGGGAGGAGTAGTATGGGTGAGATAGACAATGATACACAGTTTTTGTTGAGTGAAACTAAGAAACTTCTCTCGATTATTAATCGATTGGAGAAGCGTTTTCAGCGGAAGTTTAGTTTGGATGGACATTTGTTTGGTAGTATTGGGGAGATTTTTGCAGAACGGTGTTATGGGCTAAAACTGTACAATAACCTCTCGACAAAAGGTTATGATGCAGTTACAAAGGACGGGAATAGGGTACAAATTAAAATAACGCAAATTGATTCAGTGGATATTCAGAAAGCAAAGCTTGAACCTGACGACAACGATTATCCTGATTGGATGATAGTTTTATTTTTAAACAAGAAGGATGCTAAGCTATATGAGGTATACAATGGTCCAGGATATTATGCATTTAGGAATGCAAAACCTATAAACGCGGGGTATTACAATAGATCAATACTGAGTCTGCATAATGCTGATAAAGAGATTCCGGAAGTGGAACGAATAAAAACTGTGAAAGGGATACTGTTAGAAAAATGGCAGCCGGGGATGAAGAACTGATATAAGATGTATTTAGAAGAGAGAATAGTATATTATATTAAACGAGGAGAAGGAGCATAAAGTGTGGGGGCTGAACTGAAGAATGGTAAGAAAAACAAGCGTATTGGCATTGCCAGCAAAGTGAAGAGCGTAAAGAAGGCAACGAATAGCATCATTTCTTGGGGATTGATTTTAATTTTAATCTATGAGATCGATGCTGTTCGAGGGGTATTTAAATTGTTTTTTATGTGGCTTGAATCTATGATAAAGCCACTCTTTTCCTGGTTTGACATTGTTGCCTTTATTGTGAAAAATTACAAATATGTTGAATATGCTGCTATTGTAGCTATCCTAGTGGGGCTAATTATTAATGTTTTCCTTAAGGTTTTAAAAAGTTGCAATGAAGGAAGAAACCGCAGAGCTAAAGGCGATAGTGTTTTTGAAAACAGATTGCTGAAATATATATATGGCAATTATCCGGGGCGATGCTTCTTAATATCGGGCTCATGGGGTACAGGAAAGACATACATTTTAAATAGTTTTTTGAAAAGGTATTATTCAGCTTCTAACAGAAGCGTATATAGTATTTCATGCTTTGGTTTAACAACTCGTGAAGAAGTTGTAGCGGTAATCGATAAAGCCATTGAGGATTCAGATGATTCATTTAATGCGGTTGCAATAAAAACTATTAGTAGGGTACCTGTAGTTGGTGATATACTTGAATCCTTACTAAAGAAACGCTATGGGTATAATTCGATCAAAAAAGACTCTATCTTAGTATTTGATGATTTTGAAAGGATTTCTCTACGCGTTAATAAAATAACTGAGCAGCGCCGAAAACGTGAGGAACATCGAATTCCAGGAATGTCTTATCAAGACAAAGACGCACATGTTCAGTCGATGCAAGAGAATACAGCTGCCATTTATGCGCTTGAATCAACTATGAAGACAAATACTGACAAAATGGACTTTGATAGGTTTGTCGCAATTACAGGTGTAATTAATGAATTGATAGAGAAAAAGAACTGCAAAGTTATCGTTATCTGCAACACGGATATTTTGGGCGAACGGTTTGTTAATGCAGTTTTTAGAAGCAAACTAAACAACATTGAATATCGAAAAGGAGTTTTGAAGGAAAACAAGGAATCTGTTGCACAAAGCGTTGCAGAAAGGATTGTGCTCGAAGACCATCAAAAGAATGAAGAGATAAATAAATATATTATTAACGACGGAATACATATTTTGGGTGAATTACATAAAACAGACAATCTTAGAGAATATGAAAGTCTGATTGAGGCATTTATTATTACTGCGGATGTTTTTCCAACAAGGGTTGTCACAAAAGGTCTTTTGGAGTCTTTGCTAGTTAGTATTGTAGTTGCGAATAAAAAAGTCATGAGAGACAATATTGAATCGAAATCTGCAAGAATACGACCTGGAATGAATTTAGGATTTGTTTTATCAAATAGGCTATTTTCAAAATATCGTTGGATAGGCGGTGATTTGGCATTCTATTGGCTTGATAACCGAGAGCATCCGAAAGAAGCTGAACGAATTGCTAATGAGTGGGAGAATTATCCATATTTTGAACTTGAGCAAGAACTGATACAAGAGAATTATGAGGCAATTATGCAGTACGAATTTGCAATGGTTCACTTAGGCTTTGTTTTGGATCATATCATTAAGTATCCGCTGATAAATGTCGATTGGACAAAGTGTTTTGCGAAACTGTTAGATGATTATAATCTTAATGATGGTGGTGAGATAAGTCGGCTACTTAGTGATTTTGAAGTTTCTTTGTCTGGCAAGTATAATGCGTTTAATGAGATAGCTTTCGATATAATTGCAAGAAAGAGTAATAATAGGAGAAGCAGTAAAAGCGGCATTTTGCAAAATGAGTATAATAGTTATTTAGATAAAAAGGGGCTGAAAGAGGGGGGGCTTTATTGAAGACAACTAATTCTAACGAAAGCATACAACTTTTTGATGATCAGCCTATCAGAACTGCTTGGAATGAGTCTGAAGAGGAGTGGTACTTCTCTGTTGTGGATGTGGTAGGTGCATTGACTAATCAGCCTGATCAGCGGGGAGCAAGCAACTATTGGGCGAAAATGAAGCAACGTCTGAAGGAAGAGGGGGCAGATCAGTTGCTGACAAATTGTCAGCAACTGAAACTTAAATCAAAAGAAGACGGAAAGAGATACAAGACCGATGTAGCCAATACAGAGCAGATTCTCCGCATTATCCAGTCTATTCCGTCACCTAAGGCGGAGCCGTTTAAAATGTGGTTGGCGCAGGTGGGAAGAGAGCGCATAGAGGAAACCTTGAATCCGGAATTGATCGCAGAACGGCTGGTGGCCACATACGAGCGTAAGGGCTATACAAAAGAGTGGATCAATCAGCGCCTGATGGCAATCAGTGCCCGTAAGGAGCTCACTGATGAATGGAAGAGTCATGGGATAGAGCAGGGCAAGGAATATGCAATGCTGACTGATGAGCTGACCCAAGCATGGTCAGGTATGACTACTAGAGAGTATAAGAACCTCAAGGGATTGAAGAAGGAAAGTCTTCGGGATAATATGTCTACGACAGAACTGATCCTGAATATGCTCGCGGAAACAGCTACCAAAGAAATCTCGCAGGTTGAGAACCCGGAAGGCTTGAAGGAGAACATGAAAGTAGCCGGACGTGGTGGTAAGATAGCGGGCGATGCGCGTAAGGCGATAGAAGATGAAACCGGGAAGACGGTTATTACCGGACAGAATGCATCTCAATTGAATCATGTGGTGACGAAGATGATTGAGGCAAGCGCAGGTATGACCGGTAAGGACGAGGATACTTTATGACCATCGGAATGATAGTAGCGATGCGCCAGGAGCTCGAGTCCTTCCTCGCGGGAGCGGGGGAGAGCCTCGGTACGGAGCGCATTGCGGGATATGAGATCAATCAATACAGAATAGGCGACAACCGCATCTATGTGGTGGAGAGCGGCGTCGGTGAGATATCAGCAGCGGCGGGGACGCAGCTGCTGATCACGAAGTATGCCGTGGATATGATAGTGAACTTCGGCGTGGTCGGCGGGCTGACTGCGGACATGTCGCTCTCGGACGTGGTGTTTGTGGAGCGAGTGGTGCATTACGATTTCGATGCGTCGCCGTTTTTTGTGGACCGCGTGCCGGCGCAGTATCCGGGGTATGAGAGCGTTTATATTCCCGCGGATGAGAAAGTGCTGGAGCGGGCCTGTACTGCATTTCCGCAGCTCCACAAAGTGACCTGCGCATCTGCGGACAAATTCGTGGACGGTGCGGAAGCGAAGCGGGCGCTGCACGAGCAGTTTGACGCCGATATCTGCGATATGGAATCGGCCGGGATATTGCTGACCTGCAGGCGCTGCGGCGTGCCGGCGATCTTTATCAAAGCTGTCAGTGACAATGCCGAGGGCGGCGCGGAGCAGTTCGAGGCTATGATAGACAACGCAGCGCGTGTCTGCGTGTCGGTGGTGCAGGAGTTTGTTAATTCGCTGAATGTGTAAATATAAATCGGTTATTTGACAATTATACGCAAAAATCCAATTTATAATTTGACATTATGTAAATTTAAGCATATACTTACCCTGAAAGGAAGGATTAAGTATATGCTTATTCAATTTTCTGTGAAAAACTATATGTCGTTTAAGGAGAAAGCGGTATTGGCACTGAATCCGTCTTCTGATTCTGAGCATCCTGAGAACATAATTGAGAAGGATTGCTATAAGGCTTCAAAGATCCTATCTATATATGGGGCGAACGCTTCGGGGAAAACCAGTTTATTTAAGGCTATGACTTCTGCGGTTCTTATGATAAAGAACTCAAATTATATACAGGTTAACCAGATCAATAATCTTTTCGTACCCTTTAAGTTTGATGAAAAAAGCATAGCGGAACCCTCAGAGTTTGAGTTTATATTTATTGCCGATGATGGGAACAGATATGTATACGGTTTTTCCGCGGACAATAAAAGGATACTCGAAGAGTATCTGTATTTATACAAGACTCAGAGGCCGACCATGATATTTGAGCGGAGAGCAGACGAGTATGAGTTTAAGTCACAGAAGGCGATTCTGGAGCCTTTGATCAGGTTCAATACACCCAATAAGCTCTTTCTGGCCACGGCGACAAACTGGAACACGGAGAGCACTATGGCCCCTTATAAGTGGCTGACGGAGAAACTGATTACTTTTACGGACGCGTTTTCGCTGGCGAACCTCTCATTGGCCATGTATAAAAGTCAGAAGAAGGAAGACTATATTAAATTCACTGAGAATTTATTACAGACCGCAGATATTAATATTTCTAAGATCAATATCAAGGTTAAGAAGACAAAAGTCAGCATGCCCATAGGGCTGACATTGCCGCAGATTACGGTGAACGGTCAGGCTATAACTCCTAACGCCGATCAGGAATTGGAGCAGCTGGAGATACATACCGAGCACCTGATATCGGATGGCGAGAACGAAGCGAAATATATGCTTGGAATCGGGGAGGAATCATCAGGCACAAATCAGCTCTTCATTCTGGGGCCGTTCCTGAAGGATGCTTTTGATAACGGTCTGGTTGTTGTTATAGATGAAATAGATAAGAGCCTTCATCCGTTTATTGTTAAGTATCTGGTAAATATGTTCAGAGACGAAGAGATAAACAGAGGCGGCGCACAGCTGATCTTCACGACGCACGATACTTCACTGCTGTCACTTTCGACGTTCAGAAAGGATCAGATATATTTCACTGAGAAGAATAATAAGACCGGAGTTTCAGATCTTTATTCTCTCGATGAATTCTCTGTAAGAAAGACCGAGAATATTGAAAAAGGTTATCTTCTCGGGCGTTACGGAGCTATTCCCTATATTCGCGGGGAGGAACTGTAATGACGAAAAGACAGATAAGTATTAAGAAGCGCGGGTCTGCGCAGAGAAAGGATAAATCGGTCTATCTGATCATCACCGAAGGGAAGAATAAGACTGAGACTCTGTATTTGTCGCATTTTCAGGAACAGGGGAAAGATTATAGGATTCAGTTTGTTAAGGCCGGTAATAATACTGACGCAGAGTCGCTATATAAGATCCTGACTGCTAAGTGGGAAGAGAATGAACTGTCCGAGGAGAAGGGGGATAAAGGGTTTATTGTTTTAGATATTGACAATGATCCTCTGAAGGCGCAAAAGGTTCAAAAAATCATCCATGATAATCGTTATCCTGCAATTGAGTTCATTGTTTCGAATCCGACCTTCGAAATCTGGTTTCTGCTGCATTTTAAGTATACTACCAGACAGTATGAAAACGGAGAGGCTGTTATCAAAGATCTGAAGAAGTATATAGAGCGATATGCGAAGAACGGCGACTATTTTGATGAACTGCAGGGAGGACTGAAGCAGGCATTAAAGTATGCTCAAAGGCTGGAAACGCATCATGGGGATAAACCCTGGCCCGCAGTGGAATGCAATCCCAGAACTGATATGGGGAATGTGATAAAGAAGTTTTTGTAGCGGTAAACCCTTAATCGGTGTTATAATACACTTGGTTGAAGGCTTGCAAACTTTAGGCTGTACATGACTGTACAGCCTTTTTTGGAACATATATCCTTGCACTTTTTGGAAGGGTGACTCATATGGGCATTATCATTTATTACGCAATATGCACGATCATCTCCGTATTGATGCTGCTGGGGATACTGTCTCAGATCCGACAGCATAATACTCTGCATGTCCTGTTTTTCCTGCTCGTCTGCATCGCGGATCTGGGGTACCTGCTGATCGCACTCTCGACGTCGCTTTCCGAGGCGCTGCTGGCGGTCAAACTCAGCTATGCCGGCGCTTTTCTGCCGATATTCGTTATACTGGCGAATGCGCAGTTCTGTATGGTGCGCATTCCGCGTCCGATCGTTGCGCTGCTGGGTGCGGCGAATGTTGTTCTGTTTGTCTTTGTGTGCTCGATCGGCTATTCCGAGATCTATTACAAAACCGCGGAGATACTTGATTATCACGGCGTGACCTACGTGACCAAGACCTATGGGCCCGGGCATACTTTCTATCTGATACTGCTGGTGGTGCAGACATTTTTCTCGGCGGCGCTCGTGGCGTACGCTCTGATCAAAAAGAAAAATGTGGCCTACCGGACCGTGCTTTTCCTGGCGATAGCCTTCTTTGTGACCGTTTCCGTATTTTTCCTCGAGAGGATACTTAAGCTCGAGATCGAGCTGGTGCCTTTCTCGTACATGATCATTGCGGGCATATATCTGACGATCTCGTACCGCGACCAGACGTACAAGGTCTCGACGGGCATCGTGTCGGTCTATGAGGAGCAGAAAAACTATGTCTGCATTTCCCTCGACCGCAGCTTCAAACTGATGGATTACAACGCGAATGCGGAGCTGGTCTACCCCGAGATCGCGAAGGTCCACATCGATTCGAACCAATACGATGAATCGGGCGATCTCTACCGCGATCTGATCGGCTGGGTGCAGACTCTCAGAGGCTCGGATTACGTGCGCATCGAGCGCATCCTCGAGCGCGGCGACCACTGGTACAAGGTGACCGCGCAGCGGCGCGCGAAGAATATCGGCTATGTGGTTGAGATGGTCGATGACACCGAGAACCAGAAAAATATGATGCTCGTGGTGAAGGCGCTCGCGGACACGAAGGCCGCGGAGCAGGCGGCGCAGGACGCGAACAACGCGAAGTCGGAGTTCCTCGCGAATATGTCGCATGAGATCCGCACGCCCATCAACGCGATCCTCGGCATGAATGAGATGATCCTGCGCACCTCGCAGGACGAGAAGATAACGGAGTACTCGGGCTACATCACGGAGGCGGGCAATTCGCTCCTTTCCCTGATCAATGATATCCTGGATTTCTCGAAGATAGAGGCGGGCAAGTTCGATATCGTCGCCGGCACTTATTCGCTCGGGCAGATGATCCGCGCGGTCTACCAGATGATGTTGCCGAAGGCGAACGCCAAGGACATCGAGCTGATCGCGGAGGTGTCGCCGGAGCTCCCCGACAGGCTTTCGGGCGATGAGAACCGCATCAAACAAGTACTGATCAACCTGATGTCTAATGCTGTAAAATACACGAACAGGGGACGCGTGACGCTGCGCGTGAGCGGCAGAGAGCTGCCGGATGACAGGCTGGAGCTGAGGTTTGCGGTCGAGGATACGGGCATCGGCATCCGCGAGACGGACCTCGACAGGCTGTATGACAGCTTTGCGCGTTTTGACAGCAAAAAGAACCGCAACATAGAGGGCTCGGGCCTGGGCCTCGCGATCACGAAAAAGATCGTTGACAAGATGGAGGGCAGCCTCGAGGTGGATTCGGAGTACGGCCGCGGCAGCACGTTTACGGCCGTGCTGACACAGGAGATCAAGGACCGCAGACCCGTGGGCGAGTGGAACGCGGCGCAGGCCGCTCCGGAGCCGCACAGGGAGTTCCGCACGATCAACGCGCCCGACATGCGCATCCTCGTGGTGGACGACAACCGCACGAACCTGCTGGTGGTACAGCAGCTGCTCTCGACCTCGCAGCTGCGCCTGGAGACCGCCTCGGGCGGCGAGGACGCGGTGGAGAAATGCGGCAAAACATCCTACGACCTGATCCTGATGGACCACTATATGCCCCGCATGGACGGTATCGAGGCGATGAAGCGCATAAAGGAGCTGTACCCCGCCTACGCGCACACCCCGTTCGTCTGCCTGACCGCGAACGCGATCAGCGGCTCGGAGGAGTTTTACCGCGAGCAGGGCTTCGACGGGTACCTGTCCAAGCCGATTGAGTACGCGCGGCTGGTGGAGGTTATCGAGGGGTATGTGAAGTGAGAGGTTTTTATGGCAAGAAAGATACTGAACATCGGCATGCGCCCCGAGTACGCGAATAAGCAGTACTGCAGGACACTGGCACAGGATATACTGACTAAGGGGCAGATCACCGGCATGACCGTGCGGCAGCTGGCGGCGGAGATATTTACGCACGGGTTCATACATAGCCGCTACGCAGGCCTGCCGGCATGGCTTCAGAGGAATCCGTTGGTAAAACGGATATATACCGCCTGCGACAACGGCGTGGACCTCGCGGATGCTGGGGACACGCGGGTGAGGAAGTTCGGGTATGCGGTGATATATCTGTTGTGCCCGAGTAAGAAGATTTGAGGCAGGGGGAAGACATGGGGACGGTTCTTCTGTCTGCGAACTGCGCAGACAGAAGAACCGTCCCCATGTCTTTCCAGGGCTCATGCCACCTGTTACAGCACTATATCATAATTCACTTCTATCCCAAAACGTTCGCTCAGGTACCCTGCGATCACCTTCGCACTCGCCAGATGCGAGAGGAATCCCGGATGCGAGTGGGCTCCGATGTTTGCCTCGGTGGTATTCGGCAAGGGCAGGTAGTCGACGTTTGTATCGCCGGTCTCGGCGCGGTACTTATCCATGGCCCGCCTGATAACAGGCTCCATCTCATTGCCCATCATCCCGTAGGCCCAGAGCAGCAGGGATGTGGGGTTCTTGGCTCTCAGCTGCGAGAGGAAATCATAGACCGCATTTTCCATATTCTGCAGATCTTCGGCATTCATAGTGCCGTCTTCGTTTTTGCGGCTCTTGCACCAGCCGTATCCTTCAACCTCCATGCCGGGCATGTTGAACGAACTCGCGTCGTTCGTTCCGAGATTGATGATGACGGCGTTGGGCACCCAGCTCGTAAAATCGTGATCGCGCATGCTGCCGAACGACTCGTTAACGGGTCCGGGAGCGAGTCCGCAGACCTTGTCGTAGATGCGGGGCATGTTGTGGCTGCGGTTGTTGTCCCAGCCTACATAGAAGCCCCAGCCGCCCTGCGAGATCGACCTGCACTCGGCGTCAGTCATGAGCTCGATCATGCGCACATATGTTTTCGAGTAGCTCATGTACATCGCGAGCCACTCGGTATCCTCCTTCGCGCCGTAGCTGCCCTCACCCGAGGTGATGGAGTCGCCGATGAATTCCAGCCTGAGCTTTTTCTCCTCCACGGGCAGGAACTCGCCGTCCGTGCGCAGCCCGGTCACGGTGAGGTGTATCTCGGGATTGTCGCTCATCGCCTGCAGCTCCCTGTAGAATCTTACATTCTTCACCGGTCCGTTTATCATGCTCCTGTATAGGCAGATGCTGTTTTTGCCGGGCATGAGCATCCGGCGGAACATCACGGCGCGGTTGACCTCGCCCGCGACCCAGATCTCGTGGAAGTCATATCCGCACTCGACATCGGCCCACAGCTCGCTGCCGGTGCAGTTTACCTCTATCCCGGAGTGTGTCCAGAACAGCGGGAGCGGCGAGGTTTTCCCTGCGGTGCGCCCGTGGATCTTTAAGTTCGGAACCTGTAATATATCGTATTCTTTGAGCATTTTTCCTAACCTCCGTGAAAACAGACTTATCAATTTCCATATTAGCAGAACCGGTTTATTCTGTCGATTTGAAAATGCTCGCTTCTGTGGTATAATGATACATTATGAGCATACTGGTATTTTTGATAATCCTTCTGGGATTGATCGTTTTCATAGGTATCCTGAACGAGAGGGTATTTAAGCTGCAGAGCGACATCGCGCTGATATTTTTCACCGTGATCATCGCGCT
>JAEEGK010030612.1_pt1 | contig 10657 bp, 4 predicted proteins | sample 8958771 | NCBI WGS metagenome assembly JAEEGK01 (sample SAMN16246547, study PRJNA631951) | gut metagenome | biome: gut microbiome; feature: rumen; material: SC-attached | host: Bos | place: Iran: Karaj | collected 2018-10 | reverse complement strand
AGCATTTCTTTAGTTAACTTAGTCCTATTAAAAGGATCATTTTGATCAGAAAGTAAATGTTGTTCAATAGTTTTTCTATCAATAATAACTTTACTAACAGGTAATAAAACAGGATCAGTCATAATTAAAGTAGTAATTGGATCAAAAAATTCAAGAGGTGCATCATCAAAATCTAATTCTTGACTTTTAATTTCTTCTTCAATAGATTTTAATTTATTTATTAATTTATTATATTTTTCTAAAGCTAATACTTCAATTGGAATTTTACCTGTTTCTTCTACAATTTTTTTTGCCTTAAAAAAATTTTCATATTTATATGATCTTTCATCTTTTACTATACATTCAATAAATTGATTTTTATTTTCAAAAGATGAATAAATTGTCATAATTGAAGCTAAAATCAATTTTGGATTAAATTCATATTCACTTAAATTTTTTACTTTTAAATCATTTCCTCTTGATGTAACAAATATATTTAAAGAATAATTTAGTAAATTTGCTAATCTTTCTATTAAACCACTTTTAACAAAATTATCTTGTAAAACATTAGTTACACTAACTAAAAATTTAAGTGAAGCATTAAATAATTTAATTTCTGCTTTTACTATTCTATCTTTTTCTTTAAATTTATCTTCTTCAAATTTTTTATTTTCTTCACTTAAACTATCATATTTTTCTTTTTCAGAAATTAAATCTTGATATTTTTTAATTATAGTTAAATTTTCAATACATTCATCATTTAAATAAGTTAAATCATTCATTAATAAATTTATCATTGTAGTACTTTCTTCATTATGTTTTTCAGTATAAGCTTTAATATTTTCTTCAAATAATTGCCCATAACCTTTATTTATATTATCAATTAAAAATAATATTTTTTGTCTCACTGTAAATTTTTCATAAAATTGATTTGAAGTTCCTAATCTTTCAGCATCAATAAATACTCTTAATATTGAAACCATTAATGACTCTTTAATAAATTTTTCATTTAATAATTTAAAGATTTGATTAATTTTTGCTTTTTTTTCTTTTGGACTTGATAAAAAGAAATATATCATTATATCAAATATTTCCATTCTAAAATGAGGGTTTTGAATTAAATTAGTATGACAAGAAAAAATTAAACTAAAATAAATTATGGCTTTTGTACAATATAAATGTTGAATTAATGAATCTCCATTATAATTTCTTATAAATAATGATATTGATATTATATTCTGATAAATACTTTTTGGTAAATATGATATTGCAAAATTATCATTAAAATTTATATGATAATAAAAGTCATCTAGAAATTCTTTGTAATTTACTTTTTTGTAATTTTGAGAAAATTCATTTTGAGAATATTTTTTATTATTCAATGAAAAAATAAGAAATGTTGTAACTTCACAAAACCTAAGTAAACATTTATAAAGTTCTTGATTTTTTAAATAAATTAATAAAATATTATCTAAAACAATCATATTTTGTAATTGTTGATTTCCTTTAATGTTATTATTATTTTTTTTTAATAATTCTTCAGTCATTTTATTTAATTGAGTAATTTGATTTGTAAAACTTTTTATAGTATAAGTACAAATCATTTGAATAATAAAAAATAATTCAGAATAAAAAGAAAATTTTTCAGGAACATCATTTTTATAATTATCATCTTGAAGAATAGATTCAACAACATTAGGATTAGTTCTTTCAATTTGAAAAAAATCAATTTTATCTTTTGTTAAAGAAAAAAGAGTATCAATTTCTCCAACAACTTTAAATATATATTCAGAATATGCTTTTTCACTTTGTTCTCTTTTTTCTAAATCTCTGAAAAAAATTTTCATTAAAATCATTAAAACATTCAATAAATAACCATTAGAAGATAATCTTTTTTCTTCTTTGTAGATTTTAAGTTTTTCAAAATTAAAACTAATTAATAAATACAACCATTTCATAATAGTATGTTCTTGATCTGTATTATAAATAATAACTAAAAAATCAGTGACTTTACTTAAATAATCATTTAATTTATGAATTTGATTATCAATAACTTTTTTGTTTTCAATAGCTCTATTAATATTAATATATTTTCTCATATCCGCAACATCACCTTCAATAGGTGAAATATCAATATATTTACTTATATAATTTTCTTTTTGAAAAATTAATCCAGTTAGACTTAAACCTAATATATTTAATGCTAAATATTCTTCTGTAGCATTTAATGATATTTCAACAAAAGCTTTGGATGTTAAAGGACATGTTTGAAATAAAGCTGATAAAATTTCCATGTTTTTAACTTGAAAATCTTTATTACCGTAATAATTTTTACAATTTTTTCTATTTGATTCATCTAAAAAAGAAAAATAATATTTAAACACTTTTTTTAAACTATTATAATCATTGTGTGTTGAGAGATAAAAATCAAATAATATATATCCTAATTCATCTATATCAATATCATTGAAATAATTTTGAAAAACCGATGTTATTTTTTCTTTTAGAATTATTTTTCCAAAATTCTCAGGATCTGTGATTAACATACAAATATAATTTGAAATATATTGATGAATTTTTTTATATTTTTCATCATATTCATTTCTAAATCTTTTTTCAATCATTTCAATACTCCTATGATAAATATCAAATAAATATTCTAAAATATTATCTTTTAAATTAAATAAACCAAAAATTATTTCATCTAAATCATTAATTCTAAATTTACATTCTTTTTTCATTGACATTAATTGAGCTGAATATAATTTAAGAAAAGTAAATTTGTCTTTTTCTTTCTCATCAAGTGTAATTTTAAATATTTTTGAAATTGTAACATGTTCTTTATCAATTTGTTTTTGATTTTTATTCGAATTTCCCGAATTATTATTATTATTTTCTAAAACATTTGAATAATTAGGAAAAAAAACCCTTTCCTTTTTATTAATATCCTCAATTTTACCATTTTCATTTTGATTACCCATTTAATTTAATAAAAACTATATAATAAAATAAACAATATAAATAAAAAAATCAGCATAAATATTCCATAAAAAAAAATAAAAAAAAATGAAAAATTCAATTACTGCAATTCAAAACCAAAAAATAGAAAGAATAAAAGAACTTTTAGACACTCCAAGTGAACAACGTACTGAGAAAATGTGTTTAGAATTAATGTCATTTACAAAAGATTTTAAATTATTTGAAAACATATCAATGTCAATAGAACATCAAAATATATGTCAAACAATGACAATATGTAGATATAAACCAAATGAAATAATAGTAAAACAAGGAGATCCAGGTGATTCATTTTTTTATATTTTAACAGGAACTGTTAATATTAGATTAACAGTTAAAATTGATACTGGAATTAAAAGTAAAGAAGGAGAAGATGATAAAAGTGTTATTACAGTTGATAAAAATATTGGTGTTTTAAAATCAGGACAAACTTTCGGTGAATTAGCTTTATTATATGGTACTCCAAGATCTGCTACTATTATTTCTGTTACTAATTCTGCTCTTATTAAAATTGATAAAGCTCCTTTTGATAAATATGTTAAAAATATTTTTGAAAATCAGTTACAAGATCAAATCGAATTTTTAAAAATTTGCCCGGTTTTCCATAATATTACTAAAGATTTATTAATTAAACTTGGAATTAGAACTGAAGTTAAAAAATATTCAACTGGTCAAATTATATTAGAAGAAGGAAAAAAATGTGAATTGTTATTTATTATTAGAAGAGGAACTGTGAAAATATCAAAACAGATAAAATTTATTAAAAATGAAGCTAAAATACGTAGACAAGAAATAAATAAATATAATAAAAAAAAGACTTCATTTACAAATTATGAAGATATTGATAGAATAAAGCAAATAGAAAATGATAAAATATTAGATATATTATCAATAGGACCAAGTGAAGAAGAAATAAATAATGGAGAATATATAACAAGAGATATAACATTAGAAACTTTAAAAATTGGAGATATATTTCCTTCATATTATTCTTTAAATGGGTATCATTTAGATGTTACTTTTGAAGCTGATAATCCTTGTGATATTATTGTTGTTAAATTAATGGATATTCAAGAATTAATTCCTGAAACTTATGAATTTATTAAAAAATATGCTAAGCCTTATCCTAATGATGAATTTCTTAGAAAATTTTATTATTATAATGAAGCTTGGGATAAATATAAAACTACTTTAAGATATAATATTTTAGCTGATGCTTTAAATAGAGATTTACTTCAAAAAAGTAAAATGAGAACTAAATTATATACTCAAAAAGATTTAGATGGAGTTAAGTTACCTTTAATTTTTCAAAATAAAAGAATGAAGTTTAAATAATTATTTTTTATTTTATTTTATATATTTATTTTTATTTGTTTAAATTTAAAAATATTTTTAATTGAATTAATTTATTTTAATTATAAATTTAATCGCTTCTCCAAATGGAATATCTTTTTCATTAAACATTTGCCAATATGAAATATATTCTTTTTTATTTATTATTTTTAAACTATTTTTATTATAATTTTGGGCAAATTTAATTTCTACTTTTTCATCATTTCCAACTTCTAAATTTTGTTTAATTGATACTGCTTCACCAATTAATTCACTATATTCATTTAAACAATGAAACATAAACCCTTTTTTCCAATTTAAACTACCATTATTTTTAATATTAACTTTAATAATATTATCAATATTTCTTTCAAAAGTAAAATTATTTTCACTAATGGAATAATTTAATCCTTCATTTTTATATTTAGGATATAATTCAATATTTTTATTTGAATCTGGAACATATATTTTAATAAATATATGATCAATATTATGATTACTTTCCCTTTCACATTTTGAACATAAATTATAATTATCACAGTTTAAGCATTTAAAACGAGAGCCTACAATTTCAATACAATTACATTCATTACATTTAATTCCAGTATGAATTGGGAGGGAAGATAAATCTTGATTTATTAAACTTATTTCTAATCTTTCTTTTTCATTTTCATTTTTTTCTAAATATTTACTTTCTGTTAATTGAATATTATCATATATGTCATTTATAATTTCATTTTGTAATTTTTCCATTTTTTCTTTCACTAATGATGATATTACATCATGAATTTTTGATTTTATTTCATTATTATTTTCATTATTATTATCATTATTATTAATTTGAGAAATTTCTTCTTTTGTTATTATTTCTTTGTTGTTTTTTTCAATTTTTTCATTTTCAAAATTAAGAGAATCTGATTTACTTTCAATTTCATTTTTAATTGATATCATTTCTTTAGGAATTAAAGAAACAACAATTTTTGGAACATTAATATTACTTAATTTAATTTCCTCATAATCTTCTTCTGTTTTTATTATTTTTGAGGATTTTTCCTCAGTAAATTTATAATCTAATGAATCTTCTATAGGAAAATAATTATGAACATATTGTTTAAAATCATCAAAAGATTCAGGAAAATCTAATTTTTTAAGAATATCGTTAAATTTAATCTTAAGACTTTTTTTAGACATATTTAAATAAAGAAAAATAATATAAAATTATATTTAATTATTCATAAAATATAATAAATAAAAAAATTAATTTAATCTATAACCATCTTTTGTAAATCTTGAAGTTGCTTTTTCTATTGCTTTTTCAATAATTTTATTCAATTTAATTATGGAATCAACATTACCATTAAAATAAGAAGAACATTCACTTCTTTCTTTTAATTTACTTTTTAAATTTTGCATTGTTTTAATATAATTTTCATCAAATTGATTATTAAATCTATAATATCTTGTAAAAAATAATATAGCATCATTTAATTCAATTCCTATTAATAGTAAATTTAATAATGAATAATTATTAAACATAAATAAATCTTTTAATTCATATTCTCCACATGCTAAATTAAAGAATCCCATATTTATTCCAGTATTAATATTATTATAAAATAAAACAGATTTTTGATGCATTATATTATAACTTTTTTTATTTTTTACAAAATTATCTAAGTATCTTACTGCATAATAAAATGAATTTAAAACATTTTGTGTTTGTTCTTCAAATATATTTAAATTATTTTGATTTTCCACAAAAATATCAAATATATATTGACGATAAGAATATTCATCTCTTGAAAGTAATTCTTTTAAAGTTGAAGTAATGTTAAATAATATTGAAACTAATAATGTTTCAATTCTATATAAAAATAAATTATTAATGTTAGCATTTAAACTTAAAGGACCATTATTAGAATTTGCAACCATATTATAATAAATATTTACATTTCCTAAATTATTATAATTATTTAAACCAGTATTATAATTATTATTAATAAAAGGTGAATTATCATTATTAATATTTTTATTAATAATATTACTTTCTAATTTAATTTCTTCCATATATTTTTCAATTTCACTAAATGAAGAATATAAATTATTAATTTTTAAATAATTAGTTTCAAATAATTTTAATCCTTTAGTAATCATAATTTCAGTGGATTTAAATATAAATTCTAAAATATTTAAATCATTTTGTTTAAAATCAGTAATATCAGATTCAACAACTGAAATTAAACTTATTACTTCAGTAGTTAAATTAACTTCCTCGATAAAAGCAAGAGATTTAACATCATTATTTCCATTTGAGTCTTTATAACTACAATTATTTAATAAATTATATATTCTTTGTGAATTATCTAACATAAAATCAACTGAATTTTTATATATTATATAATATTTGATTTGATCTTCTTTTTGGAAACTATCATATATTTCTAAAAGTTTTGCTATTAATTTTAATGTCCAACAATATAAATAATGAGATATAGTATGTTCATTTTTAATATAAAAATTATTTAAATCATTTAAATGACCTGAAAATCTCATTTTAATTAAAATAAATATTTTTTGATTTAAAATTAAATTCATTCCTTCATTTGGGAAAAAATCTACTAATCTTATAATTAACATAATAAAAGATTGATATTCAATTTCACTTGTTTTTTCATTGAAAATTGAAACAATACTTTTAATAAATTCATTAACATTTCCTAAAATAAGACTTTGATTTTCTTGATCATCATCATTACTAATTAAATAAATAATTGAACAATTAATGTAAGTTATAACAGCTCTATATTCAATTTGTTTTTGATAACAAATATTTAATTTGATTAATAATTGAGAAATTAATTGAATATCATTTTTACCATAATTATATTCTATTTTAATAATATACATCAAAATACTATATGAAAGTGTAATCATTGATAATAATAAATTATTATAATTTGATAAATCTTTTTCTGAAAAATCCATATCATTTACTATATTTCCTAAAATATTAAATAGATATTGAGGCGGTAAAGTAGAAATTTTTTTTTGTATTTTTGTTAAATATAATGCATAATCTAATCCATTATTTAATAAATCATAAAGATAATTTTTAATCACAGGATTTTTAATATTAGATAATAAAGAATAAGTACTAAGAATTGAACTATTAATAAAAGAAATAGCTTCATTTGCATTATTTCCAAAAATACTTTTTAAAAAAGAAAAATTTAACTTAGGATTAAATTTTTGTCCCATTTTTAATAATATTTTAATTTCATCTTTAATATATTTTTTCTCATTTTCTAAATTTTTTTGCATTATTTCAAAAACTAAACTATCAGTAAAAAAAGTAGTAGTCATTCCGTATCCTTCTTCACTAATTCCAAAGAAAAAACTAATAGCATACATTGCAGTAATCATCGCTTGAATTTTAGCATGAGTTATAGAACTATTTAAATTAAATGATATTAATTGAGAAAATTGTTCTATTATATTTTCTTCTTTATATGATATTAATTTAATTAACATTTCTCTTAAATCTATTGCATAATTTATTCCATATTCAAATAAATTATCTCCTATTATAAAAGGTGTTATTAATCTTTCATTTTTTTTTGGAATTTCGAAATTTTTTAATGTTATTGGGATTTTTTCTTTAATAAAATTTTGATTAAATTTATTTATTATATCATTATTAAATTCTTCAATATCTTTTCCAAAAATATTCACTAAATTTATTAAATTTATTTTTATAAATGATGATAAATTTTGATTGTAATCAAAATCAAATTTTAATTTAGTATTATTATTATCTTCAGTTAATACAATTAATTTTATGAAAATATAAGATATTTGTTTTATTACTGATAAAATAAAGCAAAATTTTTTGACTTTAACATCTGTTTCATGTACATAAAGATAATAAGTTTTATTATTATAATAATTATTACTTATTTCTTTAATGTTTTGAATCAGAGAATCATAATTTTCTCTTTTAAGTTGAAATATTTGAATAGAAGTATCTAATAAATAATCAAGAAAATCTTTTCCATCATTATTAATAATTAAATTTCTTATTATTTTTTTATAAACAATATCATTAGATAATAAATAAGAAACAAAATAAACACATTGTCCAAACATATTATAAATTTCTTTTTCTTCATCATCATCTATATTTTTATGTGCAACTTCTAACATATTGTTTAATATTATAAAAATATTATCTTCATCTTTTTCACTGTCAAGAAAACTAGAAGTAAAATTTATTTGGTAAATAGAACATATATTTAAAAATTGCAATATTTTATTAATTAAAAAATAATTTTCTTCAGATAAAGTTGATTTAATAGTTCTTCTAACATATTCAAATAAATTTATTCTAGAATCAATTTCATTTGAATTTGTTTTTCTTAAAGTTAAAATATTCATTATATTAATATTAACATCTTTAACTAAATAAATTAATTTTGTTAAGCAATCAAAACAAAGAGAAGCAATATTATAATCAGAATCATAAGAAGAAGAATCACAAATATAATCTTCCATTGTTACTGAATTTAAATAAAAGATTGATTTTAATTCTCCTCTATATTCAAAAATTAAATTATGTGTTTTTTCATAATTTGAATATATGAATAAAATTAATAATAAATTTATTTCATATTGATCTATTAAATTTGTTGATTCTGTTAAATATTTTGGTATTTCTTTATTATTATAAAAACAATATGAAAAGTTTTTTATTATGGAACATTCACTTATTTTACTTTTTGGATTAAATTGACAAATTAAACATAAATTCAATATTTGCTTTAAACAATAAAAAATACTTACAAACATTTTTCTTAAGAAACTACTACATTCAAAAGGTGAGTAAATATTTTGAAATTTCTTTTCTATTTTTTCTAAAAACATATTAGCAAAAGCATTCATATAATCATTAGTTAAATTATTTTGCAAATTATTATTATAAACTTTGATAGTTAAAATTTTAAAAATTAAAATTTAATAATGTTATTGGAAATACTTTAGTTAAGAAAATAGTAAATGAATTTAATGGTGGTAAAAATTTTAATGTAAATATTTTTAATAACATTATAGAATTATTAAAATGTCCTCTTTCTCATAAAATATTTCATGAACTTATTTAGCTCCTATTGGTAATCAAGGAATGACTTATGAAAGGAGTTATATTGAAAATTATATATTTAATGATAAAAAAGATCCTATTTTTAATGAATCTTTTAAAGGGGACCCTATTAAAAATTTTGTTGTTAAAGATATGGTTGATTCTATTATTGAAATGAATAAAAATAATAAAGATTTTTCTTTAGATAGTATTGATAAAAAAAACTAATAGTATAAATTTAGATTTCAATATTGGAGAAAGTAATAATAAAGAAATAGAAAATGAAAAATAATTCAATAATAAATAAAAATATATTAATTAAATAATAACATAAAAATTAAAATAATTAATTATTAAACCTCTTTTGGTTTTCCGATATTCCTAATTTTAACAATGAAAAAAATATTAAACTATTATCTAAATGTTCTTATTAAAAAATTATATGTAATATTTTAAAAATAGTTTGGTTATTTAAATCAAAGAATATATTATAATCATATATTATTTTATAATAAACATAGCATATCCATTTTTTATTTCATTAATAAATTGTTGAATGATAAGTTGATTAATATTAATCAAAATTTATGAAATAATATTAATTGTCAAAAAATACTATTTATATTTTTAAAAGAAAAAATTAAGATTTTAAAAATTAATATTCAAATATTAAATAATTAATTAATTTTAAAATAATGATTTATAAAAATTATTATTAATAATTATTAATATAACTCAAATAAAATACAAAAAGCAACCAATCTCATTTTACAAAATTTTGAAAAAAATTTTTCAATTTTGATTAATTGAAATATTTAGATACACTAAATCTTTATATTAGAATAAAATAAATTATTAATATTAGACAAATTATTAATTATCAAGTACCTCAATTATTATTTTTAATCATTAATTGATTTTGTCTTTAATTTTGCTAAAATTATTCACCATATGAGTCATTCTTCTAATCATTTCATCTTCAAAATAAAATTAATAAATCTTTGATTCTCTTTGCTTTATAATATTGGATAATTATTTATTTGGTGTTTTCTTTTTTTTTGAATAAAACATTTTAAATTAAAAAACATCATATTCCTTACATAAGTAAATTTAGTATTTTTTATCTCTTATAGAATTTTTTAATTTTATCATTTTAATTATTCTTAATAAATTTTAAAAATTTTTTAAAAAAAA
>JAEEGK010030611.1_pt1 | contig 10657 bp, 6 predicted proteins | sample 8958771 | NCBI WGS metagenome assembly JAEEGK01 (sample SAMN16246547, study PRJNA631951) | gut metagenome | biome: gut microbiome; feature: rumen; material: SC-attached | host: Bos | place: Iran: Karaj | collected 2018-10 | reverse complement strand
TCATAAATAGTATATATATAACCATAAATATCCTTTTCAATATTTTTTAAATATAATTTATATGTATATAATTCTAATATAAAATTAATTGTATTTATACAACTATTATTGAAAATTAATTTTTCTAAATGAATTGATTTATTAAATATTTTATTTCCAAAAATTTCAAATAATTTTTTTTGCTCTTTATTATTATCTAAATTTTTAATTTTTTCAATAATTGTATCATTATTTATGATATTAATATTATAATCATTAAATAATGAAATATATTCTCCATAATTAATTATTTGATTGTTATAACTATTAATTAAATTTTCAATATTATTTACATTAATTTTTTTCCAATTTTCTGAACATAATATATGATATAATTTTTTTATATTATAAATCATATCTAAAAAACTTAAATTTTTAAAAATTTTATTTAATTTATTTTTATATTCTTCTAAATTTTGAATTTTAAATGAATTTAATAAGTATAGTCCAAATAAATATAAAATTGAAATTATTTTAAATCTTATATTTTTATCATCAAAATTATATATAAATAAATTATAAATATCAAATAATTTAATTATATTTGATGTTAAATTATCTATAAAAATATTTTTATTATTTTTAAATAATTTTCCAATATCAGAATTATAATTCATATATATTTGAATATTGTTACATATTTTTGTAAAATTGATAATTATTTCATTAAAAAAATAAAATAAATTTTTTTCTGTAAAATTAAGGATATTTAAATTATCAATTTTATAAATATTGTTTGGATTAATTGTATTGCAATTTGAACAATAAATTAATGAAATTCCCTTTATTATTTTAAATAAATGTTTTTGAAAAATTTCTATCAATGTAGTAAAAAATTTTTGAAGTGTATTTTTTTCATTTTCATTTTTTGAAATTTTATATAATTTATAAATTTCAAATAAATCATTGAATTCTGATGATTTAATATTATTTTGAAATATTAAAGACAATTTTTCTTCAAAATTTTCTAAATAATTGTTTTTTATTTTTTGTAATTCATTTATAAAACCAAAACAAATTAATGATTTTTTATTTAAATTAGAAGATGATATTTCTTTAATTAATAAATTTATTTTAGAAAAATTGTTTTCTTTATTATTATATGAATTATTTATATTATCTAATTTATTTTTCCAATTTTTTAATTGTAAAAAATTATTTAAAATTAATTTACAATGATTATATTTTTGTTTTTTTAATAAAATTTTTGAATTTATTACATAAGATTTTTTTAATTTATTAAAAATAAATTTATAATTTTTAATAGTGCTTAAAGAATCATTTACATTATTTAAAATTTTTATTGAATTATTAAAACTTTTAGATAATAAATTAAATTCTTTTTCAAAAATATATTCCAAATATTTATTAATAATATTTTTTTTAATTTCATATTTTTCTTTAATATTTATTAAATAATTTATTGTTTCATTTGATAATAAAATTTTATTATTTTTAATAATATTTTTAATGATTTCTTTAAAAATATTTTGATAATAATCTTTATATGTTAGTTCTTTTGGGATAATTTCATAAAAATTTTTTGCATTCAATTCACTTATTTCACTTTCAAATAAAGATTTATTATTTTCAAATTCTTTTAAATAATTTGTTCTTTTTTTATTCCATTCACTTTTATTTATATCATTCATATATTCATTTTTATAATATTTACTTTTATCTATATATTCTAAAAAATTATAAAAATTATTTTCATTCATTTTTAAATTTAAAAAATATAATAATAATTTTTTATATATTAATAATATTAAAATAATTTTATAATTTAAATTTGATGAATAATTTAAATTTAAGTTGAAATTAAATTAAAAAATATATATAAATGTAATTTAAAAAATTAATTTTAAATATTGAAAAATTATTAATATTAAATAAATAATTTTAATAATATATAAAAATAAAATAGTTATAAAATTTTTTAACTTAAAAAATAATAGTTTTTATTATTCATTGAATTTAAATTTATTTTCATATATTTAAAATTAATAAATATTAAATAATAAATAAATAAAAATTTTAAAAAAATTTAATTATTTTATAATAAAATTATTAAAATTATAATAAAACTTTTTATTAACTTGATTTTATTTATTGTTGATCTTTATATTTATGTGGAGGGAATTTTGCATTAAATGCATTATCAAATAAATAATTGGCTAATTCATCAACCGGATCTTCAGGTAATTTTTGACAAACATTTAAAATACCTTTACTTAAAACAGGAATAACATTTTCAGCTAAATATCTTCTTAAAACTTCAGATTTTTTTTCTAACAATTCTTTTTCATGTTTTTCTAAATCTGAAGCTTTTCCTTTATTATAATCTTCTTTAACTTTTTCTTTTTCATTATCATAAAATTCATCTTCTTCAAATTCTTTTGTTACTTCTTGAGATGCTTTACTAACTTTAGAATTAATTTCATTTTTATATAAATATTCTTGTTGATTATCAAATATTTGATAATTTGCTATTTTTCCATTTCTTTCAACAAATACTTTACATTGTTCTAAAATTTCCCCTTCATTTATTGTACCATTCACTCCTAAAATATCTATATTATTTTCATTAAAGAAATTTGTTAAATTTGGTTCACCTTTTTTTGATTCATTTAATTCTTTATATGTTTGTAATCTTCTATCTAATCTTCTTTGAATAATAGTTGGATCTTTATTTATATCTTCTAATTTTTTCATTCGTTCTCTTAAAAATTCATCACTACAATTATCTATTCTAATTATGCTATTTGGTAATATTTCAGTTAAAACTTTATATTTTGTTGGATCTTCTGGAGGTTTTGATTCATCTGTATCTTCATTAAATAATGCAAATGCATTTTTATAACTTCTTGGATAACCATCTAAAACATAACCTCTGTTTCGACATATATTTTGCATTAATTTTCTACGTAAAATTTTTATAACAATTTCATCAGGTAATTTTGAAATTTGACTTAAATCTAAAGGTAAATCAGTTTTTTTTCTATTAGGTCTTTTATTATATGTTTCTTGAGCTTCTTTAACATTATTATCTATTTCTTCTAATTTAGCTTTAATTTCTTCACCTAATTCATCTGTTAAAGTTTTACCCCATTCAATTATATCTTTTATTTTAAAATGAGGTATATTAAAGAATTTAGATAATTTTTCTCCTATATATGATTTTCCACTTCCTGGTGGACCTGTAATCATAATTTTTACATTTTTTAATCCTCTATATTCATTAAATTCTTGACGTAATTTTTCAATATTTTCAGGGATACCAAATTCACAATGCCATTTAAATTGTCTTTTTTCAAATGCTTCATCTTCTTCATCATCTCTTTTTTCATCTAAAAATAATTTAGTTGGTTTTGCTTTTATATCTATACTTAATTCATCATAATAGGGTATACCCCTTTTATCTTGGGGATCTCTAAATTCTACTAATCCTGTTCCAACACCTTTTGCAATACTTGTCATTATATTTTTTAATTGTCTATTTTTAGTGTGATCTATTGCAAAAATATATTTATTTTTTGGTTTTGTTTCTATTATTCTTCTAATTAAACTAATTAAATCTTTTATATGAATAGTTGGAATGGTATTTTTTCCTTTTCCTATTATAGGAATTTTATTAGGAATTTCTAACCAACCCATTTTGAAATAGTCATAAAATAAATCTTCACCACAACCATATATTAATCCACTACATACAATATATGTTTTTAATTTAGGATTTGTATTTGATAATGCTAATGTTTCAACCATTTTATCATGATAAAATTTATTATGTGGGATTCTTTTTATAAAATCTTTTTCTTTAAAATATAATATTTTTTTAGGTTCTTCTTTATTTTCTCCTTCTTCTCCATTTTCTTCTTCTTTTTTTTCTTCTTCTTCTTGTTTTTCTTCTTCTGGCTCTTCTTCTGGAACATATTCTTCTTCTTCAGATTCTGGTTCTTTTTCACCTTCTTCTTCAGGAGGTTTTTCTTCTTTTTTTTCCCCTCCTTCTTCTCCCTCTTCTTGTTCTTCTTCAGGTTGCTCACCTTCTTCTTTTTTATATTTAGGGGGTGTTCTTGCCCATGTCATAATTGATGTAACTATTATTAAAGTTTTTTCAGTTTCATATGTTAATGCCTTTAAACCTTTTATAATATAATCAATTTCGTTAAAATCTGCGTTATCCATGTTAAAAACAAAAATATCATTATCAAAAACTGGATGACGATAATTATCATTATAATCTAATGTTATTTCTTTTGGTGTAAAACGAGGAGGTAATGGTCGATTAACTTTTTGTATTGTTCCCATAAAATCATATTTTGTTAATGAATCTGGTTTTAAGTCAGTTCTCATATTTTCTATAAAAAAACTACTAAACCAACTATTCATATCGTTTAAAAATAATTTATATGTTACTGGCTTTGGTGGCTCCTTTTTTATCTTTTGTTCCTCTTCTTCATTAATTTCTTCATCAGCCATTATTTTAAGTTATATATTAAAAATATTATTTATTTAAAATTAATAATTTTTATTTATAAATAATTAAATAATTTTATGATTTGTATTTTAATTCAATTAAAAGAAGAAATTATTAAATTTTAACATTATAATATCAATTAATAAGTTTATTATTTATATTTTTATAAATATAAGTGAAAATTTTTATTATTATTATTAATATTGTTTTGAAAAAATATTTAAATAATATTTTTTAAAGGATAATTATTATTTTATATTTGATTTAATTATTAATAAATAAAAATCTTACAATTTACATAAATTAATAAATTAAATAATTTATTTTAAATGAAGTAAATTAAATTAATTATATATAAAAATGGAAAGCACAGAATCACCCATAGAAAAACAAGAAGAAAATCCAGTTGAAAAACAAGAAGAAAAACCAGTTGAAAAACAAGAAGAAAAACCAATTGAAAAACAAGAAGAAAAGCCCGTAGAAACTCATGAAGAACGAGGAAAAGATTTTAATCAACCTCATAAGGTATCAAAATATGAATTAATAAATCAAGACCCTTCTTTAAAACCATTTGAATGGGCCATTGATAGAAGAGTAAATCATTTTAAACGTCAATTAGAACAAATAGAAAAAAATGAAAAAGATTTAGTTGAATTCGCAAGATCATATGAAACAATGGGATTACATGCCTTACCAAACGGTGATATTCTTTATAAAGAATATGCACCTGGAGCAAAAGGAATTGCTTTATTTGGAGAATTTAATGGATGGAATAGAGATCAATATTGGGCAAAAAGAGACCAATTTGGTTTTTGGACATTAATTATTCCAAATGATAATGGAGAAACTCGTATAAAACATGGAACAAAAGTTAAATGTTTAGTTGTAACATGTAATGAAGAAAGAGTTGATCGTAATCCAATTTGGTCAAATTATTTAGTTCAAAATAAAGAAAGTTTCATTTTTGACAATGTTTTTTGGAACCCACCCCAAAAATATGAATGGAAATATCCAAAACCACATTTAGATAAACCAAAATCTTTAAGAATATATGAGTGTCATGTTGGAATGAGTTCATTTGACCAAAAAGTTTCAACTTACAGAGAATTTGCTGATAATATAATTCCAAGAATTAAAAGAACTGGATATACTGCAATTCAATTAATGGCTATTATGGAACATGCTAATTATGCAAGTTTTGGATATCATGTAAATAACTTCTTTGCTATAGCCAGTCGTTCAGGAACTCCAGAAGATTTAATGTATTTAGTTGATACAGCACATCAAGCTGGATTATTTGTTTTAATTGATATAGTTCATAGTCATGCAAGTTCTAATGTTGCAGATGGATTTAATAATTGGGATGGAACTGATTATTTATATTTCCATAGTGGTCCAATGGGACATCATTCTCAATGGGATTCAAGATTATTTAATTATAGTTCTTATGAAACATTAAGATTTTTATTAAGTAATTGTGCTTTTTATACTAATGTTTATCGTTTTGATGGATTTAGATTTGATGGTGTAACATCTATTTTATATAGAAATCATGGAATTAATTATGGATTTTCAGGAGCATATCATGAATATTTTGGAGATAATTTTGATGAAGATGGAGGAGTTTATACTATGTTAGCAAATTATTTGATACATAAAATAAATCCTGAAGCCATAACAATATGTGAAGATGTTTCAGGTATGCCTGGAATATGTCGTCCTATAGAAGATGGTGGATTTGGTTTTGATTATAGACTTAATATGTCAGTTGCAGATGTTTGGATTAAATACTTAAAAGAATATAAAGATGAAGATTGGAATATGGGAAATATTACATTTACTTTAACAAATAGAAGATATAATGAAAAACATGTAGGTTATGCTGAATCACATGATCAAAGTATTGTTGGAGATAAAACTATTTCAATGTGGTTATTTGATAAAGAAGTTTATTGGAATATGTCATGTAATGCACCTGAAACTTTAGTTATAGATAGAGGTATGTGCTTACATAAAATGATAAGATTAATTACTTTTGCATTAGGAGGTGAAGCTTGGCTTTGCTTTATGGGAAATGAATTTGGTCATCCTGAATGGGTTGATTTTCCAAGACCTGGAAATGGATTTTCTTATGCTCATTGTCGTAGAAGATGGGATTTATGTGATAATGGTTTATTGAGATATAAATATCTTTATAATTGGGATATGGCTATGAATAAATTAGATGATGTTTTCAATTTTATTTCTAGTAAAAGTCAATATATTACTGAAAAACATGAAGGTGATAAATTAATAGTATTTGAAAAAGGAGATTTATTATTTATTTTTAACTTCCATCCTTATCAATCTTATGATAATTATAGAATTGGAACAATATGGAAAAGTGACCATAAAATTATATTAGAAAGTGATGAAGCAAGATTCTTTGGAAAAAGTAGACTTACCTATGGACATGAACATGCTTTTCCATGTATGCATACTGGTTGGATGAATAGACCCAATTATATTCAATTGTATATTCCTTCAAGAACTTGCATTGTTCTCTGTGCTGAAGAAAATTTACCAAAATATGACCTTTCTAAATTCGTAATTCAATGTATTGATTAAATAAAATATTAATAATTTATTTAATTATTGGTAAAATTAATTTTATTTAATATTTAATATTTACTTATTTAATTTTTATTTTTTTTTATTGTGATTTATTATATATATAATATATAATATAATATATTATAATTTTAATGGAAAAAAAAGAAGAAAAAAAAGAAAATAAAATTTTGACAAAAGAAAAAGTATATAAAAAATTTTTTGTTGATTTTTCAGATCCTTTAGATAATAAATTATTAAGTATAGAATCTGCTATGAAATATTTAAATTCAAATATGAAAATTGATGGATTAAAAGGTAATCTAAAAGATTTTATAAAAATAAGTGTAGATGATAAAAGAAATAAAAAATGTTTATTAATTCAAGTAGATAATCAAATGCAATTTTCAAAAAAATATATTAAATATTTAGTTAAAAAATTTTTAAAAAGAGAAGGAATAGTTAAATATTTAACAGTTTTGTCTAGTTCTCCTAATTCATATGAAGTAAAAGTATTAAAAAATAACAATGAAGGAAATTAAAAAATTAAATTTTATATAAAATTTTTTATTCTATTTATTGATAATTAAATTGATAATATTTATTATATAAATTATTAAATAAGAATAATTAATTATTTATTTTTTTGTATGTTTTTTATTTAATGTCTAATTTAAAATTTTGAATAAATTCATTTATTTTTTTAATTGAATTTATCTCCATTTTTTCTATATGAATTTTATAATAATCATCTATTTCAATAAAAGGTTTAATATCATTACAATTTTCTATTAATTGTTTGAGTTTGTTTTTTTCCAAACTTTTAATTTTTCTTAATAATAAAATTTTATCTCTTAAATACATATAATATTCATCTATTTTTATATTATTTTCAATATAATAATTAGGATTATTAAATGCTTCATCATCATAAACATTTTTATCAAATTCTAATCCGAAATTTTTTTTTTCAATTTTTTGAATGATATAATTTTTTTCAAAAATATTTTTACAATAATTTTCCATATTATTTGCATAATTATAAAAATCTGAACCTTCTTGATTATAAATTCTACAATTATCCCAAATTAATTGAAAATCATCTACAACTTCTTGAATTATATTATATCTATTATTTTCTAATTTTTTTTTAATAGTACTTATATCCATTGGATGATTGTTAATACTTCTTAAATAATCTTGATACAAATTTGTATCAACAGGATATAAAAAAGGATTTGCTTCATCTTGCAAAGATATATCTTTAATTATATTTTTTAAAATTATTATATCATTTGGTTCGATTTGTGTTAAAGAAGATTTTTTTAAAGAATCATTAATAATATTATTATTATTTATATTTGACATTTTAGACTCTTTTATTTGATTATAAAAATTAAAAATTTTTTAATTTTTGCCTATGTTCAATTATTTTTTATAATATGACTTTAAATATTTATTTTTTACTTTAAAAAAAATAATTTTTAATAACATTTTTTTGTAAAGTATTATATTTATAATAATTTTAGTTTAAATTTTATTTTGTTTATATTTTTATAATATTAATTACTTAATTTATATTATTATATATAAAACAAACGAAATTAAATCTAAAAAATATTAAATTATTATTATTTTTTAATTATTTTGTTGTTCATTTATAATATTATCTTTATTTTCCTCATCTAATTTATTATTATCAATATCATTTGATTTATTTTCTTCATTATCCAATTTATTTTCATCATTTTCATTTTGTTTACTTTTCGATCTACTTCTTTCTCTATATTTAAAATTATTTTTATTATTATATTTTCTATATTTATTACGATAATTATAATTTTTATATTTATAATTTTTATATTGCCTATTATTATAATAATTATTGTTATATATTTTTTTATTATAAAACTTATAATAAACTCCTTCATTTTTGTCACTTTTTTTATTAACATCACCTTCAACCGCAATTCTTACTTCAATTTCTAATTCTCTATTCTTTACCATATAATTTAATGATTTTCTCCAATTAAAATTTTCAATATCGCTTTTATTTTTATCTATTTCATAATGTGTTAATAAACTATATGCTTCTAAACAGATTAGTTCATTATCAAATTCAACTAAACAGGTAAAATCATTTAACCAAAAAATTTTTTTTATAGATTTATTTATATTATCAAAATATGATTCTATATCTTCTGTATTCATTAATTCAATACCAAATAACATTAATTTTTTTTTATCAAAAACAATTTCTTTTCCTTCTTCACTTTCTATATTTATTTTAAATGAACTTTTGGGTTTTTTTAATATTATATCATCAGGTGTAAATTTTAAGCTACGATCTTTTTTTATTTTTTCTAAATATTCTGAATCATTTTCTCCAAATCTTTTTAATCTTTCTAAACGTTTTTGTTTTTCTTCAGCATCTACTATAATATTTTCATCCATTTTAAAAGAAATATTAATATATAAATGTTTTTTAATAATATAATTTAAAATTATTATTTTTATTATTAAATTATTTTTAATTACAATAATTATATATTTTATCTTTAATATTACAATAGTTTATTAATAATATTAAAATTCCTGTTATATCAAAAGGCCAATTTATTTTTGAAATATCATCTTGATTAAATAATTGTACAAAATCTTTATATTCTAATTCGTTATTATCATTTAAGACTTTTTTTTTAAATTTTAATAATAATGTTATTACAGATGTATAATTTAAATAGGATTGTTCTCTTAAATTTAATTCTTCTTCTTCAGTGATATAACCATGATTTTTACTTACTTCAAAAAGTACATATGAACTTAAAGAAAATAAACAAAATAAAAATTCTTTACATTCTCTATTATATTTTAATTTGTTATTATTACTTAAAATATCAAAAAATAATTTTATTTTTTCTATTGATCTTGCTTCACAAAATAAAAAACCAAATGATAAAATATGTAATTTAGTTAATCCTTCATTATTTTTTTTTACAAAAATTTTAAAATATTTTTCTAAAGATATAAATAAATCAATTAAAAAATTTTTAAAATCTTCTATTTCTTTAGAATTTTTTTTTTTTTTAAGAGCTAGTTCATTTATTAAATTATCAATAAATTTTTCAAAATTATCTTGATTAAAAGGTGATTTTGAAAAATCAATATTTTGTTTAGTATAATCAACATTATTTAGAGAAAAATTTCCTTTTTTATTTTCATTAAATTTTCTTAAATAACCCGCAAATAAAGCTAATTTTATACTTTTTAATAATGATAATTTACTTTCAATTGATTTTTCATATAAATTCTTTTCTTCAAAATTTGTAATTTTATAAGATTCATTAATAATTGTTATATCTTTTTCATTTTTTGCTAAATCTAAATCAGAACCCATAAATAAAATTATTAATTGTTTATAAAAAACTAATATAAATAAATTAAAAATTCTATTGAAATATTAATTTCAAAATTTTTTAATTATTTTATTTAATAAAAATAAAAAAATGATAAATAATTAATAATAAAAATATATGTATAGAAATAAAA
>JAEEGK010030608.1_pt1 | contig 10658 bp, 9 predicted proteins | sample 8958771 | NCBI WGS metagenome assembly JAEEGK01 (sample SAMN16246547, study PRJNA631951) | gut metagenome | biome: gut microbiome; feature: rumen; material: SC-attached | host: Bos | place: Iran: Karaj | collected 2018-10 | reverse complement strand
TAATCTCATCAGAAGGAAACAACTTCTGAACCCCCAACAATACTTTTTTTCATACACGGGTTGTCTGGTTCCCCACTAGACAACCCCTCCTCCCAAAAAAATACCACCTGCATCGGCAGGTGGTTTTCTTATGTTCATATGTCAGATCCTTATTTCTCCCTGCTGTGTCAGAAGGGATGTGTTATCCACGCTCTCAATCTTGTTAAGGCTCTTCAAAAGCTCTTTTTCCTGAGTGGTCCTGACTTCAATTATCATATCCAGACCGTTCTTCTTAAGATTTCTTGACTTAACCTTATACCCCTTTGAGTAATTTGAAACGGACTTGATTATATCGTCCTCTCCCTCGGGATCATTACTGTTTACGATAAGAACATAGGGCTTTCTGTTGGTGGGGATGAACTGAAGCAGTAAAAGACCTATTGTCACCATCAGGGCTACCACTATAGCCAGCTCAAAAAGTCCCGCTCCGCAGATGATTCCCTCTCCTATTGACCAGAACAGGAACAAAAGATCCATTGTATCCTTGATGGCTGTTCTGAAACGAACGATGGAAAGAGCACCCACCATACCCAGAGAAATAACGATACTGGACTGCATTGCTATGATTATGCCTGCAGTTATCACAGAGATCATCGCCATTGAAATGTGATAGTTCTTACTGTAAATTGATGTTCTGTTGATCAGCTTGTATATAAGGTAAATATACAGTCCGATAACGAATGTGACAGCCAGAATGGATATCATCTGACTCACGGGAATATCATTTGCTGAAAAACCTTCCAATACTGATTTTCTGATTGCATCCTGAAAACTCATAATATATCTCCATTTCCTTCTTTAATCTGTCTTGCGTAATAATATTTGGAAAAGGCTGTTTTTTGCAAAGAGCCAAAGTCCACTATTTTTCTGATATAATCCGGAAGCAGCTCGTCATACTTAACTTCCAGTATGTGCGCGCCTGTTTCCATGGTGGGAATAGCATGTATATCCCTGTCAAAAAACCTCCCAACGTCCCGTGACACTCCGATGTTCTTATCAAAGGTTATCCTGACGTTTCCATTTTTTTCAACAAAGGCTTCTCTCTCATACTCCACGATATTCACGGGATGAAGGAGCCTTGAATTCATGCTTGCAAACACCTTTCGGAAAAGAAATCCATCCTCATCAAGCAGGTATCTGGAAGATAAATGTGCCTGCGCCATTGACGGATGCTCTATAAGCCCTCTTACGGTCTCCTTGGATATCCTTGCAGATTCCTTGTGCGTAAAACCGCTCTTTTTGGTCTTTTCCTCGAGCCTTATAAAGCTGTCGTCTGCGTTGTAGGAGCGGATCCTGATCTTTGATCTGTCATCGATTCCTGATTCAATCTCATATACAGAGCTGTCTGATCTGTCATCAAAGTAAATGCTCCTTATGAGGTAGCTTCCGCCGACGTTGTGGGCATCTCTGACCATCAGGTCCTTAAGGCGTTCTCTCAAATATGCAATTTGATCCTCATAGACAATATACTTGTCTTCTACTCTATAATACATCAGTCAAGCCATTCTCCGTTTAAAAAGGCTGTTCTTTGGTTAATGAAACCCTCAAGCTTCTGATACTCCTTGACATCTCCTGCGCTGTATCCCCACTCTTTGTACATGTCTGCCCACCTTACGCTGTCCATGGCAGCTGATTTTTCCAAAAGCTCCCTGTACTGTTTGATCCCGCTCTCTGCCATCTCCTTCATGAAGCCCTGAGCGCTTTCTTTATAATACTCATGGACAAGTTCATTAAACTCATCATGGGTTAGCATGTTCTTATAGTAGATGCTGTTGTGCTCCGAGAGATAAAGCTCCGTGATCCCTGTGGGATCCTCATCCGCAAATTCCATCCAGCTAAGATAATTGCCAAGACTCATATCAAAGTCCCATCCCGGGCCTGCGTAGAGCTTGCTGTCGACACTGTCCTTATCCTTATAATAATATGCACTGCTGACTCCGCCGTCGTAGTTCTTGATAAGTTCCTCGACAAGATATCTCTTTGCAAAGGATGGCAGATCAATATACTGTCCGTAGGGGTCTGTGCCCATGATCTCTTCTTCCGCCTTTTCAAAAAAGTCCGATAGATAGCTGATCTCATTAACCGTGCAGTATTTGGGCGCAACAACTATATAGTGTTCATCATTGCTTGTGACAAAGCCGTTGTTAAAATCTCCGTATTCCAGGTTATATCTGTCAACGAACTCCCTCTCAACAAGATATCCCCCTGTTATATCTTCAACACACTCCGGAAGATTCCAGCCCTTCATGGTCTGAGTTTCATAGACGCTGAAGGATTCGGCATTAAGTCTTGAAAAGACCTCTGACTGGAGCCTGTCTATGTCGGTGATATTTATGCGTTCTTCTCCAACCTCAATGCTGGCACAGAAATAGTAGTTCCCCATATAATCACCGTTTATATACAGATCCGTAAATCTGCCTGTGGTGGCGTAGGGTATACCCACGGCCATCTCCAATCTTCTTGCGATATCATTTCTTATAAGAGTTGCATCCGATGCATTGGCAATGAGGGCATAGTCCTTGCCACTTCCCATTCCAAGTATTGATGCAGCCTTTGTCATCTTGATCTTAAAGGGCTTTTTATCCCAGGTATTCCAGGAATAATTACCTCTTCCCTTGATGTAATCAAGTCCTGACGCAACGTTCTCGTTGCCGCTTTCATCCACTACCGTGATTTTGCCTGATTCCTTGTATTCCTTGTCTGCTAGGATCTTATCAAGGCTTCCGGAGTTAGTAGTTATGTAGACTGTAGCGACATTCTCAGACTTCATTATCTTGATGTCGTGTTTTTTTGCTTCTGCAGAAAGCTTTATATCCTGTTCGGAAACGTAGCTTGGCAAAAAGAGATAATAGCTGCCTTCCCTCTCAAAGACATTGATCTTGTGTCCATCTGCAGTTGCATACATAAAATAAGTATCGGTTATGTTTTTCTCTTTTCCGTCTATATGGCTGATAACAGCAAGTGCTCCAATACACAGAGCTATAACCGGCAGATAGATAAGAAGGCTCTTTTTACTGTTCATAGCTTTGCCCTCTTTCTCTCTGATATTTCCACATAAATAAGAAGTAATACCCCAATAATGCTGAGCGCCATTCCAAGCCAAAGCCCTGAAGATACGTACTTCATCCTGATAGTTACTTCACCTGCTTCATTGATCGGAATGTAGGTCAGGGAATCGTACACGGCAAGCGCCTGTGTTTTCTTACCGTTTGCGGTAATCTTCCAGTTGCTCTCATAAGGCACCGTAAGGAAAAGGCCGTCAGAGCCATCCGGCACCGTAATAGTCAGCTCACTCCTAAAAGGTCTTACCTTAACAATGCAGTTCCTTACTGAAAGCTCGTTATAAGCAGTCTCTAGAGCCTTTGTATCTTCGGTAACAAAAACGGCTGTTCCGAAATTATCATCTTCATTCTCACCCTGAACCGAAAGCATTATCTCATCTCCGGCCTTATGATATCCAAGGTTTAGGATCTTAACGCAAGCTGCATTACCATAAGTAGTCAAAAACTCATCATTTACAAACACAGAAAGGCTCTCGCCCGCATTTATAAGTCCGTCAAGGTAAAAATATAGTTCTCCGTCCTGCATCGCCCTTACTTTGTAGTCATAACGGGGCTTATCATCAACGGTATACATTTCACTCTGCTCTACCTGCGCATTTACAAAAAGAGATATCTCTTTTCCCAAAAGTCTTGAGTAGATATCCTCCTGAAGCATAAATGCATCCTTCTTTGGAACGCGCTCCATAGAAGCATCAGGCTCATTGAATTCAGGATCGCAGATGCCTGATAGATCAAAATCTTTAGTGGACAGGGCAGCCGAGAGTGTATACGGGTTCTTGTAAACCTTCTCCCTGTCATCAATAACAAGCTCATACCCCTGATGAACAGGATATGTTTCATCAGTAAGGACATACTTTATGCCAAGAAGTGAATCCATGGTCTGTGTATTGTCATGTCCGTAGTGAGTGTAGAGTCCGTCGTCGTTAAATCCAAGCCTCTGCAGGAAATATCTCACATAGACAAGTCCTGCGGAGCTGTACTGGGTAACGCCGTAATAGTTGTACTGGAATGCATCATTTTGCTGCCTTGGGTTAAGGTTCTCCATTCTATAAAGGATACCGTCATCCTCAATACTCTTAACAGCTTCCACCGCATCCTGGGTTCTTGAAATAACCTCTTTGTATTCGGCAGCGTTATCACATTTCATAGACTGCCAGTGGTAGGTATATGCAGCATTAGCCGAAAGATCTGCTATGTTGATCAGAAGAAGCAACAGCATAATTACAGATACTGCCCTCTCCTTTGAAGATGTAAAATATAGCGCAAGTAAAATCAATGTATAAAGAGCTATCATACCAAGGTTTACATACCATGTAAGGTCTGAGAAATGGTCATAGCAACCTCTTCTTATAAGCACCAGAAATACCAGCAAGGCAGCGCCTGATGCAAGCACCTTGATAAGCGAAAGCTCTTTTCCCAAGGAAGAAAAAGCCTTGCAGCTGCAGATTATCATAAGAAATACGCACATAAAGGTCTGTCTGTAAGGATGGCCTGATGGCTCCATTCCTGCGTGCCAGATGACATTTATGATATCAACACGGTAAGATATGGCAAAGACACAAAAAAGTGCCAAAAATCCAAGTTTCTCCCGCAGCGAAATCTCTTTTGACGCAAAATACAAAAGAATAAGGAAAAGCGCCAATACTCCGCAGAAAAGCTGTGGGTATCCAAACCTTGCCTCGATGTAATCATAGGACAGAGTCGGAAGCTTGGAGAACACATCCAAAAGCTTTAAGCTGTTGCCGGTGAGCTTCATTCCAAGGATAGTGACATCCTTGGGGCTGTCCATGAGTTCAAGGAAAGTGGGAACCATGATAACAGCTGAAAGAAGTCCTGATATTATCGCAGAAAAGATCAGCCTTCCAATCTGAATTAACGGATGCTTCTCTCTTCTGACCACAAGATCATCTATTGTCCAGAATGCTGTAAAGAAAAGCACCTGATAGGTGATGTAATAGTTAAGTAACAGCATAAAGAAAAGCGTGACTATATATGGGAGCTTTCGCCCTTCCCTAAGGAGTCTGTCAAGGCTCCAGATGTAAAGCGGAAGAAGCATTACTACATCTATCCACATCATGTTCATGCTGTGAGCGAAAAGAAATCCCGAAAAAGCCCAGGAAACAGCCCCTAAATACGCTGCGATATTTCCCGCCTCCGTCGGAAGAATACCTGTTACTTCGGTGATAAATCTCTGAAGGAAAAGGTCCATGATAAAGGCCGCCAGCATCAGCTTAAGGCCGATCACAATGGTGATACCAAGTGGTATTATGCTCCTGTCAAAAAGAGACAGTATAAGAAGGAACGGGCTTGAGAGATAATACGCAAAAAAGCCCAGTGTTCCTGAGCCCAGTGCTGCATTAAATGAATAAAAGACGCTGTTCTCTCCGGCATACACTGTCCTCAGATAGGCATAATAATCCACATACTGACGTTTAAGGTCATACATGAGAAATGTCTTTTCCCCAAATGGGGTTATTGTGCAAACCACTAAAACCGCCAGGTACATTACCAAAATACAGGCAGCTGAGATTAAAGCGTGATAGATATTTAGTTTATCCTTTTTAATTTTTTCCCCTAACATACCAAATTACATTTTACCATGAATAGCTTTTTTATAGATGGATTTTTTTCTCAAAAAAATCCCCGCCACTTATGTGACGGGGAATAATCTGCATATTATCAAAGCTTAATTACGATACCATCTTCTGTTCCGGCTATGATGTTGCTCGGCTTGCCTGTGAGGTCCTTGCCTCCTACAAAGTACTGGTACTCGTGAAGGATGCGGTCCTTCTGCATTCCTGAGATCGCATTCTTCATATCTCTTGATGCAAGTCCCATATCGCCATATATATCAAGTGAAGAGCTGTCATACTGTCCAAAGGAGATTGCTACGTTCTCAATAGAAGCGTTTTCTCTGGCGGGAACCTCGACTGTGAGGTCAAGTCCCTTTTTCTCCTGTTCCTTCTCCTGCTGAGCCTGTTTGGACTGTGGCTGGAGTTCAGGCTGTGGTGCTACCTGGGGATTATCTTTGACAGAGGGAATATTATATGCATTATAGCCGGATGTAAATGAACCAATATTTAATGCCATAGTATACGCCTCCTTTCAACCTTTTTAAAAAACAGCCATGTCTTATCAATGAATATATCGGACATGTTCCCCAAAAACTTAACCTATTTTAACATAAAAATTTAGGCAATCCCAGCAGCTTTTAAAAGCTGTTTCGTATAATCGGCCTGTGGACTGCGATAGAGCTGCTTTGTTTCGCCATATTCCACTACTCTTCCATCCTTCATGATCATTACGTGGTCGCTGATCTTATATACGACTCTCAGGTCATGAGATATGAAGATAATGGATATTCCGTGCTTTTTATGGAGATTCTCCAAAAGCTCAAGTATCTGTGCCTGAATGGTAACATCAAGAGCTGAAACAGGCTCATCTGCGATAAGAAGCTTGGGCGATCTCATAAGTGCCATTCCAATGCATACTCTCTGCCTCTGACCACCTGAGAGCTGAGCAGGGAATCTGTCCAGCATACTTAAGGGAAGCTCGATATCCTCCATTACTTCCTTAACTCTTGCTGCGATCTCTTCCTTGGTCCACTGCCTGGACTTATCGACTCTTAAGGGTTCCTCCAAAAGCCAGCCGATCCTCTTGGCCGGATTAAGAGAACTGTAGGGATCCTGGAATACCATCTGGGGCTGGTCATATTTCTGCCAGATCTCCCCTGTGTAATCCTTATTTATCCCAACGATCGCCCTTGCCAGTGTGGATTTACCGCTTCCTGACTCTCCGGCAATGGCCAGCACCTCTCCCTCTTCCATGGTGAGGTTTACATCAAACAGAGCCTGTATTTTCTTTTTATTTGAAAAGAGCTTTCTCTTCCTGTTTTTGTAAAAAACATTCAGATCACTGACTCTTAATACCACATCATTACTCATAGACATTACCTGTCGCCTTCAAGGTCAATCTTGGGTATGGCCGCAATAAGCTTCTTGGTATACGGATCTCTTGGACGCAGAAACACTTCGCTTGTCTTTCCCGACTCCACAATATTTCCATGCTGCATTACAATAACCCTCTGACAGAGCTGGTTAACAAGGCTGAGGTCATGGGAAATAAATATGATGGAGGTTCCCATTTCCCTGTTAAGCTTTTTAAGAAGCTCTACTATCTGGGCCTGAACCGTTACATCCAGAGCTGTTGTGGGCTCATCGGCAATAAGTATCTTGGGATTGCCGATCATGGCTGCGGCTATCATGACCCTCTGCCTCATTCCGCCGGAGAGCTCATGAGGGTACATGAAATATACATCCTCCGCCTTATCAAGGCCAACTGCCCTCAGCATTTCGATGGCACGCGCTTTCCGCTCTTCCCTGGTCACCTCAGGGTGATGGATAAAGAGCGGCTCCTCCACCTGCCAGCCTATTCTCTTTACAGGATTTAAACTGGTCATGGGCTCCTGGAAGATAATTGATATCTCATCTCCCTGATAGCTTCGAAGCTTGCCTCTGTCGCAGGTCAGAAGGTCTGTGCCGTCAAACATGATCCTGCCGCTCTTGGTAAGGCTCTTTCTGTTTAAAAGCCCTGCAATAGCCAGTGCGCTCATGCTCTTACCGGAACCGGACTCGCCAACGATTCCCACAATCTCCCCCTTGCCCAGCATCAGATCAAAGTCCTCAACTGCCACCTCAGGGGTATCGTGGTCGTGAAACTCTATATGAAGATCAGTAACATCAAGAATTATTTCCATCTGCTGATTCCCTCTCCAAGAAACGCAAATCCAAGTACCATAAGCACTATAACAACACCGGGGCACAGAACGTAGCTGGGTGTAGTAAACATATACTGCTGGGCATCAGAAAGCATCTTGCCAAGACTTGCATAAGGTGGCTGTGAGCCGACTCCCAGATAGCTAAGTCCCGCCTCAGCCAGTACTGCGTTATTAAATCCGATCATTATGGATGACGCCATTACGCCCTTGATATTAGGAAGGATATGAACAAAGATCATCCTGAGGTTTGACACTCCCTGCAGTCTTGCATTCTCTACATAATCCATGTTTCTGCAGCGAAGCACCTCTCCTCTTACGATTCTGGCGTAGCTTGGGACAAAGGCAATACCCAGAGATACCAGAAGCTGAATCCATCCGGTACCAAATACACTGATGATGACCAAAGCCAGCAAAATACTGGGAAACGCAAACAAAGCATCGATAATTCTCATGGCGATCTCATCAAACATACCGCCAAAATAGCCTGTAAGAGCTCCTATTATGGTTCCCACCACTGATCCGATAAATACCGTTCCGATTGCGATAAAAAGAGTGATCCTGCTACCGTACATCACTCTGCTGAGAACGTCTCTACCCATATTGTCCGTACCCATGGGATGGCGAAGGGACATTCCCTGGAGCTTCTCTGCCGAGTTCATGGCTGTTGGCTCATAGGGCGTCCAGATCATTCCCACAATTATCATCAGAAGGATGAGTCCTGTGATGATAATGCCCGATAAGAGATACGGATTTGTCTTTATATTCCTTTTAAAATCCTGTTTTGCCTTATTCATTATCAAGACCTATTCTCGGGTCTACAATCCTGTAGATCACGTCCACAAGGAAGTTTACCACCAGTACAACGATGGCTATTCCCATTATTATTGCCTCAACCACCGGATAATCCCTGTTGCTGATGCTGGTCAGCAGAATTCTGCTGATACCGGGTATTGAGAACACCTGCTCAATTACAATACTGCCTGCTATCATGTCCGCAAGGGCCATGCCAAGGAACGTGATTACGGGTATCATGGCGTTTTTGAGCACATGGCGATACAATACGCCGTTGGTGTTATTACCTCTGCTGTAGGCAGTTCTGGCGTAGTCTTTGCCCGCCTCATCAATAAGGCTTCCCCTTAGCATCTTGACTGTCATCGCAATCTTAGGAAGCGCAATAGCCAGGGATGGGAAAAAGAGATAACGAAGGAACTTACCAAAATCCGCCGTATATGAAACGAAGCCTCCGGGGGTAAAGAGCCGCAGGATCATACCGAATATGAAGGTTATGAGTATTCCTGAAAAGAAAGGCGGCACAGCCATAATGATCTGATTGAACACTATCATGATCCTGTCCACACGCCCATTCTCATGCTTGGCTGTAAATATCCCCATTGGAATTGATATCAAAACCGTAAGTAAAAATGCGATAACTGCCATGGTAAAGGTGATCGGTACCTTGCTGATGATCATATCCCTGACCGGTATCTTGTAGTTATAAGAGGTACCAAAATCTCCTCTGATAAATCCGATAAACCATCTGCCATATCTTACAAGCAGCGGGTCATTGAGTCCCATCTGCTCTCTGGTCTGTTCAACCAGTTCCGGAGAAGCCTCCGTGCCCAGCATCTTAAGGGCCGGGTCTCCCGGTATAATATTAAAGGCGAGGAACACACATATAGAAACCACCAATAAGGTAATTATCATCATACCCAGCTTTTTAATGATGTATTTCATATGCGTTCCCCGCCTTAAATCTTACTTGTTTATTTTCTGATAACTGTTACTGCTGATCTGCAAGTCTGATCTTGCTGATGTCCTGTACATACAGAGGATAGAATACATATCCTGTGTACTTCTTGTTAAGTGCTACGAACTCAGGAAGGTCCTGAATGTATACACTTGCTGCTTCCTGTGAAAGGATTCTCTCACATTCCTTGTAATACTCGGTCTTGGCTGCGTCATCTGATGTTGCCTGAGCTGCAGCATAGGCCTTGTCGTAATCAGGGCTGTTGAAGTTTACAAAATTTCTGCCTGCATCTGATGCATATCTTGCAAGAAGTGATGAAGCTGCCAGTGTTGAAGCATCTACACCTACTACTGTTGCCTGATATTTTCTGTCTGAGTAAACATCAGAGAGCCATGTGTTCCACTCAACCTCCTGGATGTTGGCTGTTACGCCGATAGCCTTGAGTTCCTCGGAGATAACCTGCGCTGTATCCACATGCTGTGTGTAGTTTGATGGAACTGTGATGGTGAACTCAAAGCCGTCAGGATAGCCTGCCTCGGCCAAAAGCTCTTTTGCCTTAGCTGTGTCTGTGTTGTAGGTATCGTTGAGCTCAGGTAAGAAGTACTTGGTAAAGGAAGGGAACATTGCGCTTCCGATCTCCTTGCCGGCTCCGTCTGATACATAGTCCATGATCTCCTGAGGGTTGATGGCATAGCAAAGTGCCTGACGAACTCTCACGTCATCAAAGGGCTTCTCAGCATTGTTGATGTACATAGCCTGTACCAGGTTCATGGTTCCTTCGTAGATGGTAAACTCATCATCAAGCTGTGAAACCTGATTGCTGGTAACACGGGCATACATGTCGATCGATCCACCCTTGAGGTCCATAACTACCGCGTCGGAGTTGGACTCGATCTTGAAGGTTACGTCCTTGATAAATGCTGCATCTCCCCAGTAGTCGTCAAATCTGGTAACAACGAAGTTCTCCTGAGGTGAGCTTGATACATACTTGTAAGGGCCTGTACCAATGCAGTTAGTTGCAGGATCTGTGTTG
>JAEEGK010030606.1_pt1 | contig 10658 bp, 8 predicted proteins | sample 8958771 | NCBI WGS metagenome assembly JAEEGK01 (sample SAMN16246547, study PRJNA631951) | gut metagenome | biome: gut microbiome; feature: rumen; material: SC-attached | host: Bos | place: Iran: Karaj | collected 2018-10 | reverse complement strand
GGGCTGTCGAGTTGTTTGAGAGCCTTCTCTACGGTCATACCCTTAGCGGCGCGGATTTGCGCCATAAGTTCGGCGTAAGCCTGTCGCTTTTCGCAGGTCTTGGTATCTACGATTGTAGCCTTCGAGATGTTTTTGAGGCCAAATTTTTCGGCTTCTTTGGCTATTGTGTCGGGGTTGCCGATAAGCACGAGTTGTGCGATTCCCTCGCCGAGGATAACGTCGGCGGCTTTGAGAGTGCGCTCTTCTTCGCCTTCGGGAAGAACGATGCGCTTGCCCACCTTCTTGGCGTTTTCTCTTATTTGTTCAAGTAACGTCATTGGATTTCAGTAATTTATGTTGTTTTATTTATTATCTGTTTCAAGCGGCTAAGATAGAAATTTTTTTACTGATGTGCAAAAATTTTTTTCTATGTGCCGTCATTTCATTTTGATGCCAAAAATGCCCGTCGCAATCATATCCTCCTTCTCGTTGACACACTCGTTGCCGAGGATGTATTGGAATGCCTTGAATCTCTGTTCGCCAAGTTTTTCCCTGTCGAATTCGAGGTTGACGTAATCAAACATTTTGGTGTCGGGAGGTAGCGGTGCGAATATCAAGGCGTATTCGAGAGTGGTGCCGGCTGGTATCAATGTCCTTGTGGGTGCAAATTCGATGCCTGACACTTTTACAAGGCGGTATTTGACGCCGTCGGCAGTGATGTACGCCTTTCTATTGGCAGCGGCGTAAATAGGAGTTTGCTTGAATCTATTGGTCTGCTTGAAATGCAGCACCGTTTCGTCTTGGTTGATGTCCACTTTGGTTAAGTATGCGCTGCCAAGGCTGTGTCCTGTTACAGTGGGTGGGTCGGCTTTAATGATATTTTCGCGATGGAGCTTGATGCCGCTTATTTTTGTGCTGTCGTTGATTACGAAATCTATGCTCTCCGGGCTGTCGTATTCAATTGTTGGAAAATGAATTGAAAAATCTGTTGCCGTTTTCTTGAACAGTGTGTGCTTGTACGGGAAAGTCTTGATGCCGTTGACGTACAACATTGACAGCGTGTCGCCATTTGCCACAATGCGGCAATCTCTGGGATCAAACAGTGTGGTGTCGTGGTCTGTCGGGTTCACAACATGGAAATGCAACGTCGTGGTTTCGTTGTCAATCTCAATGCGTGTTACAAACAGATTTTTGATGCCACCGTAATATTCGGGATGCTCGATTGTCCAGCCCACTATTTCTGGGTCGATATACAATAATTGTCCTAAACGGGTTTGTTGGTGATTATCTTTTGATTGTATGTTATAAATGCAGTGGTTTCCTTGGCTAATAAAGTGGAAGGTTTTGTCTTTCATTTTTTTGAACTTCATGACATAATCGACGTATGAGCCTTTGCCGCCTGGATAGAATACGGGAAGTTTTCTATCGTTGTACCCACTTACCTCAATCATTGGATGTTCGTCTGAGTCAGTAAAATAATTATCTGCTACAATATGTGCGCCTATCGTATCATATACTACTTTGCGTAGTGTATCGTCAGTAAGGTTAACCGTTCTGAAATATAATGTAGTATATTCCTCGTCCGTTGTGTATTTTGTGATGGTGGTGAATACATCGTCGTCATGGATATAGCAATTTTCAGTGTATGCAGGTGAATATACCGTTATGTTCTTAATGTTTAGCAAATAATTTGTAGAGAAATAAAACAGCAATATAAGAACAATTAATACTGTAAAACCGCAGCCAAACGATTTCAATTTGGCGAGTTTTGTCTTGCGTTCCTGGATGATTTGCAGGAAAGATTTGGAGGTGGTTGTGTAGTAGTCTGTCAGTTCTTTTGTCATTGCGCTCCAATCATCGGTATTGGCGTCGTACCAATGCCTATTGCCCAAAAACTCATTGAGCGTCCTGATATCCTCCAAGTAAAAACCGTTGGCGTATGCCGCTTCCTCTGTGCCGGAGTGGTTGCGGAGGTGGTGAATTTCTATGGTTTCGTATTCCTGTTTGATATCGCCCCAGTAATGCTCCACCTCTATAATGTATTTGAGGTCTGTGATGTCCACATTGCCGCTCTTGATGCAGATAAGGCGTTTTTCGGGATGTTTTTTTAGAGCGTTTTTTATCTGTACAAATTCATACATGCAGTGCAGCGAGCGGAAATACTTATCGGAAAATATAAGCACAACCACTTCGCTGTTCCATCCGATTTCCCTTTCAAAATCAGAAATCTTGTCGCCTGCGCCTATATCCCTGACATCCAAACGGTATTCGATGTTTTGCTGTTTGAATTGGTCCAATATCTTCTCCACGCAGTCGGAGATGTGTGTCCATTCCGGCTTGCGGCTGCTATTGCGTGCATACGAGAAATATACTGGTCTGCCCTTGTTGACGCTTTTATCTTGTTGCTGTATGTTTTCCATCTAATTGTTGGGTTGAGGGTTGTTAGTCGTCTTTCTATTTTAATTTTATTCCATATATACCGATTCCGTGGTTCATTATAAAATCTACGGATTCTGCCTTTTCTGGTCTCCCATCGAAAGACAATTTGCAATTTATTGTATCATGCGCGTGAAGCACTTTGTAGTCTGGATACAATGGTATAGTTTCGTAGGAGTCGTACAAATGGTATTGTGTGCCGTTGGCTTCAAGATAAAAGCCGCGTGACGCATATACGATGGTATCCTTGTCATACGGATTTACTAATGTTATGTACAAGTCTGTGTCGGTTACATATTCTATTTGGGTGATTTTCATATAATCTAACCCTTGGGTATATTCTGGTTCTTCTATTGTTTTAGAATAAATCGTATATATTATTGCAAATACAATGAACATCACTATTGGCGAAAGTAGCCACGCGAGGCAGCCAAAGCCCATAAATTTCAGTTTGGTTTTCCTTTGCTTGACTTTTTCCATTACCAATTGTGTAACCTTGGAAGTGATGGAGTAGCAGTCGGCGATATCCTTGGCAAACTCGTTCCAATCTTGGGAGTTGGCGTTAGCATAGTTGAGCGTGCTGAAGAAGGAGTATAGGCTTCTTATGTCGTCCATATAGAAGCCGTTGGTGTGTGCTGCCTCCTCCGCGTTGGTTATAGGTCTGGTCTTGTGGAAGCTCACTTCGTCGTATTCCTGCTTTTGGTCGCCCCAGAAGTGCTCGAGGTCGAGGATGTAATTGATGTCGGAGAGGTTGAAGTCGCCGCTCTTGATGCAGAAAAGACGTTTTTGAGGGAATTGTTTGATGGCTTTTTTTATCTGCACAAATTCGTACATGCAATGCAGGGAGCGGAAGTACCTGTCGGAAAATACAAGCACTATGACATCGCTGTCCCAGCCGATGTGTTGTTCATAATCGGAGATGCTTGCGCTGGTTTCCGCCGTGTCGTTGATGACGTATTCGATGTTTTGCTCCTTGAATATCTCCGTCAGTTGGTCTACGCAGTCGGCGATGTGGTTCCATTCCGGCTGTTGGTCGCTATTGCGGGCATAGGAAAAATATACCGGTTTGCCCTTGTTGACGCATTGTGGCGGCTGCGTTTTTTCGGTCGGCTGCGTTTTTTCAGTCGGCTGCGTTTTTTCAGTTGGCTGAGGTTTCTCTGTCGGCTGTTTCTCTGTCGTCTGTTTCTCTGTCGGTGGTGTGTATGCCGGTGGTGTCGGCACAGGTGGCGTGTATGCCGGTGGTGTCGGCACTGGTGGTGTATATGCCGGCGGTGTGTATGGCGGCGGCGTTGTGTTTTTGTTTTCCTCCATTTGATTGCTGTGTTTATCTAATGATGTGCAAATGTAAAACTATTTTTTAAGAAATCCAAAAATGTTTGTACAAAAAAAATCCTCCAACTTTGTTACAAGTCGAAGGATTTTCGCAAATATATTTGCGGTCTGGACGAGACTCGAACTCGCGACCCCATGCGTGACAGGCATGTATTCTAACCAACTGAACTACCAAACCTTTTAATTTTCGTTTGCCAAACCTTTGCGGTCTGGACGAGACTCGAACTCGCGACCCCATGCGTGACAGGCATGTATTCTAACCAACTGAACTACCAAACCTTATGTTTTTGCAAACATTTGTCTCGTTGGATGGCAAATGAAAATTGTATTCTCATTTATAATAATAATTTCTTTGAAAAGAGCGTCGCAGCTTTGTGTGGGCTGCATCTTTTTTAGCGGTCTGGACGAGACTCGAACTCGCGACCCCATGCGTGACAGGCATGTATTCTAACCAACTGAACTACCAAACCGTGTTTTGTATAGCAAAGACCGTTTTTGTTTTTGCGATGCAAAGGTAAGACAGTTTGGCGAATTGTGCAAATTTTTGATGATATTTTTTTCAGTTTTTTTGCAATTTTTTAGCGCAAACTGTCTTATCTGCATTGTTTCAATGAGTTATGGGACGATGTTACTTGGTCTTTGGACGTCCGCAGAAGTGGAGTTCGTATGCTGCAACTGCCATATCGAAGGTTGCGACGCCCTTCATGGAGGTGTAGGCGATCTTGTGGTTGCCGAGGTAGATGCCTACGACGGGGTATTTGTCGTCCTTCTTGTAGATGACGATGTCGCCAAATTGGAGGTCGTCTTTCTTGACTTCTTTGAGTGCCGCCATCATTTTCTCCACGTTGCGCTCGTAGGAGATGCCGTATACGTTTTTGAATACGTTGACAACGAATCCGATGCCGTCGGTGCCTACGTTCTTTTCGGATTTGCCTGAGTAGAAGGGCGTGCCCATCCATTCGCTGATTTCGGTGAGGAGCTTCATGTCTTCGTTGCCGGAGAATGCCACGTCCATTTGCTCCGAAAATTCGTCGTAAGTAGCTGGTTTTTCGGCGATTGTGTGGGTTTCGTCAACGGGCTGTGTCGGTTTTTCGGGCTGCGGCGTTGCGTTTGCGCTGCGCTTGTCGAGGCTCTTGACGCGGCCAGCCATGTAGTAGTGTTCTTTGTAGTAATTGAGGGTGAGGGTCTCTGTCCTTACGCCGACGTTGTTGCTTGTGGCGGAGTGGATGAAGATGTTGTCGCCGAGGTAGATTGCCACATGGTAGATGCTGCCCTTGGCGTTTGCGAAGAAGAGGAGGTCGCCACATTCGAGGTCGTTGCGCTCCACCTTGTTGACGTTGAGCACCATGGAACCAGCCGTGCGGTAGAGTTTTTCGCCGTAGACGTTTTTGAACACTGTCATCACGAAGCCAGAGCAGTCGGTGCCTTTGCCTTTGGTCTGGTCGGCGTATTTGTAGGGTGTGCCTATCCACGACGTCACTTCCTTGATGAGTTTGATGTCTTCTGTGCCTTTGAACTTGACTCCGAGTTTCTTGCCGTATTTTTCGTAGTCGTCGTCTTGGTCGTCTTGATTGTTGACGGTCTGCGTGGTGTCGTTCTTCGGTGTCGGCTGCAGGTCGTCTTCTTCGGCGTAAGTGCATGATGCCGTGGTAAGCAGCAATGCAGCCGAGATTGTTGCGGTCATTAAAATTTTCTTTGTCATAATGGTTAAATATTTAGTGGTTGTTTTTATTCAATGCTAATTCATAATTCGTAATTCATAATTCGTAATTCATAATTCGTAATTCATAATTCGTAATTCATAATTCATAATTCGTAATTATGCTTTGCGTCGGTAACTGTCCATATAGTTGTCCAACAGGGAGTTGCCAGTGGAGCGGGGACGGTTGGATGCGTTGTTGTAATAATCGTCTTCTTCGTCGTCTATTTCGGGACTATATACAAAGGTGTGCAATGCTGCGAGCAATGCCAACGCCCGAGGGCCCCACGTGTCGCGGAAGTCGCCGATAAGCTCTGCGCGTGATGCCTGCGCCGATTCTTCTGAGCCGGTGCGGAAGTTTTCCGCGAAGTTTTTGAGATTGTGATAGACGTCGGCTATGCATTGCGACACTTCCATCTGCTCTGTCTCGCCGTCGTACATTGCGGCGTGAGTGATGTCGATGAAGTGGTCGAGCGAGCCGAGCTTTTCGCTAACGATGCCGCGTATGTGTTCGTAGTCATATTCCGAAAGAAACGCCTCGGGTTCGCCGTCCATCGGGTCGTATTCGGGGTCGTCTTTGAGGAGCGTCATCTTCAAGTATGTGAGGGCGAGGATTTTGTGCAGCTTGGTCACAAAATCTTTCCTCGTGAACTTACGCGCCTTCTCCACAAATGCGCAATATTCCGACGCCACCGTCAGAAATTCCATTGTCCCTTTGTCCAAAAATACTTCCATTTGGTGATTGGTGATTTAGTGATTTGTTGAATTGTTGATTTTGTGATTTTTGATTTATTCTTCTACGCGGTATAGCGATTTGGCAATCTCTGCTTGCACGTTGTCGTAGAATGGTCCTATGGCGAGTTTTTTGAATGAGAGGCTTTCTTTGAGTGCCGCCTTGAACTCTTTGGGCGAGCCGAATGCCACACGCGCCGGTATGCGTTCAAACTGGTAGGCGTGGCTGCGTTCCATTATCGTTACGTCAACGAGAAACCACGACAATTGTCCGTCAAATTTTGATTGCGCCGTGCTGTCTTTGAGTGTTCGGTACAATTGGAGGGCTTCTTTGGCCTCGTCTAACGTGTTGAAGGGGCCGATGGCGATTTTGGTGCCGTGTGCCGAGCCTTCCCAAAGCGATTTTTGGAATTTGCGTGAGTTGCCGTTGTAGATTGTGGGCGAGATGACGCGCAGTGCGTATGCTTCCAACTTGGTGTCGCGGTCGATGGAATTGGAGATTTTTACGTTGAACCAGTAGAAAATGTCGCCGGACATTGCGCGGAGGTCGGCGCGTTGTGCTGATGCGTTCATTGCAATCACCATTAAAAGCAGCATTGTGAGCAGTTTGTGAATAACTCTTTTCTTCATTGTTGTGTAGTTTTTATTAGGTATTTAGTAATCATATTGTTGCAAATGTCGTCATCGGATGAAGTCGTAGCCTGGTAGTCGGTACACTTCTATCTCTTTTTCAAATGTATAATTCTTATAATCAACTACTTCCACCTTGATGATGTTTTTGCCGGGGCGGAGGTTGACTGTGTAGGATAGCGGGTAGTCGCAGCCGCCTTTGAGGTCTTCGGCGGCGATTTTTTGGAAGTCGTTGTCGATTAGCTGTACCCTGCCATTAACAGATACCATTACTTCTATCGGCACACCAAAACTATTGAGGCACATCTCGAAATTCAATGTCTTGCGCAACGTTGTGGATAGCGAATCGCTTGGGAATGAGAAGAATAGCTCGGTGCGCTCTTCGGGCTGCATCTTCAATACCGCCATATCCCAGCCTTTGCCAAATGAGAATGTAGTACCGGCGAGCAGGATGCCGTTGTCGCGGGTTTCAACAATGGATTTGGCGTAATCTTGACTTTTGCGCTTGAATGCCTGGTTCCACATCAGGTTGCCGCGTGAGTCAAATTTCATCATCAGGAAGCTCGAATGGTCTTTTCTATTGGACGATGTGAAGCCGCTGAGTACGAAAGTGTTGTCGTATGCCTCTATCAATCCTGTTGCCTCCTGCCAGTCTTCGTCGCCAAATGTTCGCGTCCAGAGGGTGTCGCCGTTCATATCGGTCTTTACCAAAAGTGCGTCGAAGTCTGTAATTGTGTATGCCTTGGTGTATCCCGCCGCCACTATCATACTGTCGCGTGTGGCTACGATTGAAGTGCCTGCGCACCAATCATTTATATAATACCATTGCGACCATTCGTCGGTGCCGTCGGCTGAGAATTTCACGATTGACATCAACTTGCGCCCGCCGTCGTTGGTGCCGAGGTAGCCCGTTACCACAAATCCGTCGTCGTAGGTCTGGGCGATGGAGAGGGCGCAGTCGGGACTGCCGCTGCCAAACTGTTGGTCCCAGAGTTGGTTGCCGTTGTGATCCACCTTCATAATGTACCAATTGGGGTCCACGTCGGCATTGCTGCTCGTCATTCCTGCGATGGCATATCCGCCGTCCTTACATTCGATGATGGCGTGACCCTCCTCGTCGCCGTCGCCGCCGTAGGTCTTCTGCCAAATGATGTTGCCGGTGGTGTCTATTTTCATAATGAGGAGGTTGCTCTGGTATTCGCGTTTGCGGGTGGCGTGTCCCACAACTACGATGTTGGAATCCGAATCCTGTATCATTCCATTGGCACTTGACGAAAGGTACTCGTCCAAAACCTTGCCCCAGCGTCCTTCGCCGTTGTTGCGCATCTTGACAATCCAGAGGTTTTTCTGTTCGAGTTTGGCAAATCCGGCAATCACATAATCGCCGTTGCGTAGTTCAATGCAGGTATTCGCCTCGTCCCAGCCATTGCCGCCAAAGGTCTGCGCCCATTCCATTACGTATTGGGCGCGGACATCTGCGCTGCCCAAAATGAGCAACGTCACGAGCGTCAATATGTATGTCAGAGGTCTCATTGTCTGTCTTTATGGCATCTGAAAACAATCATTGTGCCACGTCTAATAAAAGCATTGATGATTTGACGATGCAAAGTTGACAAAAAAAAATCAACATTCCATACAAAAATTACAAAAATTTAGTCTAATTTTGCAAATTATTTTTGAAATCTTACAATTATGACTAATCTAAGGCACAAGTTGGACAATCCGATTTTCAATCACATTGCACTCGTGGCGGAGCGTACCGGCTTGGAAACATACGTTATAGGTGGCTATGTGAGGGATTTGCTGCTCGGCATCCCAAGCAAGGACATCGACTTTGTGGTGGCGGGCAGCGGCATCGAGTTTGCGCAGAAAGTGGGCGAACACCTCCGTTGCAAGCGCGACGTGGTGGTTTACAGAAATTTTGGGACTGCAATGTTGCGTTACAAGGGTTGCGAACTCGAATTTGTGGGTGCTCGCAAGGAATCCTACGACCGCAATTCGCGCAAGCCGATAGTTGAAAACGGCACAATCGAGGACGACCAAAAACGCCGCGACTTCACCATCAACGCGATGGGCATTTCGATGAACAAGGCTAATTTTGGCGAATTGACCGACCCTTTCAACGGCATCGACGACCTCCACAACGGCATCATCCGCACGCCATTGGAACCCGATACAACCTTTTCTGACGACCCTCTGAGGATGCTGCGCGCCATCAGGTTTGCGTGCAGGTTGGGTTTTCGTATAGAGGAGGAGACCGAAAAAGCCATCGCCCGCAATCGTGAGCGCATCTCTATCGTCTCGATGGAGCGCATCGCCGACGAACTCAATAAGATGATGGCTACCAACAAGCCGTCGCAGGCGTTCATTATGCTCGAAAAGACCGGGCTTCTCGAACTCATCATACCGCAACTTTGCCGACTCCACGGCATCGAGGTCAAGGAAGGACGCGGACACAAGGAAATTTTTCTCCATACTATGCAAGTGCTTGACAATGTGGCTGCTGTGTCCGACAATATTTGGCTGCGGTGGGCGGCGTTGTTTCACGATATTGCCAAGCCAAACGTCAAAAAATTCGTCAACGGCGCGTGGACTTTCCACAGTCACGAATTTATTGGCGCGAAGATGGTGCCGGCGTTGTTCAAGCAATTGAAATTGCCGCTCGACGCCAAGATGAAATTTGTGCAAAAGATGGTCGGGATGCACCACAGGGCTATTCCAATCAGCAACGACGACATTTCGGATTCGGCTGTGCGCCGCCTGATGTACGACGCGGGCGAGGATTTGGACGACCTGATGATATTGTGCGAGGCGGACATCACGTCAAAAATCGAGGAGAAGAAGAAGAAGTTTCTCGAAAATTACAAGATTGTCCGCCGCAAGATTAAGGAATTGGAAGCCAAGGACTTCCGCCGCACGTGGCAGCCACCAATCGACGGCAATTACATTATGGAAACCTTCGACCTCAAACCCTGCCGCCTTGTTGGTGTCATCAAAGACTGCATCAAAGACTCCATCCTCGACGGCAAAATCGAAAACACCTTCGAGGCTGCACGTGAATTGATGCTGCAAAAAGGTGCGGAAAACGGTGTCTATCCGAAAAATACGCCTGTGCCGCCGCCTACGGCGACGGAGGGGTAAACGTCAATTACCGTCAATTAAACGAAAATTACCGTCAATTTTTTTTAAAAAGAAATTGATGGTAATTGACGAAAAAATTGACGGTAATTGACGTTCAAAAAAAACACAGCCGCCGTAAGGCGGTTGTCTCACAGAATTTTACGTTTATGAAGCGAATCCTATTTTTGTTAATTAACGTTTTGATTGCGGTGGGGTGTGCCGCGCAGTCGGTTTTGCGGACGGGACGATGGGTGCAGGTCGCCGTGGAGACCGATGGCGTTTACCGTTTGCCGTATTCAAAATTGAGGTCGCTCGGATTCGCCGATCCGCAAAAAGTGAGAGTTTACGGCAATCACGACGGGATGTTGCCTTTCGTGAACAACGCGCCGCGCACCAACGATTTGCACGAAAACAAAGTTTTTCGCAGCAACGACGCCATCTATTTTTACGCAACGTGCGCGGATATTTGGACGCGGGACGCGGAGGCGAATATGATTTTGCCACGGCGACACTTATATAATAGGAAGGCTTTTTATTTTTTGACCGACAATGACAACGGCTCAGACAATTCGATGTCAAAATCAGCGTATCAGTTGGCAGGTCAGCAAGTTACGGAAGGTAATTTTTGGTACGGACACGAGGAAGATTTGGTGAATTTGACGATGAGCGGGCGCAATTGGTACGGTGAAAATTTTTTTTACAATAATGAACAACAGATTGATTTTCAGTG
>JAEEGK010030604.1_pt1 | contig 10658 bp, 6 predicted proteins | sample 8958771 | NCBI WGS metagenome assembly JAEEGK01 (sample SAMN16246547, study PRJNA631951) | gut metagenome | biome: gut microbiome; feature: rumen; material: SC-attached | host: Bos | place: Iran: Karaj | collected 2018-10 | reverse complement strand
TGGAAAAACTGCAAGTTCCTGATTGACGGCGACATACCATCATCCTCGGCATCAAAATCGTCCATAAGCATATAGGCGATTATCTTGTCGTCGTTGTAGAGAGGAATCACAAAGTCGAACGCGCTAAACTTCGGATCGGAGCCAGAATAGACCACAGCAATGTCTTTGATGCTTTGAAAATCGGTATCAGGGTCTATCTTATCGTAATCTTCTGGCTTGACACCGTATTTAAGGATTATTTTCCAAGAGTTTTCCTGATAGATATATATAAGTACCTTGTTGATTTTCAGGTCATTGGCAAGCATCGTATGGAAACGCTCTATCAGTTGCTCAACAGGCATATTGGTGATGATGTTGTTGGTGACCTCCAACAGCATCTTCAACTTGAAGTTGAACGACCGTAACTTATTAAGTGCCTTTCCGTCCGACATAACTTGTGTTTTTTAATATAAGGAAACCTGCCAAAAAAATAACAATATGGCGGGCAGGTTTCCCCATTATGATTGGATGATAATAAAAAAACAAATTAGTTGGCCCTCTCGACGTATGACCTGTCGCGAGTGTCGATCTTAATCTTGTCGCCCTGGTTGATGAAAAGCGGCACGCGAATTTCTGCGCCGGATTCCACAGTGGCGGGTTTGAGAGCGTTGGTAGCAGTGTTGCCCTTGAGACCAGGCTCTGTGTAGGTGACTTCCATAATCACAAACGGGGGAAGCTCCACGGTGAGGATGTTGTCTGTCTCCTCCTGGATAACAATCTCCACGTTCTGACCATCGAGGTAGAGGTCAGGGTTCTCAATGTGCTCCTCAGGTACGTTGATCTGCTCGAAGGTCTCCTGCTGCATGAACACGTATGAGTTGCCGTCCTTGTAGAGGTACTGGTAGGGACGACGAATGATTTTCGTGATGTCGATTTGGTGACCCGCAGAGAACGTATTCTCCAACACACGGCCGTTTGTAAGGCTCTTGAGGCGGGTGCGCACGAATGCCGGACCTTTGCCGGGCTTTACATGCTGAAAACTTACCACTGTATAAATGTCGTTGTTGAAATTGATACAGAGTCCGTTTTTCAAATCTGCTGTTGTTGCCATTAAATTTTACTGGTTTATTTGTTTATATATTATTTCACGTTGCAAAGATAGGTATTTTTCGTGATATACACACAATTTTTTTTGCAATTTTTAATTGTTTTTCGGAAAAAAATGCAGATTTTGAATTACATCTTGTATCCGCCCACAAGCACGTCGTCCATCTGTGCGAAGTCGGCGCGCCATTCGTCGAGAAAGTCGGCGATGATTTTTTCCTGCTCGGAGGCCACCAAGGTGCGCTTGCAAGTGTCGGCGAGCATATTTTTGAAACGCTTGTAGGACATCTTTTTGCCGATTTCGCCACCAAACTGATCGGCGTAACCGTCGGAAAACATATAAACATAATCGCCGGGCTGCGTCTGTATTTCCGTGGTCTCAAACTGCAACAATTTTGGATACAAGCCAATTGGATTTTTGACGGGGCGGTATTCGGTGAGTTCGCCGTCGCGGACGAGGTACATAGGATTGTTAGCACCTGAAAAACGAAGGACACGAGTCCGCAAATTCAATATGCAGATGGCAATGTCCATACCGTCCTTGGGTTCGAGGATGTCTTCATTTTTTTGCTTCAATGTGGTGATTACCAACGACCTAAGCTGCTCCAAAACGTCTGACGGCTGCACTGATTCATCAATCTTGGCGCAGATTTCGTTGAGGAAAGCAACGCCCATCATACTCATAAACGCACCCGGCACGCCGTGTCCCGTACAATCGGCAATAGTGAATATCAGGATGTCGCCCTCGCGTTTCATCCAATAAAAATCGCCGCTCACGGTCTCCTTGGGTCGCCAAAACAGGAAATAATCGGGCAAGGCATCGCGCAAAATCTCGGTGCGCGGCACTACGGCGTCCTGGATTCGCTTGGCGTAAGCAATTGAGTCAGTGATGTTTTTGTGTTTTTCTTCAATGTCGTTTTTGAGGAGCTGAATGTGCTGCTTCTCCTTTTGGATGGAGAGCGACATCTCCCACAGTTTTTGGTTGCGGACAGAGAGTTCCTCCTTGTCGGCTTCAAGTTTTTTTTGCGCAAGGATAATGTCGCCGGCGTCTTGCAACGACACGGCGTCAGCTGGCAATACGGGTTGAGAATCAGGCAGTCCGGCGGCTTTGGATTCTTTGAGGTCGTTGTAGAGATACATAAAACGCTGCAAATCGGCATTGAGGTCACGTATCTCGCCCGCATTGCGACGATGCTCGTTGTCCACGGCACGGTCGATGCGATTGCGGATAGTGACACGTTGGAGTATGCAGATTAGTATCAACGTCACCACTGCTGCAACCATTACTATAAATAATATGTCTGACGTACTGAAACTCATTTCATTATCTACGTTACAAAAAGTTTATAAATTATTGAAGAAGTCGCGTCCAAGTATCAGTTCGAGTTCCTCCTGTTTCAATGGCGGCGGCATCTGCTTTTCAATCTCGGCGACATTTGCCTCGATGTCGAGATTGAAATATCGTATCTCATTGTCCTCCGTGAGGGCATAAATAGTGTTGTTGCTTGCCAAACCGATGCACAGGATGTTGGAACGGTTGAGCGAATGTTCCTCGATGACCACCGGCTTCTCGGCGATGGAGCGCGTCTTGATGACCGTGATGCGCTTGTCGAGGCTCGAAATCATCAGGTAGCCTGTCTTGGTGTCATAGATAGCCTCCTGAAATTCAGCGTGTCCGCCGAGCATTGCATCTGCCTTTGTATCAGTGGTCATATCCACAAACTCGATGTTGCCGTTGCTGAAACATACAGCAGCCTGACGCTTGTCGGGTATGGCAACGATGCACGAGGCGTGTTGTTCCTTGTTTGGGAAAATCATTCGCTGACGGTTTTCCTTGATGCTCCATTTGTAGAGTTCGCTGCGGGCGGTGAGGATGTAAACGTCATTACTATTGGGCGAACAACACATTCCTAACAATTTGGTTTTCAGGTTCAAAGAGCTAATCAACCTGCCGTTTGGCTCCTTGATGTCGAGCACAACAATGCGCCCGCCTTCGTATGCAACCACGATTTTTTTGGCGTCCATCGTGATGCAGGCGGCTTTGGCAATTTCGCCATACGAACTCAACTTGCACCTCGTCTCGGTCTTGATGTTGAGGTGATAAGAGTTGCGGTCGGCGGTGGAGTATATCACGTTGTCGGGGTCGAGGAAGATGGCATTGACGACTGCCGCCTTGCTCTCAAACTTAGTCAACTTCTTGATTTCCTTCGTCTTGCCCGACGCTTGCGAGTATGTCAAAATGTGCGCGTTTTGAGTGATGCAGACCAAATTGTCGGAGTCGTCGATGGTGAATTTGATGATTTTCAGACCCGTAGTCTTCAACGACTGAATCATTCCGTTCTGCTCCATCGCAAAAAGCATCGCGTCGTACAGCTCGGCGGAATTGTCAACATTGTTGTCAACAGCCATATTGTAAGCGGTCATCACAAGGCGTAGGTTCATCTTCTTGTCGTCGTAAACATTTTTTGCCTTCATTGCCAATAGGTTGGACATCGCCATCTTATTGAATTTGTCAGAACGGGCGTTAGCTTCGGCGGTGAGATCCATTTGTTCTTGAAGTGCGTCGCGATCCGTCTGAGCCTGTTTGCGTTCTCTGTCGGCAATAACCCAATTGGAATCGGCACGTTCACGCTGACTTTCAGCCTCGCGACGAAGTTTTTCAGAAAGTCGGTATTGATTGTAATATTGCCCTTGGGCTTTGCGTGCATCTTCTGCCGCCTGCTCAGCTGCAATACGTGCACTATCGGCTGAAAAATTTGCAGCCTTGGCAAGCCGCGCCTGATCCTGTGCGTACACCATATTGGAATCAGAAATCTCCTTTGCAACCTCGGCAAGTCGCCGCTGTTCCTCAGCGTTGGATTTTTCGTTCATAGCCCAATACACCAATCCCGAAAGCGACAATATGAACAGCAACAATGCCGACATAACAACCCTAACCCTCTTGCGGACAGCCTTTTCCTTGGCGAGGATGGCGGCGTTGGACGCTTCGAGGAAGTCAACGTAATTTTCGTACTTGTACTGCGCGTTCTTTATCTTCTGGCGTTGCGGCAATTGGGAATTGTCGTATTTAACAAAAAGATAAGGATTTGGATTGCTGCGATTGAACCATTGATTGAAGTACATATAACTTCCCGAATTGAGCAAATATTCGCTCTGCTTGTCCGACTTAATCCACAATTGCATCTGTGTATTGAGGTCGTGAAAATCTTTCATATCCGTTGCCTCCTCGACATCCCATTCGGAAAGCAATTTCCAATTTCGGATGAGAGCCTCGTGCGTGACATCCAAAACAGTGTCGCCGGAGAGATATTCGGTCTCGGCGTCGCCACTTACAGAAAACGGCTTCACAAACGCGTTTTCAGGGGTGCGGAATATGTTGATGACGCCGCAGACAGTGGCGTTGGTAATATGCTCCTTGTTGATAATGCCCGTTATCTCGCTGAGGGTGCAGCGGTTGCGGACAGGGCGATTGTTGTCAATTTTTGTAAGACTCTTGAAGGTGGTCTCAATAATCTCCTTGCTCTCCTCAGGCGTGATTGACTTCTCCGCCCAATCGGCATTCTGCATAAAATAGTCGTAGGCGGATTCGTACAGGATGCCCGCGTGCGTATTGAGGACGTTGTTGAGGTCAGGCTTTTCGTAATATTTTTTCTGATAATCAGGCAAATTGTTGAACCAACGGTCAAATTCGCCCTTCTCGTCAATGCTTAAAGAATCACTTGAAATGCCCGCAATTTTCGCCAAGTGTATCAAGTCGATTTCAGTTTCGCCATTGTCGGCAATACGCCACAGAATGTTGAGCGCGTGCTGCAACACGGGAAGCTGGTCGAAGCCCGAATTGAGGTTGTTGATAATTACCTCCGTAAGCCTCGGCGCAACTTTGCCGCCCGCCATCAGTGCCGGCTCCTCGATGACCTGACGGATTTCGGTGCGTTTCAATTGCGGTACAAAAAACTGCGAATACGCAATGTACTCGGGCAGGTTTTTGAAGAATGTGCACTGCGAAATGAAATCGCTCCTCATCGTGAAAATCACGAAGATGGGCAGATTTTCGGTGATGGATATGCGGATGGTTTCGAGCAAAAGGTTGACGGCGGTGTATGCCTCATCGGAGGGGCGTCCCTGCTCAAAATTGTCGATGTTGGTGAACACTTCCTCAAACTGGTCGGCGACAATCAAGAGGCTTTTGCCACGGTTGGAGATGTCGCGCCCGTCGTTTTCTACACAATAACCAGACTCGCGGTACAAGTCCACGAGCGAGGAAAATCCATTGTAAAGTTCCGATTCGCATTTGGCAGGGTCGATGTCGAGTTCGTGCGCAAAAGCGTCGGACAACGACTTCAAAGGATTTTTTTGCGGCTTGAAATCAACAATCAGCCAACCATTGAACCTTGCCTTGAAGAAACCTGCCCTAATATACGGAATCACACCGGCATACACCATCGACGACTTTCCGTCGCCAGATGCGCCAGTGATGAACGCCATCTTGTTTTTCTCCAAGAGTCGCACAATCTGCCTGATGTGCTGATCGCGCCCCTTGAAGAAGATTGACTCTTCCTCTGTAAATGGCCTAAGCCCCGGATATGGACAGATACGCTTCATTTTTTAAGTATCTTTTTGTCAAAATAGACCTTGATTTCCAACGGTATAAGCGATTTTTCGGTCAATGTGTAATCCATAAAACCTTTCAACGCCTTCATCTCCTGCTCTGTGGCGTAGGAACTATTGGCGGCTACAAAAAGCGGCACGTTTGACGACTTGCCACCGCTGTCCTTCCACAACTGACGCGCAAACGGCATCGCCCAATCCATCGATGCATCGAAATAGATGACGCCCATCTTGCTCGCCTGCAACTGCGAATTGATGTAGTCGGTGTAACTCGTGGAGCTGCTCATATTGATGCCGAGCGAGGTCACTTGCTGTATGTCCTGCAACATCGAGAGCACCTCGCCAGCAGTGTCGCGGTCGGCGTCGTTGTAGATGAAGAATATGTCAGCAGAGCCAATGTCAGTGTTCATCTTGGGGTTGATGGACATCACCGTCCTCAAATCTTCCACAAAAACTATCGGCGACGTCGCCTGCGAATACACTGTGTTTTCTACTATATCGCGCCTAATCGCGGTGATGTACGCATTATGCTCGTCGATGGAGCCTGATGGGTTCCACAAGAACATCTTAAAATCGTCGTCACGGAAACTTTTGGCGGCGCGGTACTGTATCTGCGCCTGTGATTTGACACCTTCGTCGCTGTCGTCAAAAATGTTGACGCCGCCCAGCAAATGCACCGAACAATCGCACGTGCCGATGAGCGTCCTCGCCTCCATTGCAGTGCAATGCTCGGGAGGGGACACGACGCCCATCCCTGCCTTGCGCAGGACACGTTCGAGGCGCATCCTCACGCCCGACATATCACCCGTAGCATCGGCAAGAAACACTCTGATCTGCTGATTATAGAGGTTAAGAAACATTTTTGTTTGATTTTTTGTAGTTTTCAGTTGACATATTGCAAACTAAATGCCAAAAGAAAAGAAGGATGAAAATTGGCAAGATTTGTGGATTTCTGCTGTTTTTGGCGAAAAAGATTTGTGGATTTCTGCTGTTTTGAGCAAAAAAAATTTGTGGATTTCTGCAAAAAGGGCTATCTTTGTAGCGTAAAACCAAATAGTTAGAGAATATGGTCTTCAAAAGAAAATTATACGACAAAATGCTGCAATGGAAACAGCATTGGCAAGGCAAGTATGCGTTACTAATAGAGGGCGCAAGGCGTGTCGGCAAATCTACATTGGTAGAAGAATTCGCAAAGAAAGAATACAAATCATACATTTTGATTGACTTTTCTAAGACATCAAAAAAAATAGTGGATTTGTTTGACGACACCACGGATTTGGACTTTTTCTTTGTTGTGCTGCAAGGTATTTTTAATGTACGGCTCTACGAAAGAGAGTCGGTGATAGTGTTTGACGAGGTTCAGAACTTTCCTCCTGCACGTCAGGCGATTAAGCACCTCGTAAAGGACGGACGCTACGACTATATAGAAACCGGCTCATTGATTTCTATTCGCAAAAATGTCCAAAATATCGTGATTCCAAGCGAGGAAACCGCCCTTACACTCCATCCAATGGATTTGGAGGAGTTTTACTGGGCAATGGGCAACGATGTCGCGCCCGAACAACAGAGAAAAATTTTCTCGCTCAAACGTGCAGCTGGCGAGATGCTACACCGCCGTTGGATGCGCGACCTGCGTCTGTATATGCTCGTAGGCGGTATGCCACAGGCTGTCGCCGCATACATAGAGTACAACAATCTTCAAGAGGTTGACAATGTAAAACGCGAAATATTAAGACTTTACAATACAGATTTCAACAAAATAGACTCGTCAGGAAGCGCGGCAAGGATTTTCAAGAACATCCCGGCACAACTCACCGGCAACGCATCGCGATATATGATTGCCACCGCCATCGAAAACCGCCGCACAGAAAGCATCGACAATGTTATTGCCGAAATGCGCGAAAGCAAAATCATCAACCTTTCATACCACTGCACAGATCCAAATGTCGGTCTCAACCTGCACAGGTCGTTGGACGCCTACAAAATGTTTACTGCGGACACAGGTCTTTTTGTAACGCTCGCTTTTTGGGACAAGGCCTACACCGAAAACATAATATATCAAAAACTTCTCACAGACAAACTTGAAGCAAACCTCGGCTATATCTACGAAAATCTTGTGGCTCAAATGCTTACTGCGACAGGCAACGAACTTTTCTATTACTCGTTCCCCACCGGCAACGGCAACAAAAACTACGAGGTGGACTTCCTTCTTTCGCGCGGCAACAAACTCCTGCCAATAGAGGTGAAGTCGTCGGGCTACAAGACACACAAATCGCTTGACGAATTTTGCAACAAGTATTCCTCGCGTATTGGCGACAGAGTGCTCTTATACACCAAAGACTATCAATCAGACGGCAAAACAACATTATTGCCGGTATATATGACGGGGTTGCTGTAAGCTTCTACAACATTAGGACTTAATGTGCAATTTACACCGGCAGTTTAAGATACAGAAATACCTTGCCGAATGTAATTAATTTCTGGCGAGATGCTTTTTGAATTATATTTTGCCAATTCAGGTAGTTTTTGTATATTTGCGGCAGATTATAATCGAAAGCACATTGGTCGGAACGCACTATCCTATTGATTATCAAAGACAATATAAAACATTTGTCGAAAATCGCAAAATGTTTTTACCCGTTTTTGTCGGAAATCGCAAAATGTTTTCCCCTCCCCCATCCGCCAATCAAAAAACTTTTTTCCTCTTTTTTCCAAAAAAATACTACCTTTGCGCTCAATACAACTAACTAACATCTAATTCGTATGAAAGACAAGACATTATTACTCGCTGCAAGTGGGCTTTCGCTTCTTGCAGCGTGTGGCGGTCAGGAACAGGCTCCTACCTTTGACGCGCCTGCGACTACGCTCACAACCATTGGCAACCCTTACATCCCGTTGTGGGACCATATTCCCGACGGCGAACCTTACGTTTTTGAAGACCCCGACAATCCTGGCAAATTTCGCGTGTATGTGTATGGCTCGCATGACATCGAGGTAAAAAACTACTGCGGACGTGACCAAGTGGTTTGGTCGGCGGATGTCAACGACCTCAATCGTTGGCGGATGGACGGCGTAATCCTCAAAGTTGACAAAAACGGTAAGGGCGAATCTCAGAAGGAAGCCGACGTCCTCTTTGCGCCCGACGTTACGCTCAAAGTGGACAAGGACGGCAAAAAGACATACTATCTCTACCCCAACAACCAAGTGGGCGGCAGAAACGGTATGGTAGCCAAGAGCAACCGACCCGACGGCCCGTTTGAAGTAATCAATTGGAGCAAGGCAAACCCCGACACCACAGACGGCGTATTGAAATTCGACCCGGCGGTATTCGTGGACGATGACGGCAAGGTGTATGGCTATTGGGGTTTTGAACGTTCATACGCCGCCGAACTCGACCCCAAGACGATGGCAACCGTCAAAAAGGGCGCAAAAATCATCGAGGATATGATACCCGGACGCAACCAAGAGGGTGTGTTCAGATTCTTTGAGGCGTCGTCAATCCGCAAAATCAAAGACAAATACGTCTTCATTTACAGCCGTTGGACTGCCGACGGTGATTTTGGATTGCCGGAGACCAACTACACCCTCGCATACGCATACGGCGACAATCCGCTCGGTCCCTGGACATACGGCGGTACAATCATCGACGGTCGCGGACGTGAAAAAGACCCCGATGGCAAGGTGTTCGCTTCTGCAAACGTAAGCGGCAACACGCATGGCTCTATTTGTGAAATCAATGGCAAATGGTGGGTATTTTACCACCGTCAGAATGGCTTGAACGAATTTTCACGTCAGGCAATGGTTGCCCCAATCACCGTAACCGTGGAGGAAGGCAAGGGCGGCAAGGTAACAATCTCCGAAGGCGAATACACGTCAGAAGGTTTTAGCGTCAACGGCTTGAACCCCACCGACATACATCCCGCCGGCATCTGTTGTTGGTACACGGGACCCAAGACCGCCGAACACAATTGGCCCAACAATACATTCTACGGCTCATACGTTGCAGCCGCATACGGCACCACACCCGAATCCAACCTCCAAGAGCCTTACGCCCTCAAAAACAACATCAACCCCGTTGTCAACAATACCGACGGCTCGATTGTGGGTTATAAGTATTTCAATTTTGATGGTCTCAATGGCAAACAAAATGTCTATCTCCTCCTCGGTATGATACCGCAAGGCATTGAAGGACAGATTGATATTTATATCGACCGTCCGTGGACTCAGCAAGGCGGTAAGTGTGTCGGCTCATTGAAGATAACCCCCGAAATGCCGCAGACCTCCGCCGAAATCCCCGTCAAACTCGACGGCGTAAACAATTTGACCGGCAAGCACGCCGTTTATCTATTGATGAAGTCCCCGACTAAGGATAAATCAATCTGCACGTTGGAGACCATCAGATTTGCTGCAAAATAATATTATTGCATCATCGTATCACCATCGAATCACCATCGTAGAGACGATGTGCACATCGTCTCTACATTTTATACACAAACAATATAATGAAAAAAATCCTATTCATCACATTCTTGGCGATATTTGCTGCCCTCACCGCCAACGCACAGAATGTCTTACAAATAGAGGAATCGTGGCAGAAGACAATCACCGTCCCCGAATCGCAAGACCCGCTCATCGACAGACTGTTCACCGCTTGGGGCAAGGAGTTCCCGGGATTGTACGTCAACGCATTCAAGCAGTACAAGGAAACCGGCAAAGCCAAAAACATCGAATATGTTGGTGAAAAGGTCAACTTCAAAGTTAACTACACGCCCAAAACAGGCAACCTCGACATTACGAGTGACAAAAACAACGACCTCCATCTATACGCATCTGTTTGGGAAATTAGAAAAGACAAGATACTCTTTGGAGTAAGCGTTTTTGAAGAAATGTGCGCGGGTGCATTGGCGTTGTACGAATACAACTCTGCCAAAGGCATTCTTTCACCGCGCCCCGATTTAGTAAACAAA
>JAEEGK010030602.1_pt1 | contig 10659 bp, 9 predicted proteins | sample 8958771 | NCBI WGS metagenome assembly JAEEGK01 (sample SAMN16246547, study PRJNA631951) | gut metagenome | biome: gut microbiome; feature: rumen; material: SC-attached | host: Bos | place: Iran: Karaj | collected 2018-10 | reverse complement strand
AGCGTGACGACAGCGGGGTGTTGTCGTTCCGCTACCTCGTGGACTATCTCGCCTCCGACGCCGCCATCCCGCTCTCTGTTACATTGCCACTTGGCGCGGAACCTTTCGGCGAACGCGACATCGCCGCATTCTTCTCCAACCTTCTTCCAGACGAAGGCGTACGCCGCCGCATCGCGGACATCCTGCGCCTGTCGCCGGAGGACACCTTCGGGCTCCTTCGCGAGATCGGCGGGGACTGTGCCGGTGCAGTCGCGTTCTACGAACCGCCGCAAAGGCCGAATGACCCCGCATCGCCGGAGTTCCGCGAACTGTCGGACGGCGAGGCGGTTGAACTGCTACGCAACCTCGCGAAGCGCCCTCTCGGAATCGACGACGAGTTTCGCGGCATTTCCGGCGCCGGCGCGCAGGACAAGCTCATCGCGTGCCTAAAGGACGGCAAGGTTCTCCTTCCGCTCCACGGAACGCCGTCCACGCACATCTTCAAGCCAAACATTGAACGGTTCCCGGAGAGCGTTTTCAACGAATGGTTCTGCATGAGGCTGGCCAAGGCGTGCGGATTCGACACGGCGGACTGCGACATCGTGACGTTCGACGGCGAGCCCTTCTACGTGACCGCGCGCTACGATCGCGAAGAACGGGACGGCATAGTCTCCAGACTCCACCAGGAGGACTTCTGCCAGCTTCTCAGGTGCCGTCCGGAAATCAAGTACCAGGATCAGGGAGGCCCCTCTATAGCCGAATGCGCGCGACTGCTGCTGACCATGCGTCTGCCGCTTTCGGACGTGATTTCGTTTGTCGACCGGTGTGTGTTCAACTTCATCGTCGGGAACAGCGATGCTCACGGAAAGAACTTCTCCATCCTGTACCAAGCCGGGAAGCCTCGCCTTGCGCCGGTGTATGACGTCATCTGCACCACGGTATATCCGGCCATCGCAAAGAAGATGGCGATGAAGCTCGACGGCAAGTTCGAGTTCCGCTGGGTCACGCCAGGCAAAATCGTGCGCACCTTCGGCCGCGCCGGAATCGGAGAGAAAGTCGTAACCGACGCAATCGCACGCCAGTGCGCATCGGTCAGGACCCAGCTTCCGTCTCTCGTCGACGAAGCGAACGCCTCACATCCCTCGCCGATCTACCATGACATCGTGCAGGGCATCCACCGCAGAATCCAACAACTGGCTTAGGCAACGACATGGAAGAAATGCAGACAAAGGACGCCGTCAGGCGGCAGATGCGCGCACGCAGGAAGGCGCTGACGCAAGAGGAGCGCGAGCGCGCGGCGAAGGCCGTCTGCGCGAAGCTGCGCGGCGACGACTCCATCGCGGAAGCGATCGACCCGCTCGACGGCGGCGGCGCGATCGCCGTCTATCTCGCCTCGCCGGACGAGATAGACCTTTCGGACTTGATCCTTGAACTGCTCAAATGCAAGGCCACGGTTGTCGCGCCGCAGTGGAACGGCGAGACATACGAACTTGCGAAGGTAAAGGGCCTTTCCGATGCCGATTTGCGGCGCGGGCCTATGAACATCCTCGAACCGGCGGAAGCGGACATCGTCGCCCCTGCGGAAGTCGAAGTGTGGATAGTCCCGGGACTCGCCTTCACAAAGGACGGCAAGCGGCTCGGATACGGAGGCGGATGGTACGACCGCCTTCTCGCCTCGGCGTCATGGGGGGCGCACAAGATCGGCGTCGCCCATGAATTCCAGATCGTCGATGACCTTCCGCACGAACCGCACGACGTCAAAATGGATGACGTCGTCACGGACAACTTCTCGGACCGGCATCTTGATTTCACCGAAACGCCGGACGGCTTCCGCGCATCCGTGACAGTCGATTCGCCCATGATGCGCCGCGCACTCTTCTTCCTGTCGCTTCTTGGACTATGCCTGTTCCCCGCAACAGTGTGGTTCACGCTAATGCTCGTGAAAGGCGCGACTTCGCTGCCCGACTGGGCTGCGGTTGTCATCTTCATTTCAATGGCCGTCGCGGCCTGCGCATCGGTTCTTGGACTGTTCCATGTCTGCGGCATCCCCGAAGAGGCAGAAGTCGAAGTCAAAGGCGATGAGGGTGTCTGCAGGAGGCGGTTTCTCGGACTCTTCCCGCGACGCGACATCCGCTTCCGCTGGAGCCCATGGACGGAGGCATGTCCGTCCGAGAAATTCTCCGTTGTCGAGGTCAGCGCCGTGCAGAATCTGTTCAAGACATACGCCGACACCGCAACCCTGCTTGCGCTCCGCATGAATCTCGCACATCATGTCGCTCCGGAAGAGCTTGAGGCGGCGGCCGAGGCGGTGCTTGCCAACCTCCCGCGCGGAATGCGCATCGTTCGAGAAGGCGAGTCGGAGACAATGGAAGTCGCGGTCCATTCCCTTGCCGGAGTAGGCTCAACGATTGGATGCTGCCTGTTCCTTGGCCTTTTAGGGACGCTCATAGTCTCTTTTCTGACGCGATGGCCCGTTCTCTTCTTCGCGTCCCTGGTTTTCCTGTGGTGCGCATTGATTCTTGCCGTTCTAAATCAGGCGCTGTGGTCGCTTTTCGGGACACACAGGCTGACCGTCACAGGCAAGGAATGCCGCTATGAGGCGCGACTTGGTCCACGCGTCAAGCGCAGGCACTTCACGCGGTCCGGCAATTCGCAGGCAAGTTCATGTCCAGGCGGGGCGCTGCAGGTCGCTGTAGACACATGCAGCGGCTTGTGGCTCTTCCAGAAACTCCCCGGCCGCTGCTACCTGCCACTTGTCTTGTTCGTCAGGAAACACGCAAATGGCAGCGTCCGTTCACGTCCTGCGTCGAGGCCTCCGGACTTCATTCACCCTCCTCCGGCTCCTGGTGGACGGCCACGCTCTGGACGATGCCAAGCCCGGCCATGAGCGTGAGGAGGAACGTGCGGCCGGAGGAGATGAACGGCAGCGGGATGCCGGTGATCGGGACCAGGCCGATGGACATCCCGATGTTTACGTAAACGTGCGCGAAGACAAGAGCCGCGAAGCCTAGCGAGAAGAGGCGTCCGCGCGCATCCGTCGCGCACCAGGCCGTCCACGCGCACGAGGCGCATAGCGCGGCATAGAGGGCCAGGAGGACGAGCGAGCCGACGAATCCCGTCTCCTCGGCATAGACGCAGAAGATGAAGTCGTTCATCGACACCGCCGGCGGCAGGTACTTGAGGTTGTTCGTCTCGCCCTTCCCGACGCCCTTCCCCGTGAAACCGCCGGACCCGATCGCGATCATCGCCTGGCGCAGGCTATAGCCGTCGCCGGACGGGTCGGTGTCTGGATACAGGAACGTCTTGACGCGCTTGACCTGGTGCGGCTTGAGCGGCACGAACCTGAGGATCGCCTCGCGCCGCTGCTGCGTGACGCCGGGGCGCTCCGCCTCGTGGACCGCGCCGAGGACCGCCGCAGCCGCCATGACGTCGACGACGAGCAAGGCGGTTATCCCGCGCCTCCACACGCGCCCGGCAAGGAGCATGACGAGCACCGCCGGCGCGAGCGCGAGCGCGGTGCCGAGATCCGGCTCCCTGAGGATCAGCAGCGCCGGGACGCCGAAGAGCGCACAGCCGAACGCGAACCCCCTGAACGACCTCAGCCACGGCGGCTGGCCCTTCATGCCATAGACCTGCGCGATGAAGGCTATTACGCAGAGCTTCGATATCTCGCTCGGCTGGAAGAACCAGAGCCACCGCTTTCCGCCGAACTGGGAGCTCCCGACGAGCAGAACCGCGACGAGCAACAGGATTGCGCCCGCGTAGGCAGGAAGGGAGAGCCACTGGAGGACGCGGCGGTAGTCCGTCCAGGCCAGCGCGAAGTAGATGACGAGCCCCAGGACGGCGGTCACCAGGGACTTCCTCCACATCCCGTGGAAGACGGCCTCGCGCGCGTTTCCGGCCGACCAGATGCATGTCGTCCCGATTGCTATCAGCGCGAGCATTGCGACGGCCTGCACCCAGCCGAATCGCCTCAGGAACCACATTGCCGTCAGCCCGCTATCTGCCTGATGACCGGCGCCGGCGGCTTGTTGTAAACGCGGGAGAACGGCGGAACGGAGTCCTTGAGCCACACGTTGCCGCCGATCTCCGAGTCGTGCCCGATCGTAGTCGTCCCGCCGAGGATCGTCGCGTTGGCGTAGATGACCACGTTGTCCTCGATGTCCGGATGGCGCTTGAGGCCCTTCACGAGCGCCCCGCTGGCGTCCTTGTCAAAGGAGAGCCCGCCAAGAGGGGACAGAAGGGTCAGAGGTCAGAGCGTATTGATACAGCATTGTTGATACAGCCCCAGGATTTTTGGTATAATGCCCGCATGCGGAAAAACAGGTTCATAGGGCAGGACAGGTGCTACCACCTGATCAGCCGTCTTGCGCACCGCGCGTTCTTCCTTGACGACGATGAGAAGGACCGCGCGGTGGCGCTGATGCGAGTTGCAGCGTAGTATGAGGAAGTGGTGTGAGAAGTGTTGTCCACAACGATATATGCAAATGTTACCTGTTCCTACGCCAAGCATGGTAGATGTTAACAATTATCTGGTTGATGTGTATTCATTTTGAAGGTGAAGGCCTATGGCCACGGCGCAACAACAGGAGCCATTGGAAGGCACGACTATGACCTCTTCAAGAAAAGCAATTTCCACTAGGTTGAGAAGAAACTTGTCTCGCATAGGATGCTTGACAGTGTTTGCCATTGTGGTGGTAGGCATTACGGAGATAATAGTCAGCTCAATGTTCTCGCCGGTTAGATTCACGCTGACGTTCGAGGACAGGCCTATTCCCGACATTTCGTCATATCAGGCATTGAGTCTGCACGGCGCGGGGTTTGATAAGCATAAGAATGCATGCCAGGCGGATGTCCTTTACGAATGGTTTGCTCGTGCGCTTCTTGCGAATAACCTGTCTATGGCATTGACCTACAGAGGGTATGCGCAAGCTCAGAATCGCGGCAGTCTAGGTCCGGAACATGACTTGAAGGATTGTGCAACTGAATTTGTTGTCAGAACACAGACCAGAGAGCATGAAGTTGGCTCGCACGGTAGAAATTTTGACGGCATTTCTCTTGCCAGGCTGATAGGCGTTCTATCAAAGGTGCTTCCAGATGGAGCGCCTTATCCATGGGTGCTGCCGAAGATAAAGGGCAAATGCTATTCCAAGGTGGTTTGGGATGCAGCCTATTGGGATCTTGTCTGTCAATTGGGTTCTGAAGACGAGAAACGTCATATCCTGTCTGTGGAGGCTGATTATGACTGGGGCAGACGTATTAGGGTGAATGGGCATGTCCCGTCGATTGGTTTTGAAAAGATTGACATAGGTTTCAGGCTGGTGTTTCGTGATGGCGTGGAAGGTCCGGTGTTTGCAAGGCTCGATGTAAAATACCCCAACGCAAGAGGCTTGTTTGCGAATGACGGGCTGGTGTATAGTTCCTATGACCCCATCATGCGCTTTGTCTTTTCCGAGATGAAGAAGGGGGAAAACAGGGGGCGAACCATAGAGGGAAGATTCGATTCATTTGGCGTTGTTGATAAAGTCCATGTCGATGGTCAAGACACGCCTGTGCTTCCTGTCGAAATCAGCGCACGACCGTCTAGAAAGCCTTATTTTGATTTGAAAAATGATGTCCCCGATGAAACCTATGCGCAGCAGTATGAATTGCGCGAGGTGAAATTCTCATCGGGGCTAAAGCGAATTGGTGCTTGCGCGTTTGCCGGTTGCGGGATGCTTTGCTATGGGCAGGAAGGGTTGCGGTTGCCGACTGGATTGGAAAGCATAGGCGATGGTGCATTTGCAGAATGCCACTGCATTAAGGAAGTGGAGATCCCGTCATCCGTTACAAATCTTGGCGCATGGGCGTTTGCCAGGTGTTCTGCCCTGCGCCACGTGACATTGCCATCAGGCATAAGCGAGATATCCGATGGTTTGTTCTACAGAGGTAACAATGAGAGCGGCCTTGAGGACGTTGCTATTCCCGCTTCTGTGAGGCGCATCGGGAAATACGCCTTTGCATCGAATGTGCGCCTTACGGAAATCGAGTTGCCAGAGAGCGTGGAGGAGATAGACGACTATGCGTTCTACCGCTGCGAATCGTTGACGAATGTCGTCATAAGGGGGGGGGGGGGCTCTCAAGCGCATTGGCGAAGCCGCTTTCTGGGGATGCGAGAAGCTGAAGCGTCCCGAGCTGCCGGCGTCAGTTGAACTTGGCGAAGAGGCATTTGGGGGTTGGATTCCATGAACTATCTGATGTCCTGTTTGCCTGACGTGGTTTAAAAGGGTCAGAACAATGAATAGAGAATGTATGAAATTTAACGAGATTTGGATTATGGCAATGGCGGCTGGCATGTTGATCGTCGGCTGTTCCAATATTCCTGCGCAGTTCAATAATTTTTCGTCCAATGTGGTATCCTACGCATTCCCTGCGACTACACTGCTCGTGAAAGAAGTGGAAAAGGCGGACGATATAACTTGGAAGGAGGGGCTTTGCATGGCAGCCGCCTTCCCGATCTACGCATTGCCTTTTCTGGTCGCGGCGGCAAATGACATCGTATTCGCCCCGTACAATGTCCCAGCAAGCATATTCGCCAATAAATGTGGCTCGTTGGAGATTTTGCGGACAAATGATGTTGCAATTGTCAAATGGACGGGCAAAATTCGTGCGTATGAGAAGAACCCTATGATCTTGCTTTGCATTGAAGTCGAAGAGGGCTCAGTTTCTTTGTCGGCGGGGGGCGCGTGGGGAGGACGGCGTGTGGTTTCCGGAAGAGGCAGGCATTGTGTCTGGATTAGGACGCCAACCGTACCATGCGGGGCAATCGTGGGCAATTCGAAACGGGCAGACATATCCGTGACCTGGGAAGGCAAGCGAGATGTTGACGAGTTTTTGTCGGTTCCATATCTTGAAATTCACGAGGACAAGGGGTTTAGAGGAAGGTACTATTTGAAGCAGCAGACGCGGGCCGCACATGCAGAAAACAGGGACGATGACTGATGGTTATATGCGAAGGGGAATGTGATGCAACCCTGCTTGCCACTCCATTTTTTGAGAAGTTCGATTGGAAGTTAGCATGGTCAGCTACAGTAAATCACCTCAGCAGGCAAGTGGATTTGGCTGGGGACGAGGCCGCACGGGGGCAGACATGGTTTACCACAGTATATTGCCACAGCAGGTAAGTGGGATTGAATGAGGATGAAACCGTTAAGGCAGATGACTGTGGTTGCCATTGTTGCGGTCGGCGTGATTGCGGCAGCGGTGGTGTTGACGTTTGTGTCCTCGCGTAAGCGGCATGCCGACAAGCCGCAATCCCCACTGCCCATAGTGCCAATGCCGCCCGCTGAGGTGCGTGTCAAGGCGGTAGAGCAGAAGGCGCGGTCAGTGGAGCAGGGCGGTGTCGCGGCGGAGTCGTACGCTGTTGCGACTGTGTGCGGCATGGACGAGGCGACGGCGGATCGCTACGAGGCGCGGAACGATGCATTGCGGTCGATTGCGCGGCGGCGGAGTAGGGCAATTGGGCGAAATGCGAATATGGTATGATGTCAGGCATGACGATTCGAACGAGCAGAAGGGCGACGATGCGCGGCAGAATCCGCCCGTTGCAAACAGTGGAATTTAGGCTTGACCTGTTTTCCACTGTTTGGAAGCGTCGTGCGCACTGCCAGCGCGACTCCCGCTCTGGTACAATGATGAGCGAATCCCGCAATGACGCATACGGCTACAATGAACGCAACGAGCTGATTTCCGCCTCCAAGTTGGGCGGGCCGGGTTTCGTCCCGGCCGCAGAATACGCCTATCAGTACGACAACATCGGCAATCGCATCACCTCGACCGAGCTTGACGCGGGAGGGCCGACCTTCGTGTCGGCCTCATACGCCGCGAACAACCTCAACCAGTACACCTCCATTTCCAACTCCGCGCTCTCCGCGTCTCCGCGTGAGGCATTCACTCCTCAGTTCGACGACGATGGCAACCAGACGCTGGTGCAAACCTCCACCTACATTTGGCAGGTTCAGTACAACGGCGAGAATCGCCCAGTTGAATGGTCTAATGGCACAACGAACATCACAATGAAGTTTGATCGCATGGGGCGCCGCGTGGAATACATTGAAACGGTGGATAACGCGACCAACACGCACCACCGCTTTGTCTATGACGGCTATCTTTGCATCCAGAGGCTAAATGCTGCTGCAAACAACGCCATAGACCTTATCTTTGCATGGGATCCTGCGGAGCCTGTAGCGACGCGCCCGCTGATGATTGAGAAGCCAGGCGTTTGCACGCTCCACGTCATGCACGACGGAAACAAGAACGTCTCCGACTTGGTGTTCTTCAATGGGGGCTCTGGCGTTGCGGCGCATTACGAATACGCCCCCTTCGGCGCTCTCACCGTCTCGACCCGCAACTCCACATCAACCGCCTACGATTTCCGCACCTACAATCCCTTCCGTTTCTCCAGCGAATACGCTGATGACGCGCTGGGACTGGTGTACTACAAATACCGCCACTACGGACCAGTGATGGGTAGGTGGTTGAGCAGGGATCCTATTGGAGGTGTGTTTGAAATGTCATTCATAATAAACGCTCCAGTAATGAAGAATGACATACTTGGGCTTAAAGTGTGGAGTGATCGAAAAAGCGGAGGCTGTAGTTTTGCGGATATTGATAATGAGGCAAAAAAGGCTCTTAAAGAAGCCATACGCATGATGAATTCAAATTCCCCGCGAGAAGAGTGGTTTGGGTGTGTTTGTTGTAAATGTGAAGACGGGAAGTATGTGACGTCACACACTCCTCCACAAAAAGGGAAAACAAAAGGAGAATGGGTAGACCTGCCAAATGGGATGCGTGTTTGGCAAGAACAAAAGGTTGCGCGAGTAACGGATGCAAAATGCGGAACGGGAGAGACTCTTGTAGGTTACTATCATACACATCCGGATGGAAGAAACCTGTCTTCGGAGGATAAGCGATTCGTAAAGGGTCGTGACGTTCCATTGTATCTGGCGAAAGATGAACGTGAAGTTCTGATGGCTGAACCAATGCGTACTGATGAATTTGGGCGTTTGTCCAGTACCGGAGATAACGCCTATATACCTGACGGGTGGCCTACTGAACCTAAAGTGACCATTCTTCCAATGGAGTAATGCCATGACAAAACATCAATTGATTTGTAGTGGCGTCACATTGCTAGCCATCGCCTTGTGCGGTTGTAAATCCACGCAGAGCATGATCCATGATGATTGTCCATTGTGCCTGATAAATCATTCTTGTGCTTTGGGTTTTTCCATTCCGGCCGATATGGACATTGCCGGTGCAATCGACACAGCCTTCAACTGCATGGATGACGAGAGGTGCCGGAAAATCTGGCGGAAGGTAGTTGTGCCTTCGGATGGAGAAGTGCGAAAGCCAGGCATGATATCTTTCCCCAAAGGCTCAAAATGTCCGTCACGCGAACTATTGGGGCTTCTGTGTGATATGACCGGGTATTGCTACATGGTCACGCCGGACGGATCACTTCTCTTTATGCCGACGTACAGTTGGTATTTGTTGCCTGAGATTGATGTGAATAGCCTTGGTGGGGAACAGTCGAACGGCGGGACTGAGCATCGAAACAGCGGTTGCGCATGCAGTCGGGACTGTCCGCTCTGCCTGATCAAAGACTCGCGTGTGCCGAAGTTCGCCCTCCCGGAAGGATCGTGTCCTTCGAGTGCGCTTAAAGCTGTCTTTGAAAGCGTGGCACGTGAGTGTAGAGTTCATTGCACGTATGTAGTGCCGGCAGTTGATGACGTTGACGATTTGAAAGTCGGCATGCGGTCTTTTCCCGAAATCTCATTTTACGATCTTTTGAAGCGCATTTGCGACCTGTTCGAGCTGACTTTTGTGGTTCAGCCTGACGGCCTGATTTGCGTTGCTCCTAAATTCGAAGATATTCCGCTCCCGGTACTTCCAAAGGAAAGTGACCTATGAAGCTGCGTCAGTTTGTGTGCAGTGGCATATGTGCCTTTGCGTCGGCTTGTTTCATGAATTTGAATGCCGGGCCAAGGACGTTCGATGGTTATCAAATTACAAACAGGACAATCATCGTGAGGTCTGTCGGGCTTTGTGCTTTTCAACAGGATTTGGAGTACCCGTTGAACCGGTATGCTTGCTTCCCCGACAAGGCTGAGGGCTGTTGTGAGAAGGCGTTTGTGTTTACGGCGCAAAATCCGAATGACGGGAAGTTTGATGTGCACTTCAAATACATGGAGGAGGATTTTAAGGCGCGCCCTCGCAACATGGATGACTATGTGGGGGATGTCGTTGCCACGGGATGCGTGAGGGCTGTGATCTTCGAGAACACGTGCTACCAGGATGGATTTATCCTGAATACCGCTCGGGAAATAACCGAAGACGGCCGGTATTGCCATTGCAGCATGTATCTGTTGAAGCGGGAAGGGAAAAGCATCAAGTCATTGCCCTTTGCAGAGCTTGCGAATATCGCGGGTATATTTCCCTTTGCCGTTGAGGAGTCGTTGTTCCGGGCGAGAGCATTCAACTCGCACAACCTAGCAAACGTGTGGATGTATGTGGAAGATCGCCAAGGCAAGGATGGGACTCGTTTGTGGCAGACAGTAGTGACGAAGATAGATCTGGCTTCTTTGACAAATCATGTGGAGCGTATTGTAAGGACAAGCGAAAGCAAAGAGCCGCAAGGACTGA
>JAEEGK010030601.1_pt1 | contig 10659 bp, 6 predicted proteins | sample 8958771 | NCBI WGS metagenome assembly JAEEGK01 (sample SAMN16246547, study PRJNA631951) | gut metagenome | biome: gut microbiome; feature: rumen; material: SC-attached | host: Bos | place: Iran: Karaj | collected 2018-10 | reverse complement strand
TTATAACGAGATGATTCTCGAGACATACCAGATGGCCAAGAAGCGCAAGGATACTAAGACGATGGAGAAGGCAGCCACCAGCTATGCAAAGTACAACCGTATCGATGTCGAGGATGAAACGGCCGTACCTTATCACATGATTGTGGTGCAGCCCTTCTTCCCCACGACAGACCCGCGTGTCGTCGGTATTAATCCCGTTCCCAATATCGACGAACGTATAAAGAAGCTCACCAAGGAGCTTGGTGCTTCTAACCCTGACACGCTGAATATCGAATACGAGGAGGCCGACATGAATTTTGAGGAGATTTTCGACGAAAAGCCCCAAGAATAGCAAAAATTTCCTTTCTCACTTGCATTTCTCAAAATAATTCCCTATATTTGCCAACAAAAGAAAAATATAAAATATGATATACATATTTGGAATAATATTCTTTATAGGTATAGTGCTTGCATTAATTAGAGCCGAGCCTGAGGAAAAGAAGCCACGAAAGCGCAAGAAAAAGAACTGGTGGTTTCAGAATCACAATTGGCGCGGTCCACTTCCGCCACCAATGATATAGCGTAAGTGTCTTTCTAATACCGATACGTAATACTTACCTTTGCCTCAAAAGCAAAGGTATTATTATGTCCACACAATCCCCCAATACAAACCCTGAACTCCTGAAGCAATGGGACAATGAAGCCCGTAAGCACGAAAAGCGCGTGTACTTCAACAAGCCCCAGCTGATTGCTCAATACATCGGCGCTTTTCCCCTTTTTCCTGCATTTTCCATATAAACCTTTGGCTAATTAAATGGATTTATATACCTTTGCACTCGTTTAATATAAACCAAGGTTCTAACAAGTTATTTATCAATGAAAGAATTAAATTCTCAAATAGACGAAGAAGAGAGCGACTACGAGTTTATCGGTCGCAAATATATACTGGATGATGACGAGATTCCTTTCGAGGTAAGGATGAAGTACATTCTCAAGGCTTATAGAAAAGACCAAGATAAATGGGCGAGGTTTTACATTGAAGCCAAGAAAGTTCAAGAGAATGCGTCAGAAACGAAGAGAAAACTGAAAGAGGCGCGAGTAAGAATCATGCAATTAGAACAAGACCTTAAGCGTTGTAAACAGTCTAAGAGCCAATCAGCGATTCTTGAGTCTCGTATGGTTTCTTCACTTCTCTCAGAAAATAAATTATCTGATTTTAAGAGTATTATTGAAAAGCAGAATGATTATATCAATGTGCTACAGGAGCTCCTATTCAAGAACAACGTAGCATATCCTCCTAACAAAATAAAGATTTAACAAGGCATAATAAAAGAGTGACGATGTTGATAATTGGCGGTTGTTACTAAGTATCGATTTGAACAATATTCCATGTCTTTCTTCGTCTTGTCAGTAAATAATACCTTTGCCCTAAAAGCAAAGGTATTATTATGTCCACACAATCCCCTCATACAAACCCTGAACTCCTAAAGCAATGGGACAATGAAGCCCGTAAGCACGAGAAGCGTGTATACTTCAACAAGCCACAGTTGATGGCCCAGTACATCGGCGCCAAGACAACTGTCATTGTCGCTGGCCGTCGTACTGGTAAAACAGACTCCATAGCTTCGCCATTCGTCTTAAGGAATATGCAGAGAATGCCCGGTTCCACTGGGGGAATTGTGGTTCCGACATTCAAACACGGCCTGACAAACACCATCCCTGGTCTGCTTGCAGCATGGAAGCGCTGGGGGTATCTCAACGGTATCCACTACGTCGTTGGTCGCAAGCCCCCGAAGTCCTTTGCCAAGCCTATTACCGAGCCTGCTGACTATGAACACGTCATCACGTTCTACAACGGATCCATAGCAGTTATCATCTCTCAGGACCGTCCTGGTTCTTCTAACTCTCTGACCCTTTCTTGGCTTCTCATAGACGAAGCCAAGTTCATTGATTACAACAAACTGAAGGATGAGACACTTCCCGCTAACGGCGGTATTCGCTCGTACTTCGGCCATCATTCATTCAACCATGCTATGATGGTCCTCTCCGATATGCCGCAAACACAGAAAGGCTCCTGGTTCTTGCATTATCGGGAGAAGATGGATCCAGAACTGATTGCCACCATTCAGGGCACCATCTATAAGATTTGGGAGACAAAGGAGCGTATCGCCCGTCTGAAAGAGCAGCACCAGCCAATCCCTCAGTACCTGAAAGGCTACTTGAAATGGTTGGACCAGTCGCTCAACAAGTTCCGCTCAGTGGCGGTGTACTATAAGGAGTACAGCACCATTGAGAATCTTCAGCTCCTGGGCGAAGAGTATCTGCGTCAGATGAAACGTGACTTGACACCCAAGACCTTTCAGACATCCATCCTTTGCCAGCGTATCGGCATCACACACGACGGTTTCTACTCGTCGATGCAGGAGCATCACAAGTATGATGCCTCGAACTTTGCATACCTCGACGAGCTCGGTTACGACAAGATCCTTAAAGAGACGTCACAGCAGAACTACGACATCAAGGCAGCTTCGCAGTTCAGCACCCTCGGCAGCTGTATAGACAGCCGCGCCGACGAGGATGTGAATCCCCTGGCCCCGATTTGCATCGGCATGGACTACAATGCCAATATCAACTGGATTGTTGCCGGCCAGCCATCAGGCTCCCGCCTGAATATTCTCAAATCCTTCTACGTCAAGTTCGAGCGTAAGATTCCCGCCTTGGTCGATGATTTCTGCGCGTACTACGCTTATCATCAGAACAAGACGGTCATCTTCTACTACGATGCCACGGCTCTCGGCTCGAATTATGCCGTGAATGACCAGGACTTCCGCTACGTCGTCGTCCATGAATTTGAGCGCCACGGGTGGCAGGTACAAGATGTGTACCTGGGCAACCCTATGCGCCACGATGAGAAATACCTGCTCATCAATCAGGGCTTCGCCGGTAAGCAGCGCCTCATGCCGTTCTTCAATCGTCAGAACAACGACGATCTCATCCTGGCTATCCAGTCTGCTGGGGTAGAGCGGGGTAGGTTGGGCTTCCGCAAGAACAAGTCGATGGAAAAGCAACCCGAGTCTGAAGAGGACCTGCTCGAGCATCGTACCGACGGCACCGATGCTTTTGATACCCTCTACATCGGTTGTGAGAAGTTCCCCCAGCACGATGTCTATCCAATCGCTCTAGGTGGCGTTTTATAGCTAAATTAGAGGCAAACTTTCCACCTAATGAAAAGTTATGGAAAAAATGTGCCTGTAGAGTTAGTTTTTTACTAAAACTTGCTTATTTATGCATCTTTTTACTTACTTTTGTGCCCCCAATACAAATTGGAACTCATTAGAATTTATCAAAAAAAGATGGCAAACACTAAACACTCTACTGCGCGTGAGATTATTATCGATCGCCTACTACGCAAACGACGCGGTTATTCCGTGTATGAGATTTTGGATATCGTTAATGAATCCCTCAATTTTGAGGGTTTTGGTCCCGTTTCTATCACTACTATTCGTAGGGACCTAGACACAATCAGGTTTCGTTACAAGCAAAAATTGGAGGCAAAAAAGAAAAGCCACAATGTTTACTTCCGCTATGAAGACCCTGATAATACAATATTCAACAACGTACTGACTTTCGGCGAAATCCAACAAATTCAATCTGCACTTCTGGCAATTCGCTTCAGCGACGAGCTCCATGGCACCCTTATGTATATGGAACTTTCTAAGCGCCTCGCTGACATGTTCGATCTCGACCCTGGTAGCGACCCTGTTGTACTCTACAAGAACATTCCTTCTACTGCAGAATGCAAGCGCTACCGAGATCTTTATCAGTACATTCGTACTAAAACTCCTGCGAGCATCACCTTCTCTCTTGAAATTGAGGAAAGGCAGCGGGAATCCACCATCCACCCATATTATATTTTGAAGGATGAATCTACATATTACCTTCTCGGTCACGACGCCGATAAGAATGCACCCGTCAAGATTCCCATCTCGAATATTGTCCGCATGCATGCTTTAAGCAATATCCCTTTCATCCCAAACAAAGACTTCCCCCTACAGGATTTCTACACCAAACATATACTAAATGATTAACGGTATATAGTTCCCAGTCCTGCTATCTTTCGTGCCCATATCAGAGATAGCAGGACTTTTATTGATTTTCAAAGACAACTTTTCCAAATAATTCTTGGTATTTCCAATTAATTCCACTACCTTTGCAAAACAATCAATAATAATAATTAAAATGAATCAGTCGCAATACAATCAATTATTCTCTTTTATTTGGAACATTGCTAACGATGTGTTGGTACATGCGTTCGAAAAGGGAGATTACAAGAAAATTATACTTCCGTTTATGGTGCTTCGTCGAATCGACGTTCTCCTTGAACCGACTAAGGCTGCAGTACTCCAGAAAAAAGAATTCTGCGATAGTCATAATCTTGTTGATTATACGCCATTTCTCACTCAGGTGACTGGTTATCCTTTCTATAATACTTCGGCGTTTACGATGAAGACCTTAAAGAATGAGATAGACCCACAACGCTTAAAGATGAATATCATTGAGTATTTCAATGGATTCTCTCAAGATGTACAGGACATCATCGATAAGTTTAAACTGCGTCAGCAGGTGGATAACCTCACCGAGGCTGGTCGTCTTGGCTCTCTCTTAGAGAAGTTCACGGATGATAATATCAACCTTTCTGTGAAGCCAGTTATGGAGGAAGTGACAGAGAAAGATGGCACCAAAAAGATGGTTGAACGTCTGCCGGGACTCGATAACCATACAATGGGAACTATCTTTGAAGAATTGCTCCGTAAGTTCAATGAGGAAAACAATGTGACCGAAGCGGGTGAACACTTTACCCCTCGTGACTATGTGCGTCTGCTCGGACAGTTGGCTATAGCGCCTATCAAGGACAAACTGGCTGACAACACCTATACCATCTATGATGGTGCATGTGGAACTGGTGGCATCTTGACGATTGCCCAAGAAGAGATAGAGCGCATTGCCAAGGAAACGGGCAAACGTGTCCGCACAAGTATCTTCGGACAGGAATTACAGCCTGATACATACGCCACCTGTAAGGCAGACCTGATGATTTCGGGCAACATCAATAAGTTCACCTATCGTCTTGGTACTGTAGATCATCAGTATATTGCCTTTGGTTCAACTATCAGTCAGGATGGACATGCTGGCGAGAAGTTCGACTTCTGTATCTCGAATCCCCCATTTGGTACTCCTTGGAAAGAAGACTTAAAGAACTGGGGATTAAGTGACAAGAGAGAGATAACAGATCCACGCTTCTTTGATGGAGTGACAAGTTTTATCCCAGACATTGGCGACTGCCAGATGCTTTTTCTTGCCAACAATATCAGCCGAATGAAAGAAACTCAACTCGGCACTCGAATTGTTGAAGTACATAATGGAAGTTCATTGTTTACTGGTAGTGCCGGTGGTGGCGAAAGTAATCTTCGTAAGTTTATTATAGAAAATGATCTGCTTGAGGCAATCATTGCTATGCCAGAAAATGATTTCTACAATACAGGTATCTCAACCTATATCTGGATTGTCACCAATCGTAAAGAAGAAAGACGTAAGGGTTATGTACAGCTTATTGATGCAAGTAAGCTTTGCTCTCCACTTCGCAAGAACCTCGGCAGCAAAAACTGTGAAACGACAGAGGAAGACCGCAACCGCATCCTTCAGTTACTGATTGATTTCAAAGAAACATCTGAAAGCAAGATTTTCAAGAACGAAGAGTTTGGCTATTGGCAGGTGCCAGTCATGCGTCCTAAGCGTGATGATGAAGGTAACATCATACTGAAGAAGGGTAAGCCACAGATGGTATGCGTTAAGAAAGAGTCTGAACAGATACCTTTGTTGTACCCTGGTGGCATTGCTGCTTTTTACGAGAATGAGGTAAAGCCTTATGATGAAGAAGCTGAGTTCGGTGACCCAATCATTGGCTATGAACTCTCTTTCACAAAATATTTCTACAAGCCTGTTCAGCTCCGTACTCTCGAAGAGATTATGACAGATGTGAACATCCTAGAATCAGAAACCGATGGCCTTTGGGCTGAAATAATGAAGTAAGTATGGAGAAGTATAGCGAATATAAAGATAGTGGTGTACAATGGCTCGGAGTAATTCCTGGTCATTGGAAAAACCCATCTTTTAAAAGAGTTTGCAAATTAAAAAGTGGTAATTCGAGTGTTGAAGAATTCTTAGATGAAGAAATCCCATTCATCAGAGTATCAGATATGAATTTACCAGGAAATGAAATTTTTATAAATACTTCCAAATCTTTTGTCAAAAGAAAATCAAATTTGACTTCTATATTTCCAATTGGGTCTGTCATTTTTCCCAAAAGAGGAGGCGCCATATTAACTAATAAACGTAGAATAGTAAAAAAGGAAATATGTTGTGACCTTAACATAATGGGGGCTATTCCTGGTCCTGAGGTTGCTTCGAAATTTCTATACTATTACTTGTCGTCAAAAAATTTTAGCGAATTATATAATGGCAGTGCAGTACCTCAAATTAATAATGGAGACATTGAACCACTTCCATTTCCTCTTCCCCCTCTCGATGAACAGCACTCCATCGTATCGTACCTTGATGATAAATGTGGAAAGATAGACAAGATGCTTGAAGGAAAGATGAAGCAGATAGAGTTGTTATCAGAATTTAAACAGCGTATTATTGCCGATGCAGTCTCTCGTGGTCTCAATCCTAATGTCAAGACCAAAGCGACCAGTATTCCTTGGCTTCAAGAAATTCCAGAGCATTGGGAAGAAAAACGCATGGCATCAATGTTTACTGGTGATGTAGAAACCAATAAGGATTTTGAGTATAAACATGCTTTTAAATTTAATTATGGACAATTAGTTCCCAAGAACGAGATTGGGGATCCTGAAGAATATCGGGAAGTATATGTGAAGTATTCAAAAATAAAGTCCGGGGATATTTTGATCAATGGACTGAACTTAAATTATGACTTCGTTTCTCAGCGTGTCGCGTATGCTCCGTCGGATGGCATAATTACATCTGCTTATGTTGTATGTCGTCCAAGAACAGGTGTAAACTATGACTATTATACGTATCTCTTTAAGAGTATGGATAGCATGAAACTCTTTCACGGAATGGGTACTGGAATTCGATTGACTCTGTCATTCAAAGAACTGAAAAAGCAGATGATTCCTATTCCGCCTCAGTCCGAACAGAATGCTGTAGTTGAATTCATCAAAGATAAGGAAGCTAAGTTTAATGCTCTAACTTCAAAGCTCCAGCAAGAGATTGAATCAATAAAAGAATACAAACAACGTCTCATCAGCGATGTTGTAACAGGTCAAATTAAAGTCTGCTAATTATGGATACATCAGAAACAGGACTTGAAAAAATAATCGTCGATTGGCTCGTACAGCACAATGGTTATGAGCAAGAGACACCACATGCTTACAATAAGGACTTTGCCCTTGTTGATAAGTGGGTGGAACGATTCATTACTGAAACTCAGCCAGAGAAGGTTAAGCAGTCTATGTGCTTTGCTTCACCAAGTGAACGATTGAAGTTCTTCACTCGTCTTAGCAACGAAATTACCAAACGTGGTGTATCTGATGTACTTCGCAAAGGATATAAATTCAATGGCTCAACCTTTGATTTGTACTATCCATTGCCATCAGAATTGAATCCAAGTGCCAAGGAATCTTATGAGCATAATATATTTGGCGTTATACGTCAGGTCATGTATTCTAAGGCAAATACCAATGAGATAGACTTTGTTGTTTTCATCAATGGCTTGCCACTTGCGACCTTTGAGTTAAAGAACAACTATACAGGTCAGACTTACGAGAATGCTATCATGCAGTATCGTACTGACAGAGACCCAAAGGAACTATTATTACAGAAAAAACGCTGTGCCGTTCATTTTGCCTTGGATGACTGCCAGGCGTGGATGTGTACAGAACTTTGTGGAAAGGATTCTTGGTTCTTGCCGTTCAACCGTGGCGTGAATGGTGGCGCAGGAAATCCTGTTGTTGAAGGTGACACTATGACATCATACGTCTGGAAAGATGTACTAACCAAGCCGACGCTCTCAAATATCATTGAGAACTTTGCACAGGTTATCTCAACGCAAGACCCGAAGACTCATAAGGTGAAGGAAAAGGTTATCTGGCCTCGTTATCATCAGTTGGATGCCGTAAGGTCTCTACTCCATGCAACGAAGAAGTCTCCTATTGGTAGAAGATTCCTCATTCAGCATAGTGCAGGAAGTGGTAAGTCCAACTCCATCACTTGGCTGGCATATCAGCTTGTGACCTTGTTACAACAGAATCAACAACCTTTCTTTGATAGTATTGTTGTTGTTACAGACCGAGTTAACCTCGATAAGCAGATACGTGATAACATCAATGCGTTCCAGAGATTGAGCAACCTTGTAGGTTGGGCTGATAATTCAGCATCACTTCGTGAGCTACTTCAAGGAGGTAAGAAGATTATCATTTCAACCATCTTTAAGTTCTCGTTCATTTTGGATGAAATTGGCAATTCATTGAAGGATAAACGCTTTGCGATTATCATTGATGAAGCACATAGTAGCCAGAATGGTTCTTTGTCAGCGAACCTTGCTACAGGAATATCTGGTAATGCCTCACCAGTTCCAAATGAAGAGAATGAAGAGGAGGATGTTGAAGATAAGATTCACAGAATCCTTAAAGGAAGGAAAATGGCTAAGAATGCGAATTATTACGCTTTCACTGCCACTCCTAAAAATAAGACTCTGGAGATGTTTGGTGACCGTGTAGATTCCGTTGATGGTGAGCCGCAGTTTGTACCATTCCACGAATATACAATGAAGCAAGCTATTGAAGAAGGCTTCATATTGGATGTTTTGAAATTCTACACCCCATACAGCTCATATTATCGTGTACTGAAAGCTGTTGAAGACGATCCTGAGTACGATAAGAAAAAAGCTCTAGGTAAAATTCGGGCCTACGTTGAACGTCAGCCGGAAACTATAGAGAAGAAGTCTGAAATAATCGTTGATCATTTCTGCAAGAAAGTTTATATGAAAATTGGTGGCCATGCTCGTGCTATGGTTATAACAAGTAGTATTGAACGTGCCATTGAGTTTTATAAGACCATCTCTCGAATGTTAGTTGAACGCAATAGCCCATATAAAGCGATTGTTGCTTTTACAGACAAAATTATTGATGGAAAGGTTGTGACGGAAAGCGAACTTAATGGTTTCCCATCAGCAGAGATTGAACAACGAATAGAACAAGAACCTTATCGCTTCCTTATAGTTGCAGACAAGTTCCAGACAGGCTATGACCAGCCATTACTGCATACAATGTATGTCGATAAGCAGATTAGTGATTTAAAAGCAGTACAGACGTTATCACGTTTAAATCGTTGTCACCCTAAGAAACAAGACACTTTTGTGCTTGACTTCGCTAATGACCCAGAAATGATTCGTCAGTCATTCCAGCGATACTACAAGACAACAATCCTTGCTGGAGAATCGGACATTAACAAACTTAATGACCTCACTGAAACTATAGAAGGTTTTAACTTCTATACTCAGGATGATGTTGACAAAGTATCGGAACTGAAACTGATGGGTACGGATGAAGACCGTCCAAAAATAGATGCTATCATTGATGCTGATGTCAAGAGGTTCAAGGAAGAACTTAACGAGGATGAGCAGATCAAGTGTAAGAGTGCTATCAAGAACTTCTGTCGCTGCTACCCATACTTCTCCAGTATCATGCCGTTTGAAAGTCCCGAATGGGAAAAGCAGTATATCTTCTATTCTCTATTGGTCAAGAAACTGCCAAAGCTGAAGATTGATGACAATACTCAGGGACTTCTTGAAGATATAGACTTTGACAAGTATCGAATAGTAAAAGAGGAAGAGCGTGCTATTGTTCTGGAGAATCAAAATACTGAGGTAGCTCCTATTCCTGTAGGTACAGGCGGTGGTAAACCAGAGCCAGAAATAGATGCTCTTTCCAACATCGTTAAGGACTTCAATGATACTTATGGAAATATCGAGTGGAAGAACCGCGATGAAGTTCAGAGGCAGATAGAAGAATTGCCTAATAGAATTGCTACGAGCGTCGATTTTGTCAATGCGGTTAAGAATGGTGATAGACAGGTCGCTCAAATAACCTTCAATGATGACATTATCAATATTGTTGCTGGAATGCTTGAAGAAAAAACAGAGTTCGTTCAAACGTACTTCGCAAATCAGGATTTTCAGAACTTTGTTAATGCCAGAGTATTTGAAGCTGCACTACGTCGCCTGTCAACAATTTGATATAGAAACAATAATTATCTCAAATTATGGAGTACGGAATAGTTTATCTTTTAACCAATCCTGTAATGCCTGGGCTTGTAAAAATTGGTATGACAGCACAGGAAGACATAGACAAACGTATGAAGGAGCTTTATACTACTGGAGTTCCTGTTCCATTCGAATGTAAGTTCGCATGTAAGGTGAAGAAAAGTGACTGTCTCAAAATTGAGAAAGCTCTTCATAAGGCCTTCGATCCTCAGCGCATCAATCAGAACCGTGAGTTCTTCCGTATTAACGTTGAACAGGCTCAGGCCATCCTTGAACTATTCCATCACGAAGATGTTACAGAAGATGTGAGCGAGGAAATCCAAAATGATCTTACT